>Ga0114981_10000688_pt1 | contig 21961 bp, 17 predicted proteins | sample S_140806_MF_Meta_FD_87028 | JGI IMG/M metagenome (GOLD analysis project Ga0114981, IMG submission 87028) | Freshwater microbial communities from Lake Simoncouche, Canada to study carbon cycling - S_140806_MF_MetaG | ecosystem: Environmental > Aquatic > Freshwater > Lake | place: Lake...
AAGTGGCACGACTTGCTCGCGAGCGTCGATGAGAAGGGCGTCGTGTTGTGGGTGGATGGAAAGCAGGTCGCCACCGTAGAACGGACTTTCCAGTCCGTTCCCAATCCGAATCGGACTGGAAAGTCCGATCTACGTCTGGCCTTCGGCCGACTCGTCGAGGGCGGCATCGGCTGCGATGACCTCATCGACGACGTGCGCCTCTCACGCGGTGTCATGAAGCCACGCAAAGGCAACGCCCCACGCCTGCGCATGGACAACACCCTCGGCCTCTGGGACTTCGACAACCTCAGCGACATCCTCCCTCCCCCCGCGCCGAAAGCCGCTGAGTTCAAACCCGACCTCCCGCCGCTCAACAAAGCCGACAACCAGCACTGGCAGGAGTTCGTCAATCGCGAACGCACCTTCGACTTCTACGGCAAGCAGGCTTTGAAGTTCATGAATCAAACATTGCCCGATCTCATTCCGCCCTTCCCCGGCATGGACGGCGGCCAGCAAGGCCACTGGGGCAATCAAAACGACCAAGTGACGTGGAAAGACGGCCGCTGGGCGGCGAGTGACCTGGGCAATGTGTTCAGCGGTGTCTTCAAAGGCGCGGGGCTGACGATTCCGAAAGCTGTATGCATTCGTCACGGCGACCATGCGGCGGTTTTTGATCCTGAGCGCATGTCTTGGCGATTGGAGTGGTCTGGGGGCTTTTTGAAGCTCAATGACAACCGCCACGGTTTCATGGCTGGAGCACCGCTAGATGGAAAAGTGACCTCCAAAGAGGAACAGCGGCGCCCAGGCACGTATCGCGGCTTTTTTCGACTCGGAGCGGATGCGCTCATCATCACCAGCGCGATTGATTTGCCATCACCTGCCGCCGCTCAATGGCCGCAATGGATCGAAACGAAGGGTGAACTTGGCACGCAAGCGCCCTTCGCGACGGATCGGATCACGATCCCGTTCGAGAATCCGCATGGCACGCTGTTCTTCATCACGTCGCATGATTTCTTCAGCGATGGCACTGCCACCGTCGCCACGATGACGGGCGAAGTCTGGCTGGTGAAGGGAATCGACGATAAGCTGGAGAAACTGCGCTGGAAACGTTTCGCCACCGGCCTGCATCAGCCGCTAGGCATGAAGATCATCAAGGACAAGCTCTACGTGCTCGGCCGCGATCAGATCACCTGTCTGCATGATTTGAATGGCGATGACGAAGCGGACTTTTATGAGTGCGTGACGAATGAAATGCAGACTTCGCCGGGTGGACATGATTTCATTGTGGGGCTAGAAGCGGACAAGGAAGGAAGATGGTATTTCGCATCGGGGAATCAGGGCGTGTGTCGGATTGAAGTGGGGCGGGCACTCTTGCCCGCCGAAAGCGCTCCATTGCGGGCAAGAGTGCCCGCATCACTTCAAATCCTCGCCACCGGCTTCCGCAACCCCAACGGGCTCGGTCTCTCGCCTGATGGCCGTTTTGTCACGACGAGCGTTCAAGAGGGCGATTGGACGCCTGCCACCTCCATCTGTCAGATCGAACTCGGCAAGAACGAGGGCGCGCATTTCGGCGCAGGCGGCCCGAAGGACGGCAAGCCGCCGGAGCCGGTGCTGATGTACATGCCGCGTGGCGAGGACAACTCGGCGAGCAGTCAGGTTTTCATTCCTGAGGCAGCCGGGACGGCTGCACCACATTCATGGGCCTCGCTCAAAGGCGACAACAACTTGATCCACCTCTCCTCGGGCGGTGGCAGTGCTTGGCTCATGATGCGACAGCAGGTGAAAGATCGCTGGCAGGGCGCGGCGGTGAAGATCAGCGGCAATTTCGACTCCGGACCGCAATGCGCCCGCTTCAATCCGAAAGACGGCCATCTCTACGTGAACGGCATGCAGGGCTGGGGCAGCTACACGCCAAAGGACGGCTGCTTCCAGCGCGTGCGCTTCACCGGTGGCGACAAACCGGTGCCAGTGGCCTTTGAAGCTCGCGACAACGGCGTGCTTCTCCGCTTCAACCGACCCGTGAAGGACGCCGATGCCGCGACGTGCTTCGCGCAGTGCTGGAACTACAAATACGGGCCGCAATACGGATCGCCGGAGTATTCGGTGAAGTATGCCGACACGCCCGGCCATGATCCGCTCGAAGTCCGCAGCGTGCAGAAGCTCGACGGCGGCAAGACGCTCTTCCTCGAAATCCCGCAGATCGTCACCGCCAGCCAGATTCATCTCCGCACCAGCACCGGCCACGACATCTTTCTCACCGCCCATGCTTTGGCCGAACCCTTCACCGACTTCCCCGGCTACGCCAAGATCGCCAAAACGAATCACGCCGCCCAAATCGGCCTCGAAGCGCCGACAGCCAGCAAACCGAACCCCTGGGCCAAAGGCGAAGGTGGTCGCGAAATCGTCATCGAAGCCGCTTTGGGCCTGCAATACGTCCAAAAGCAACTCAAGGCCAAAGCGGGCGAAAAACTCACCATTCGCTTCAAGAACCCCGATGTGGTGCCGCACAACTGGCTCCTCGCGAAGCCCGGTTCACTGCAAAAGCTCGGCGAGAAGTGCAATCTCATGATCGCCGACCCGCAAGGCATGGCCAAACACTACGTCCCCGACAGCGGCGACGTCATTGCCTACACCGACATGACGAATCCGAAGGGCGAGTTTGTGATTCACCTCACCGCGCCGAAGGAAAAAGGCGATTACCCCTACCTCTGCACCTTCCCCGGTCACTGGATGGTGATGAATGGGGTTTTGAAGGTGGAGTAGATTCGATTGCGAATCGTAGCGGCTCGGCTCCAATGCGCCGCATGTCCGCCAAACCTGATCCCGCCACGCTGCCTTGCAGTCCCCTCGATGAAACCGCCGGGTTGAAATACTTCCCGCGTATGATCGGGAAGATTCGTCTTCATGCCGCTGGCAGGCTGTGGGAGGATTTGCATGCCAATCTGGGCAAGGGCAGTGATGGAGCGCTGGTGGATTTTCTGCACATCGACTACGCCGAACTAACTGCTCGGGTGCTTCAAGGCGGCACAGATGAGGAGGTCCTGCAATGGTGCCAAGAGCGCAGCCGGCCTCTCAATGACAACGAGAAGCTGATCTGGAACCACTACGTCAAAACGCTCGGCTGGAATGATCACATCACGACCATTTTGGCGAAGCGAAAAGCGGACGGAGGTCTCGGGGATCGCGATGACATCCAGACCATCGCCCACTACATCGATGTGGATGAGGGAAGGCTGCCTTAATCAGTTTAGGGCTTCGCGAAGGATGCTTTCGAAGTCCTCGGCCATCTTCGTGGCGCTGAAACGAGCGCGAACGTTGGCGACGCCGGTTTTGATGAGCTGATCGCAGCGTTCACCATCGAGGAGGAGGCTTTCGAGGGCGTTGGCGAGGGATTCGACGTGGTCGGGCTCGCAGAGGATGCCGCCGCCGGTGGCCCCGATGAGCTCGGGGAAGGCCCCGTGATGTGGTTCCACGATGGGAACGCCGCTGGCGATGGCTTCGATGACGTAGAGACCAAAGGCCTCGCCATAGGTGGCGGGTACACTGAAGACGGTGAGATCGCGGAAGAAGTGGACCTTGTCTTTGAAGTCGAGGTTGGGTCGCCACTCGACACGGGCGTCACAACCGGCGGCTTTGAGCTTCGCTTTTTGCTCGGCGATATACTTTTCGTCCACAGGCGTGGCCGCGCCGCCGATGAGGAGCTTCAGGCGGGGCACGCTGCCACGCTTCACGAGGGCAATGTAGGCATCAATGAGCGTGGTGAGGCCCTTGCCATGAATCATGCGGGCGAAGTAGCCGATGGTAGGCCAGTTCGGATCGGGCGAGGCGGTGGTGAAGCTGGAAGCATCAATGCCGTTGAACAGGACTTTGATCTGTCCCTCCGTCGCATCGAGTTGCTGGCGCATGTGGCGGGCATAAAACTCACTCGGAGCGATGAACCGGCGCACGCTGCGGGCGTTCCGCTTCATGGCTTCCCAGCATTGCTCACGATACGGATCGGGCAGCGTGTCGATAAAACTATCCTCGCCTTGCAGCGAGCAGACGACGGGGATGCCGAGTTCCTTCTCAATGGCTGGCGCGAGGCCGGTGAGGAGGCTGTTGGAGAGCGAGACGACATCGAATTTCCCTACGCCGCGAATCCATTCGAGAAGCTTTTTCCATTCGCCCCATTGGCGACCTTCGGTGCCCAACAGGGAGCCCAAAGTCATCTCACCGAGGGATTTGGCGCTGGTCATGCCCATGCGCTTCGCGGCCTGTCGGAGGCGTTCGGGCTTATTGAGCCAGTTGTGGACGAATTTCGGCAGCTTGTGGAACCAGGTGAATTTCTGCTGCAAATACAACGAGATGCCTCCGATCTGCACTGGCAGTTCCTGCGTGCCAAATTCGCGGTCGGTGACCAGCGGCAGATAAAGCGGTGCCATCAGCGCATCATGCCCACGCACCCGCAGCGCCTTGATCAAGGCGTGATCCCTCAAGCAGCTCCCGCAATGGAAAGTGCCGGTGCCGGGGGTGAGGTGGAGGATGCGCATCGAGAGTGACGAAATCAAAATGAGGAATGACGAATCAATGACGAAGACCGAATGCGGAGAGATGAAGACGAATTCCGATACGCGTTAGCATGCGGAATTCGTCATTCGCCATTCTGATTTCGTCATTCCCGCGCAGCGGGTTAGGTCTCCGCGAGGCCGCGGGCCATGACGACTTTGCCGGTGCGGACGGTTTCGACGATGTCGAATTTGCCGAGGAGGCGCAGGGCGGCGTCGAGCTTGTCGGTGTTGCCGCTGATGAGGGCGATGAGGCTGTCTTCCTGGAGATCGACGGTCTTGCCGGCGTAGTGCTCGATGATCTGGAGGATCTCGGTGCGGTCGGCGGCGCTGGCGGCGACTTTGATGAGGACCATTTCCTTGGAGACGGCGTCGCGATCCGTGTGCTCGATGCAGTGGATGACGTCGATGAGCTTGTTCACCTGCATGATGATCTGGTGCAGGCCTTCGGGATGACCGCTGATGCCGATGGTCATGCGGCTGAAGCGCGGATCACGCGTCTGGGAGACGACGAGGGACTCGATGTTGAACCCGCGACGGCTGAAGACGGCGCAGATGCGGCCGAGGACGCCGGGCTGGTTGTTCACCATGACGCTGAGCGTGTGGATGTTGATGATGTCCGCCTGCGGAGCGGGCTTTTTGTCGGTGGTGGCGGTGATTTTGTCGCTCATGGTCTTGTCAGGTTAGTTTTTGGATTTTGAAGTGGGTGTCTTGAGGCGGGCTCGGGCGATTTTGAGGTAGTTCGAGTCTTTTTCGATGCCGAGCCACTTGCGCAGGAGTTTCTTGGCGGAAGCGGCGGTGGTGCCGGAGCCGAGGAAGGGATCGAGGACGAGGTCGCCCGCATCGGTGGAGCTTGAAATGAGCTTTTCGATGAGGTCGATGGGCTTTTGAGAAGGGTGGCCGCACTTTTCCTTCGAGTTCCCTTTCAAACTAGGCACGCGGAGGATGTTCGTGGCGAACTTTCCGGCTTCGAGATGAGCTTTGCGGGCCTTTTTATTCTTGTATCGAGGATCCCGGAGATACTCGGCGATGGTGGCGCGGTCATAGGGCACGCGCACGGCATCCTTGTTGAACTTCACGTCACCGCTTTTACGCAGGACGAGGATCATCTCGTATTGCGGGGTATAGCTGTCGCGGCGCTCGTTGTAGCCCACGGCACGATCCCAGATGATGAGATCGTGAAACTGGTGCTGCTGGGCGAGGCGTGACATGAGGTGGAGGAAGGTGTGCTCGCGCTTTCCTAACTGGCCGAAGATGAAGCAGAGGCCGTCATCGCGCAGGACGCGCATGGATTCGGCGACCCACGCCTCGCACCAGGCGAGGTAATCGGCGGCTGTTTTCCATTGGGTGTCCCAGGCTTCATCTTCGAGAACGTTAAAGTAAGGTGGATCGGCGATGATGGACTGTGCGCAGGCTGCGGGGAGCTTTTTCAACTCGGCGAGAGCGTCGCCTTGGATGATGCGGTTGGTTTTCATCGGGCCGTGCAAAGAAGCGGACAGGAGTGTCCGCGCTCCCTTCGATTAGGTCGAACCGGTGGGTTTCTCCATTTTCGTCTTCGGCGTCTCGGTGAGCATGTCTTCGAGGGCGGCTCCGGCGGGGATCATGGGGAAGACGTTTTCGAGCTTGATGCACTCGGCTTCGATGATGCAGGGGCCGTCGTTGTAATCGAGGGCCTGCTGGAGGATGCGCTCGACGTCAGCCGGGCGGCGGATGTGCCAGCCTTTGATGCCGTAAGCTTCACCGAGCTTCACGAAGTCAGGGTTGCCGATGAGATCGACGCCGCTTTCGCGGTTTTCGAAGAAGAGCTCCTGCCACTGGCGGACCATGCCGAGGTAGCTGTTGTTGAGGATCAAAATTTTGATCGGCAGCTTGTGAATCGCGGCGGTGGCGAGTTCAAACAGGGTCATCTGGAAGCCGCCGTCACCTGAGATGGAGACGACAAGCTTGTCCGGGCAGGCGAGCTGGGCACCGATGGCAGCGGGGAAACCGAAGCCCATCGTGCCGGCACCGCCGGAGCTGATCCAGTGGTAGCTGGAATCGTTCTTGTAGAACTGCGCGGCCCACATCTGGTGCTGGCCCACATCGGTGGTGACGATGGCCTTGCCCTTGGAGAGCTGGTAGAGTTCATCAATGACCTGCTGCATGCGCAGACCGCCCTGTTTCTTATAGGCGAGGGGGAATTTCTTCTTGTAGCCATCGAGATGCGCGAGCCAGTCTTCGGTGGGCAGCTTCTCGATGTGCGGGAGGAGATCGCTGAGAGCGGCTTTGGCGTCGCCTTTGATGGTGACGTCCACTTTGATCATCTTGTTGAACTCCGCCGCGTCGATGTCGATGTGGATGAGCTTGGCATTGCGACCAAACATGTGCGGCTTGCCGATGATGCGGTCATCGAAGCGGGAGCCGACATTGAAGATGAGGTCGGCTTCGCAGATGGCTTTGTTGGCGTAAGCGGTGCCGTGCATGCCGAGCATGCCGAGGGACAGCGGATGCGTTTCGGGGAAGACGCCTTTGCCGAGCAAAGTGGTGGTCACCGGGCAGCCGAGGGTCTCGGCCATCATGAGCAGTTCCTTGTCCGCACGGGCGATCATCGCTCCCTGACCGGCGAGGATGATGGGGCGCTTGGCCTGGGAGAGCAGTCGGGCAGCTTCTTTAATACCGGCCTGATCAATTTTGAAGTTCTCCTCGGGGTGGTAGCCGGGCAGGTCCATCGGCTCGTCAAAGGTGCCGGTGAAGGGTCCTTGGCTGATGTCCTTCGGGATGTCGATGAGCACCGGGCCGGGACGGCCGGTGGTGGAGATATGATACGCCTCACGAGCGATGCGGGGCAGCGCATTGGAGCTTTTGACCAGGAAGTTGTGCTTCACGACGGGGGCCGTGATGTTGAAGATGTCCGCCTCTTGGAAGGCATCCTTCCCGAGCATCCAGGTGACCTGCTGACCGCAGAGGACGATCATCGGCACGCTGTCCATCTGCGCGGTCATGAGGCCGGTGACGGTATTGCCAGCGCCGGGGCCGGAGGTGACGAGAACCACAGCGGGCTTGCCGGTGGCACGGGCATAGCCATCGGCCATGTGAACAGCGCCCTGCTCGTGGCGGACGAGGATGAACTTCATGTCCGTCTTGACCGTTTCGAGAGCGTCGAAGATCGGGATCGCCGCGCCGCCGGAGTAACCGAAGATGTATTCGATGCCGAGGTCGGCGAGAGTTTTGATGAGGGCTTGAGCGCCGTCCATTTTTTGCTGACTCATGGTTTTGGGTGTGAAAATTGGTATTTCGAACACCAAAGTGGGGTCAAAGGTCAAAATGGCAAGGTGAAGTTTGCCTGATTTTGGCAAACTTTTGGTTTTTGAGTCGGTCCACGATTTAAAAATGGACGTTTTTGACCCGAATGACCGGATTGACGTGGGTCAATCGATGTAAAGCAGAGCATTGCTGCTCATCAGGGCGTGGCAGAGGGCGGTGAGGCCGAGAAAGGCCGGGTCGCCGGGGGTTTTGGAGGTGGGACCGGCGGACTCGAGGGGCGTGGGGTTGGCCTGATAGAAGGCTGTCTGAGCCTGCACAAACTCGACGCTATGCTGCACATCGGATTCCGAGGGCGGTTTGCCATGCACCAGCTTCCACGCGAGGCGCACCTGATCCGGCGAGTCCTTGCCGCCCTCGCTTTGCACCCGCTGGGCGAACTGCTGGGCATGCACTCGCATGATGGCGCTATTCATGAGCAGGAGGCTCTGCGGGCTGACGGTGGTGACGGAGCGGGCATCGCAGTTCGGCTCCATGATGGGGGCGTCAAAGGTGGCGAACATCTCCAGCGGGCGTGAGCGACGGGCCTGGATGTAGATACTGCGGCGGAACTCCTCGCCGTTGAGGGGAATGATTTTGCCAGAGGGCCGGCCTGCGGTGTCCGTCGTGTCGATGCCGATAACCACCTGCCCCTCCTCGTTCTGCATCACCGGCACGGGCGCACCGCCGATCTTCGGGTTCAATTTCCCACTGAGAGCCAGCAGCGAATCCCGCAGCGTCTCCGCCTCCAGACGTCGCACGTTCATGCGGCTGAGCAGCGTGTTGTCGGGGTCGATCAAATCTCGCTTTTCATCCCGCGTGGAGGCCTGGCGGTAGGTGCGAGAGGTCATGATCTGGCGGTGGAGCTGCTTCAGGCTCCAGCCGTTGCGCATCAACTCCGCGGCCATCCAATCGAGCAGCTCGGGATGCGTTGGCTGGCTGCCGAGCTGGCCGAAATCGCCGGGACTGGCGACGATGCCTTTGCCGAAATGATGCATCCACACGCGGTTCACCATGACGCGGGCCAGCAGCGGGTGTTTGCCATCGGTCAAAGCGTTGGCGAAAGCGAGGCGGCGACCGGTGGTGGCGAGCTTCGGATCTTTTTCCAGCAGCTCGACCTTCCGATGCGCGGCGAGCACCGTGAGTTCACTGGGGTTCACTTTGTCCTTCGGCTGGTCGTGGTTGCCGCGATTGAAGATGAAGGTGGCCGGGATGAGTTCCGGCTTGGCCTTCGGCAGCTCGGTGAAGGCATGCACGAACTCCTCCACGGGCTTCTTCGCCCGCACGGCCGTCGCTTCCTCGATCATCTTCTTCAACGTGTCGGCATGCTTCGTTTTATACGTCGTGTCGTAAAGGTAGAGCGAGCCGGCGCTGAGTTGATTGATGCGCGGCCAGGCTTTGAGAAGCTTCGTTTGATCAGCGGTGCGCTTCTTGGCTTCGGTGCGGTAGGCGCTGCGCAGAGCCTCACGATCCTTCTCCGGAGCTTTCGCGAGTTCTTTCTCCAGCACCTCGGTGATGAATTCCTCCTGCTTCACCAAGCGGGCCGCATCGAGCTTCTTCGCCTCGACCTCGATCTTCGCGGACTCGGCCGCCTGAGCATCCGTGAGCAGCGAAACGAGCCTGCCCGGCGTGCTGCGCCATGCCTTCGTATCAAAACCGGGCTCAAACACGGCCCGCAGCCGGTAATAATCCGCCTGTGAGATCGGATCGTAGCGATGATCATGGCATTGAGCGCAGCCGATGGTGAGACCGTAGAGCGAGGTGCCCACCATCTTGATCGTATCAGCGATGTTCGCGTTCTGCGTGGCCGCGTCATTCATCTCGCCAGTGCCGTTGGGGGACATGCGGAGGAAACCGGTGGCGGCAAGCTTCTCGATGGCATCGGCGGAGAGGTTTTTATAGGGCTGCGGAACCATTTCATCGCCCGCGAGCTGCTCCCTTACGAACTGGTCGAAGGGTTTATCCTTGTTCAGCGCCTGGATGACATAGTCACGATACTTCCAGGCCCATTTACGCTCGAGGTCCTTTTCGCCAAAGCCCTCGCTGTCCGCATAACCGGCCGCATCCAGCCAGTGGCGCCCCCAGCGTTCGCCATAGTGCGGCGAGGCGAGGAGGCGGTCGATGAGAGCGAGCACGGCGGCTTCGGGATCACGAATCGAATCGGCCACAAAGGCCTCCACCTCCTGCGGCGTGGGCGGCAGGCCCAAAAGATCAAAACTCGCCCGGCGGATGAAAATCACCGGATCGGCCTCGCGGGAGAAAGAGAGGCCTTTTTCGGTCAATTTGGCCTCGATGAAGGCATCGAGGCTCTTTTTGGCCTGCGTCGAAATCGGCTGAAGTGACCACCACGCTCGTTCTTCATCGGTGAAGGCATGTTCAGGCCCCAGCTTCTCTGGCTCAGGGCGTGCGGTCTTTGCGCCGGCGGCGATCCATTGCTCCAGGATGGCAATGTCGCGGTCTTTGAGCTTCGTTTTGCCCTTTGGCATCTCGCCGGCCTTCACCAGCTCGATGAGATGGCTTTTCGCGGCATCACCCGGAATGATCGCCGGGCCGCTTTCGCCGCCTTTTTGAATGAAACGGGCCAGCCGCACATCGAGGCCGCCTTTGGTCTCACCCTCTTCACCGTGGCAGTGAAAGCAGTTCGCCTTCAAAATCGGGCGTACATCCTTTTCAAAGGTCAAAGCACCTCCGGCAGCCCAGGCGGGAGCGGAAGAGAGTGTGGCGAGAAGAAGGTGGCGGAGCATGCGCAAGGCATACGGGCCTGCGCTGGAGGCTCTTGCCAGCGTGAGGAAAGCAGAAAACAAAGATGCCCGGCGTGGAGGCCGGGCATCTTGAAGAAGCGTGAATGGAAAGACCGCGCTTATTTGGCGAGGAACTCATCCAACGCCGCCTTGGTGATGCGGTATTGAGTGCCGATCTTCTTGGCCTTGATGTCGCCCGCCTCGATGGTGGCGATGACATCTGCCTCGGTCACGCCGAGCGTTTGAGCCACCTGAGCAGGCGTGAGGATATCGACAGCCGGAGCCGCGCCGGGAATCGGAGGTGGTTTGGCTCCTGGGATCGGCGGAGGCGTGGCACCACCAGCGGTATTGAAGACGCCCTGCGCCATCATTTGCTGCGCCATGCCAAAGCCCATCGCGATTTCCGCAGCGGCACCGGCAGGTCCGCCGCCGCCTTTGGCCATGCCCTCGGCCATCTGGAACTTCACATAGTCGTTCAGATTACCGATGGCGCCCATGCTGGAGCGCTTGTCGATGGCCTGCTCGACTTCTGGCGGCACGCTGGCGTTTTCGAGGACGAAGCTGGCAATCTCGATGCCGTATCTCGTCGTCGTGATCGGATTGATGATCGGCAGCAGCGCATCACCCAGTTCCGAGTAGCGGGTGGCGAGATCGAGCACGGGCACCTTGGCGGTGGCGAGAGCATCGGTGAAGACGCTGACGATGCGGCTGCGCATGGTATCGGCGAATTCATCGAGGCGGAAATGATGGTCAGAACCGGCCACCTCTTTGAGGAAGACTCGCGGATCGGTGATCTTGAAATCGAAGGTGCCAAAGGCACGCACGCGCACGATGCCGAAGTCCTGATCACGCATCATGATGGGATTGCTGGTGCCCCATTTGTTGCCGGTGAAAAGGCGGGTGGTGACGTAGTAGATATCCGCCTTGAAGGGGCTCTCGAAGCCATACTTCCAGCCTTTCAGCGTGGAGAGGATGGGGATGTTATCGGTGACGAGGTCGTGCTTACCGGGCGTGAAGGTATCCCCGAACTGGCCGAGATACACAAACTGCGCCACCTGCGATTCACGCACGATGAGCTGGGCGCCGCGTTTGATTTCCTTGTCCTCATCTGGAAAGCGCCAGGAGAGAGTGTCGCGTGAGTCGTCAGTCCACTGGATGATTTCCAGAAACTGACCCTTGAGATAGTCCATGAGGCCCATAGTCGTGTGTGGTGTGAGTTTGTTGTGCGGCTGAAATCGCGAGCGGATTGTAGAGGCTCGCTTCCAACTGGCGAGCGTAATTCTGCGCCGATTTTTCAGGCGGGGAGATGCAGGAAATTCTCGCGAAAAGCTCGCGACATCGTGGCGATCCTCGCCTGCATGCGGCCCACTTCGCCCGCATGAATCTTCATCTGCAAAAACATTCCGTCGTCATCATTGGAGCCGCCCGTGGTATTGGCCGTGCCATCGCCGAAGGCTTCCTCGCCGAGGGCTGCGAGGTGCGAGGCTTTGACCGGGATGCCAACGCCGATTTCATCACCGCAGGCGATGTGACCGATTACGAGGCGATGCAGGCCTTCGCCGCCAGTTTCGAGGCGGTGAACCATGTCATCTACTGCGCCGGCATCGGCTCCGGGAAGTTCGGCTTTCCGTTTTGGAATCTCTCACCTTCCGATTGGCCTCGCGTGCTACAGGTGAATCTCCTCGGGGCTGTCCACACGGCTCACGCCTTTGCTCCGAAGCTCGTCGAGCGAGGCAGCGGCAGCCTGCTCTTCCTCGTCAGCGTGGCCGGGCAGATGGGCTCGCAAACGGATCCGCCCTACAGCGCCTCCAAAGCGGCGCTGATCAATTTCATGCAATGCGCCGCGAAGGATCTCGGCCCTCACAACGTCCGCGTAAATGCCCTCGCCCCCGGCATGGTGAAGACCGAGTTAAACGAATCCATCTGGGCAGCCGGTCAAAAACTGCTACCCGAAGCGGAACGCCTTAGCTTCGATGATTGGGCCGCAGCCAAGATCAAGAAGGTCTCTCACCTCGGCCGCTGGCAGATGCCGGAGGAATATGCGGCCATGGCCTGCTTTCTCGCTTCCAATCACGCCAAAAACATCACCGGCCAGACCTTGAACATCGACGGCGGCCAGGTAATGCACGCCTGATGAATGCCTCCTTACGCGCCTACCTTCTCGGTGCCCTGCTCCCGCTGCTGCTCGTCAGTTGTGGCAAACAGGAGGGCTATGAAATTCGCGGCGAGCAGGTGATCTGGTACAGTTGGCAGGGCGACGGATTGTGTGGCAAGTGGTCCGAGGGTGTGCTGACGGATTCGAAGGGCTTTGAGATCCTCCGGCGCCAAGGCTACGCCAGAACTCCTGCCTTTACCTATTGTGCGGGGCGGGAGATCAGCGGCTCGGACCCGGCGACCTTTCAGATCCTCGATAAACGCGAGGACATGGGCAAAGATGCAAAGCAGGTGTACCTCAAGGGCGGTGTGATCGAAGGCGCGGACCCGGCGACCTTTGTGGTGGACCCGAGCGACACTGAAAACGCCTCCGACAAGAACCGCCGCTATCGCTGTGGCGAGCCGGTGCCTTGATAGGCAGTGAAATCACAGCTTCCCGGCGGCTTTCACATCGAGGTAGCGGTTTGCCAGCGCCACGGGAAGCATTTGAGCGGGTTCATCCACGGTGAGCACGCGGTTGGCGCGGAGGCTTTCTAAAAGCAGGCGGCGCTCCGTGAAGTAGTTCGTCATGGCTCCGAACTCCAGCGCATCCGCGAGGTTTTGCACCGGTTGAGAAGCATGCGCTTCCAGCTCGGCCTCTCGAAGCGTGGCCACGAGCACGAGATGACGCTTTTGCATGAGATGAACGGCCGTGGCGAGGGAGCTGCTGTCCTCGCTGCGCAGGTTCGTGAGCACGATGACGAGGGCTCGGCGCTTTTGGCGGGCCATGACCTGCTCTGCGGCCTCGATGAAATCACTTGGCTCGCTGGTGGCTTCGTAGTCGTAGAGGTGGTTCAGCAGCTTTGGCATGCTGTGGGAGCCTTTGACGGGCGGCAGCCACTTTTTCGTGCCGCCAAAGCCACACACACCGATCTCATCGCCCTGGCGCAGGGCGATGAAGGAAATGAGCAGCATGGCATTGAGGCAATGATCGAACTGGCTGAGCGAGCCATCGAGCGCCCGCATGCGGCGGCCACAGTCCGGCACGAGCAGCACGGTCTGGTTTCGAACCTCGTCGAAATCGCGGCTGATGAGGCTGAGGCGGCGGCTGGTGGCCTTCCAGTCCACTTTGGAAAGCACATCCCCGTCCTGGTAGTCACGCAGTTGATGGAAATCGAGCGAGGCACCGATGCGGCGGCGTCGAATGATGCCCATCTGCTCCACCCGATTTGCCATCGCCAGCATGGCAAAGCGCACCACCGGCTCGTAGTTCGGATAGGCGCGGGTTTGCTGCGGCTCGCCGACGAGGTAGAGACGCCGCCACAGGCCGAGCATCGAGGAGGCCAGCGCCTGCACCGGCGTGAAGGTATGCTGGCCTCGCTCGACAAAAACGGCCTCATAGCTCACGGCGGCGAATTGACCGGGAGAGATCGAAAGGCTATGCGGCATGCCTGGAGCCGTGGCGGCGGTGGGAATGCCATCAAAGACCTCCATCACCAGTCGGCGGCGCAGACCATGCGAGAGCGTGAGCGTGACCGCCGAAGGCACGCCGAGGGCAAAACGACCTGGAAGCGATCTCTCGGCCTTCAGCCTTGTTTTTTTCGGCAGTGTGAAAGCATCCGCGATCATCACCAGCGCAAGCACGCCGCCCGCGATCTGCCACAGCAACGCCAACTGATCCCAGACGCTGGCGGCCAGCGCCAGCCCGAGCAGGGCGATGAGGAATTTGAGGAGGGCAGGCGTCGGGCGCATCTCGCGGAATGCGCCGCTTATAGTGTCTCCCTCGCCAAAGCCCAGTAAATTCCGCGCCTGCCAGCAGATGAATCAGGGCCTGTGACCGGAGTCATCGAGACCTATGACCTTCCCCGGCGCAAACTCCCGTTTGCAATCCCCGCCTGCCACGCTTTAAACCGCAACTAAACCGTTGAATTTTAAGCACCTACCAGACCTCCCGGAATGAAGATCGCTCTCGATGTGATGGGCGGCGACCACGCCCCGCAAAACCCGATTGGCGGCGTAAAGCTCGCCCTCGAGTCCTTGCCACAGGTCGAGAAGATCTTCCTCGTCGGCGCGCCTGAGGTCATTGAGCGAGAATTGAAGGCTCAGGGCATCTCCAGTCCGAAATTGGAGATCGTCCCCGCCTCCCAGGTCGTCGATATGAGCGACAGCGGCCTCGATGCCGTCCGCAAAAAGAAAGACAGCTCCATCTCGCGGGCCGTGGACCTTGTCAAAGAGGGCAAAGCCGATGCCGTGGTGAGCGCCGGACACACCGGAGCCGCCGTGACGGCCTCCTTGATCAAGCTGCGCACCCTGCCGCACATCGAGCGGCCTGCCATCGTGGCCATCATGCCCTCGCTCACGAAGAACTGGCTGCTCATCGACGCCGGGGCGAATCCGGACAGCGAGCCGCAGCACCTCGTGCAAAACGCCATCATGGGCACCGCCTTCGCCCGTCATGTGCTGGGCCGTGCGGAGCCCATCGTGGGCCTCATGTCCAACGGCACGGAGGAGGAAAAGGGCAACGCCCTCTGCAAAGAAACCGGCAAGCTCCTCCGCCACACCAAAGGCATTCACTTCCGCGGCAATGTGGAAGGTCACGACATCTGGGAAGACCCACCGGATGTGGTCGTTTGCGATGGTTTCACCGGAAACATCATCCTCAAATCCGCCGAGGCACTGGCACACAGCATGTTTGCCATGATCAAACGTGAGATCCTCGCCTCCAGCCTGCCAGTGAAGATCGGGGCCAAGCTCGCCCGCCCGGCCTTTAAACGCGTCCACTCCCTCACCAACGCCGATGAGGTCGGCGGCATGCCGCTACTCGGACTCCGAGGCATCACCATCATCGCTCACGGCGGAGCCTCAGCCTACGCCATGAAAAATGCCATCCGGCAGGCCTGCGAGTCCATCAAGCACCAGATCAATCCTCACATCGAGGCCGCCGCCACTCAGCACTCCATTTTGAATCATGCCCACGCCTAGCACGCAGCCTTTTTGCGCCTCCAGCATCATCGGAACCGGCAGTTACATGCCCGCCAAGGTGCTCACGAACGAAGACCTCTCCAAGCTCGTCGATACTTCCGATGAATGGATCACCAGCCGCACCGGCATCAAGGAGCGCCGGATCGCCGCACCTGATGAAGCCACCTCTGATATGGCCTCCGAGGCCGCCCGCCGTGCCATGACCGATGCCGGCGTGAAGCCAGAGGATATTCAACTCATCATCGTGGCCACCGTCACGCCCGATATGGCCTTCCCCAGCACCGCCTGCTTTGTACAGAAAAAGATCGGTGCCTCGAATGCCGTGTGCTTCGATGTTTCCGCCGCGTGCTCCGGCTTTTTGTATGCGCTGCAAGTGGCCCGCCACTTCATCAACACCGGCAACCGCACCACCGCCCTCGTCATCGGCGCGGAAAAGCTCTCCAGCCTCGTGAACTGGCAGGATCGCAACACTTGCGTGCTCTTTGGCGATGGCGCCGGAGCCGTCGTCATCCGCAAAGCCTGCGAAGAGGAGGAACCGAATGCCCAGGGCCGCGTCCTGAGCACCGTCATGGGCAGCGATGGCAATCTCGTCGATCTCCTCAAAGTCCCCGGCGGCGGCTCCGCCTGCCCGCTCACGCCGGAAAACATCACCTCGCGTCCGAACACCATCCACATGGAAGGTCGCGAGACCTTCAAGCATGCCGTCACCCGCATGCTCGAGGCCTCCCAGCAGGCCCTTGAAATGGCCGGCCTCACCGCCGCCGATGTCTCCCTTGTCATTCCGCATCAGGCCAATGCCCGCATCATTTCTGCCATCGCCGAACGCCTGGCTCTGCCCAACGAAAAGGTCTTCATGAACCTCGACAAATACGGCAACACCAGCGCCGCCACCATCCCCGTGGCTCTCGATGAAGCTCGCCGTTCTGGCTTGATCAAAAAAGGCGATGTCATCCTCCTCGTCGCCTTCGGCGGCGGTTTCACCTGGGCCAGCTCCGTCGTGCGCTGGTAGGATGAACGTGAGAAAGCCTTCGCCAGATCGGGAAGGCCGGTCAAGGGGTGCCGCGTGCAGAAAACCGAAGCCATCCTCATCGGCCGACAGCGGCAGACGGAGACGAGTTTGATCGTCGAGTGGTGCTGCGCGGAGTTTGGGATCTTCAAAACCATCGCCAAAGGAGCTCTCCGGCCCAAATCGCCCTTCTCCGGCGTCTTGGATCTGTTTGTCACCTGCGATCTGCGCTTCGTGCCGGGCAAGTCATCGGACCTCGGTATCCTTTCGGAAGCACGCTGGACGAATCCGCGGCTCGGCCTGCGCACGAGCTATGGTCGCGTGCTCGCCGCGACGTATCTGGTCAAGCTCATGGCCCAGGTCGCTGAGCGTCATGCGCCCCTGCCGGAGGTGCAACCGCTGCTGGTGAAGGCTCTCGACTACCTCGCCGAAAAAGATCCCAGCCCGGCCCTCGTGCAGCGCTTTGAGCAGCGCCTCGCCGAGGCCCTCGGCATCGTGGCCGAGGGTGAAAAATCCCTCGCCGCCGAAGCCATCGCCGATGTGTTTGACCAGCGCCTCCCCGTGCAGCGGAAGCAGCTGTTTGAGTGGATGAAGGAGCACTCGAAGTGATTCAATTCACGCTCCGCGAAACGCTCCCATCTTGGTCAGATACCACTCAAAGATCTGCGGGCCGTAAAAGAGCCAAAGCAAGGCACCGAGAGCCAGGTAGGGACCAAAAGGAATCTTCGCGCCCCATTCCGCCCGACCGGTCACGCGGGCAAACAAGGCCACCACCGTGCCGATGACGGAGGCGGCGAGCACGGTGAAGAGCACGCACTTCCAGCCGCAAAAGGCACCGATCATCATCAGAAAAAACACGTCGCCCATGCCCATGGCTTCTCGTGGGATGATGAGCTGGGTGATCTTGCCGTGGAGCTTCGTGACGTTCTCGAGGGGGAATTCCTGGATGTCGTTCGCCTGGCGAACCTTGAGCTTTTCCATCCACAGCTCGGCGGTGGTCTTTTGAAACTGGTGGCCGTTCACCTGGAGCTCCTCGCAGGTGATGAGCATGCGGTCACTGGCACGCATGAAAATGTCCTCCCAAGGCATCTCCGTATCCGCAAAGCGCACGACGGGTGGCTGGGTGTCATCCGGCTGAGCGACCTCCCAGCTCACGGCCTTCTCAAAGACATGCTTTTTGCGGCCAAAAGCCAGCTTACCTAGCTCCACGATCAGCCACAGACCTCCAAGGCCAATGGCCGCACTGCCAAAGGCCATCAGCACGCCGCGCCCATGCTCGCCAGGAGCCTCACCGACGAGTTGGGGCACCCAAAACGAGGCCAGCAGGCCCACTGCGGCTCCGCCAAAGGTGATCGAGTGCGGCAGGATGAAGTGCTCGATGTCGATGAAACTGCCGGAGACGAGCAAGCTGATGAAAATCCACAGGCACAGCACCAGCGGCCCCCAGACGGCGATTAGAGGCCAGGGGCCGTGATGAATCCAAAACACCGCGTAGAAAAGCACGCCGGTGAGCAGTTCGACGAAGAAGTAGCGGCTGGAGATCGGCGCAGCGCAGGCGGAGCATTTCCCACGCAGCAGGAGCCAGGAGAAGAGCGGGATGTTCTGCCACATGGGGATCTGCTTTTTGCAGGTGGGGCAGAAGGAGCGCTTCGGATTGTTCACCGAGATGTTCCGTGGCACGCGGTAGATCACCACGTTGAGAAAGGAGCCGATGCCCGCGCCCATGAAGAAGGCGAGAAAGTGCAGCAGAGCATTGAGGATGGCGTAGCGAGTGGGGTCCATGGCTGTTGGAATGGCGAAACTTGCCTTGCGGCTGCGCTGAACGGAAGCAAAAACTCCCTCATGCCCGCATTTTACCGTCTCGCTGCTTTGATTCTAATCTCCGTCCTCGCGGGCACATCGTGCTCCGCGCGGCAGGGCGGTGCGATGCATGCCCAGGCGGTGACGAGGGCCCGAAAGTATGATCTCGTCGATGTGCGCCGCGTCGTGCCAGGGGTACAGATCGGCCTGCGTTATGGCACGCGGCGCAATGTGGCCGGGCGGGCGCTGTATCCGGCGGGCATGCCCTGCCTGCTGCGCCGTGTGACTGCGGAGAAGCTCCAGAAGGCGCAGGCCATCCTCGTATCCCAGGGCTACGGCATTCGCCTCTGGGATGCCTGGAGGCCGCCAGAGGTACATCTGCTCCTGCTGCATCACGGCGGGCACACCGGCATGTTTCAGGACATTGAGGGCGGCTGGAGCCGACACAGCGGCGGCCTGTGCGTGGACGTGACGCTCGCGGATCAATCTGGCAACGAGATGCGCATGCCGACCGGTTTTGATGAGGACTTTGAGCATGCCGGTGAAACCTACACCGGCGGCGATCCCGACATCGCGCGAAACCTCGCCCTCCTGCAAAAGGCGATGCGTGCGGCGGGCTTTTCCACCGTGACGAAGGAGTGGTGGCACTTCGACGACACCGATTTCGTGAACCAAGGCCAGCCGGTCATTTACGCCTCGGAGCTGGGCATTCCCGTCCTGTGAGTGCCAAAGCCGACATCCGCAACGAACCTAACTTCTCCGTCCTTGATGAGACGGACGACTACATCGTGGTGAATAAGCCAGCCCCCTTGCAGATCCATCCCGGCGCTCCGAATGGGGCCCGCACGCTCTGGCATGGCCTGTGTGACATGCTCGCCTATGAAATCGCCAATGGCGGGCAGGTCAGCATCATCAACCGCCTCGACCGCGAGACGAGCGGCGTGGTGCTTGTGGCCAAAAACGCCGCCTGGGCGCGGTTGTTCGGACTCGCCATGCAAAACCGGCAGGTCAGCAAGACCTACGCCGCCCTCGTTCATGGCTCGCCGGATTGGGGCGAGTTCGATCTCCATGCCCCCATCCTCCGCGCCGGCGAGGTGAGCGAGTCCGATATCTGGGTGAAGCAGCTTGTACATCCCGATGGTGCAGACTGCCGCACCAGCTTTCGCGTGCTGAAACGCTTCGCGGAAGGCTTCACCCTCATCGAGGCCAGACCCGAGACCGGCCGGATGCATCAGATCCGCGTCCATTTGCATCACCTCGGCCTCCCGATGGTCGGGGATAAGCTCTACGGCCGCGATGACCGCTGCTACCTGGAGTTCATCGACACCGGCTGGACGCCCGCCCTGCAAAAACGCCTCCTCATTCCCCGCCAAGCCCTGCATTCCAAACGTCTCGAACTCACCGCCGAAGGCTTCCACGGTGCCTGGGAGGCCCCCTTGCCAGATTTCTTGGGGATGATCGGACCTCCGTGAGCGCCATGCCATTTGCTGTCAGCTTCATCCTTCAAAAATCAGCAATCGACATTCATCAATCGTCAATCCGCCCCAGTGGCTTGACCAAGACGCTTCCGATACTCGATGGCACCCAAACGATAGACATCTCCCTCATCTTCATCCACTCTGACCCATGCTGAAAATCCTCCGAGCCCTCCTGCCGTTGCTCATCCTGACCGGATGCGTGTGGGCGGGCTATTGGTTCCTCACCAACAAGCCGGAGCAGAGGACGATGGAGATCCCACCGGTGATCGTGAGCGTGGAAGGGCTCACGTTAAAAACGACGACTTATGCGGTCAAAGTGCCCTCGCAAGGCACGGTGAGGCCACGCACGCAGAGCACACTGATGCCCGAGGTGGCCGGCAAGATCACCGAGGTGAGCCCGAACTTCCGTCCCGGGGGCTTTTTCAAGAAGGATAACCTGCTCGTGAAGCTGGAGGCGGTGGATTACGAGACCGCCGTGATCGTGGCGCAGGCCGCCGTGGCCTTGGCGAAGGTCACGCTGGCCGAGGAGCAGGCGAAGGCAGAGCAGGCAATGGAAAACTGGAAGGCGCTGGGACGCACCGGTGATCCGGGCGAATTGGTCTCCCGTGCGCCGCAGGTGGCAAGGGCGCAGGCGGATCTGGCCGCGGCGGAGGCCCGTGTGGTGAAGGCCCAGCGGGATGTGGAGCGCACGATCATCCGGGCGCCGTATGACGGGCAGGTTTTGGAGCAGGCCGCTGATGTGGGGCAGTTCGTCGGGCAAGGCACCACGCTCGGAAAACTCTTTGCCACGGACTATGTGGAGATCCGCCTGCCGCTGCCAGAGCGGGAGAGTCAGCATTTGCAGCTCCCTGAGCCGATCCGCGATTGGCAAACCGCCGCCACGCCCACCAAAGTGCATCTGCGCACGACCTACATCGGCAGGCCGGTGATTTGGGAAGGTCAGGTGGTGCGGGTGGAAAGCTCTCTCGATGCCGAAACACGTCAGCCGACCGCCGTGGCGCAGGTGATGGACCCGTATGCAAAGCGTGCCGATGGCATGCCGCCGCTGAAGATTGGTCAGTTCGTCGAGGCGGAGATCGAGGGCAATACGCTCGACGATGTCTATCTCATCCCTCGCTCCGCCGTGCGGGCGGGAAATGAGATCATCGTCATCACCCCACAAAAAACTCTCAAGCGCACGAACGTGGAGCCTCTCTTCGGCAACGAAAAACACCTCGTCATCGCCGCCAGCGCTGCGAAGTCGCCCAAGGAAGGCGAGATCCTCTGCCTCACGCCCATCCCCTTCCCTGCCGATGGTGCCAAAGTCAACATCGGCACCCTCGACGGCCAACGCGTGACCAAGCCTGATGCCCTCGCCGGCAAGAAAAAGCCCGAGGATAAGAAAACGGCCGCGACGGTGCCGGAGGGTAAGCCGCTGCCGTAACTTCGAGTTCCAGGTTTCAAGTTTCAGGTTCCAAGTTGAAACCGCCTGCGAAACGCGAACTTTGGCCTCGAACCCGCTCCACTTGAAACCTGACACCTTGAACTTCAAACTTTGACCCCCGCCCGAGACAAAGAGCTGCCCATCGCCATCGCCGGCTCGTTGCTGGTGCATGTGGTGCTGTTCTTGTTGCTCGCGGTCTTGTTTGCCGCACCGCCCAAGCGGGACTTCAAAGAAGCCGCTGAGGTGACGGCCAAGCCGCCAGAAAAGGAGGTCACGCTCATCTTTCCTGAGCAGCTCATCCCAACACCGCCCTTGCCAAAGACTCCCGTGCCGCCGCCGAAGAAGGAGATCTACATGCGCACCACGCAAAACGAGGCCTCCGGCGAGAAGCCGAAGAACGCCGCCTTCATCTCGGATCGCAATACCAAGGCCAGTGCCACCCAAGCGCCTGACCCCACGGCCACCAACCCGATGCCGACCACGGAAGGGCTCAAATTCCAGATGAACGAACTCGCCAACCGCGATTACCGCGATGGCGACATCATGGAGGACGCCGCGAAAAAAGCCGCCGCCGCCCCGAAGACGCCGAACACGCC
>Ga0114981_10000689_pt1 | contig 21961 bp, 28 predicted proteins | sample S_140806_MF_Meta_FD_87028 | JGI IMG/M metagenome (GOLD analysis project Ga0114981, IMG submission 87028) | Freshwater microbial communities from Lake Simoncouche, Canada to study carbon cycling - S_140806_MF_MetaG | ecosystem: Environmental > Aquatic > Freshwater > Lake | place: Lake...
CCCCCATTATAAATAATAGAGATAAATACCATTCATAGGCTAGAAGAGGCTCACATACATTCTGAAACAACCAAACACAAGAGTTTAGATCACCCTCCAAATTGATCAGCTATGGTTGTAGTGCGACACAGTTAAGCAAGGACTGTATAAACAAATGAGCAGTGATGCAGAACGATTTTGGAAACTTTTGTCGTTCTGGTTCGCACACTGGTAGTGTCAACTCACCTGACTGTGTGTGAATGGAAGTGGTCTACCTTAACAGGTTGTCAAGATATGCAAACCCTTTGACGTGATAGATTGATGTCGTGAGTCTCAGAGAGAATTGTTTGGTATTATTTTACTAAAAGTTCTCCGTGGCAGAAGCACAAGTGTTTAATCATTCAAAAGAAATTCAAATACGAACTTCTTGTAAAGAAGTGAGTAATACGAACTTCAGTTCGTATTCAATCAATCACACAGAATAATCACATTTGGTCACTGAACCATTGACCTTTTATAAATATTCAGTCACCTCACAGTTGATGGGTGCAAACCCCATCCAGGCATCTTAGTCTTCCCGACTCAGCCATATCCTGTTCCTAGCTGGGAGGTGACACCGATTCTGATAAATAATCATACTCAATCAACAGAGGCACAGCTCACATATAGCTGGTAAAAATTTATGGTGCAAGATATCCGCAATACCAATGTGTCTCTTAGAGATATCAATTCAATCAAACCCTACGCAAAAAACCCTAGACGCAATGATCTGGCAGTGGCCGCAGTGGCACGCAGCATAGAATCATTTGGATTTCAACAGCCCATAGTGGTAGATTCACAAGGTGTGGTCATAGTGGGACACACCAGATTGAAAGCAGCACACAGTTTGAATCTCACACAAGTGCCTGTGATAGTGGCCGAATTGACAGAAGCACAAGCTCGTGCATACAGAGTGGCAGACAACAAACTGAACGATATCAGTGAGTGGGACGACGAAGTGTTGTTTGAAGAATTATCACGCATTGTGGCAGACGGCAATGAAAATTTAAGCGGTTTTACTGCACAAGAAGTGGATGAATTGATGGATAGAACCACAGTGAATCCATATACCAAAAAAATAGACACACCCATCTACACACCCAAAGGTGCGGAACCACAACTGAGTGAATTGGTGGATACTGCACACACTGAACGATTGATACAGCAAATAGATGCCAGCACAGCACCAGAACCCATCAAAGCATTTTTGCGTTGTGCAGCACAAAGACACAATAGATTTGATTATGAACAGATTGCTGAATACTATTGTCATCAATCACCCGAAGTGCAGCGCCTGATTGAAGATTCAGCACTGGTGGTGATAGACATGGATCGTGCTATAGAATTGGGTTATGTGCAATTGAATGAAAATCTAAAACAACTGTATGCGGAGCAATATGACCCCCAAGACCCAGACCAAAATTCAGTGGCCTGAAAACTTTTCAGTGTTCATACTGAGTCACGCCAGAGCAGACAGAGTTTACACCCACGATGTGTTGCGCAAGTGCGGATACACCGGACCCATCAGAGTGATTGTGGATGATCAGGATCCAGATTTGGAAGCATACAAAAAAAAATTTGGAGATCAGTTGTGTGTGTTCAACAAAGCCGCACAGAGAAAAACCACAGATATGGGAGACAATCATCCTGAAATGAACACGCCGTTGTTGGCAAGAAATGCCAATTTTGAGATTGCTGCTGAATTGGGCATAGAATGGTTTATACAATTGGATGATGATTACACTTATTTTTATTATAAACGAGACCACCAGGACAATTGGTTGAGTGGCAAACGCATCAATGATTTGGACAGCGTGTTTTGGTATCATATGGAGTATTACAAAAACACCACATTTGACAGTATCGCATTAGGACAAGGCGGAGATTACATTGGTGGTGGTGGGGCCAGTTGTGCCAAACCCAAACGCAAAGTGATGAACAGTTTCTTTTTGAGCACACACAGACCTTTCCAATTTGTGGCCAGATTGAATGATGATGTGAGCACATATTCAGTTTTGAATCATCAGGGCAAGAAATTTATCACCATCTTTAACACCTGTTTGATTCAAAAACAAACACAGAGCAATCCGGGCGGATTGACAGAATTGTATTTGAAATTTGGCACCTATGTGAAAAGTTTTTACAGCACCATGTATGCGCCCAGCAGTATGGTGGTGGCCATGTTGCAAACACAACACACCAGAATACATCACAAGACCAGATGGCGTTGCGCAGCACCTTGCATATTAAACCCACAGTATCGAAAATAATGGAAGACACACAAATCAAACAACTGATATTGAGCATAGAGTCTGCAGTGACCAGTCTGTTGACGGATGATGAAATATGTGTGGCATTGGATATTGATCACACCACATTGATGCAGCACTATGATGTGGTGGAGCGTGCCAGATTAAAGTTAAAACAAAAAATCAATGCCAAAAGAATCATTTCAGCCAGTCAAGTGGGCAAAGATGTGGATCAATTGCTGTGGGATATCCCACAAAACGATTACAGACGCAAACATCCCAAAACTGCTGTTAAAACTGTGGAAGGTGTTTTGGTAGGCAGAGGTGAAACCAGTCGCATCATACAACCAGACGAAGTGTTCAAATTGGCCAAATTGGGTTGTAGTTTGGAAGAAATGAGTGAATGGTTTGATGTGCCCAGAGAGACACTAAAATACAACTTTCGTGATTTGATTGCAAAAGGCCGTCAAGAAACAAAGCAAGCACTGCGTAGAGCACAAATCAAGGTGGCACTGGGTGGCAATACCAGTATGTTAATTTGGTTGGGCAAACAGATGTTGGAACAGACCGAACAGATCACACATAATCAAGGAGATTCTGCACCGTTGCCGTGGGTGGAAAAGGAGATCAAAACAGAGGATCGTATATGTTTAGATTTTGGTAAAAAAAGTAATTTGACAGCAGTGGTAAATTAATATATAATATTAGTAATATAAAAAAAATAGGAGAAACAAATGAAATCAAAACTTAAAGTCACCACACAATCACGATTGAAAGCAGTGTGTGACGAAATATTACATCAACACAACCTTTCAGCCGCAGATCTACAAGCAGAAGTGCAAATTGTGATGAGTGAATTGGGCGGTAAACATCAAGCGGCAGAACAGATTTTAGACATGATTCACGAGCGTATGAATCAGATGGAACACACAGTCACAGACTCTGGAAAACTCAAAGAATTTTTAGCAAAATTGGAACAGGATGAAACCAAACACTAAACAATACCATTTTATAGAAAAAATATTAGGTCCATACCACAGTCAAAAGGATGGTGGTAGATATGTGACTGTGGTGTTGAGAAATCTGGAAGATTTAGAATGTGTGATTACCTATGTGGGACCACGTTATAAAAACTTCACATTCTGGCAACAACCACTGACCGATTTCATTGAAAAAAAAGGAGTGGTAATCAAAGGTTTAACCGAAAAATTAAAAAAAGATTTAACTGTGTATCGCAACAAAGATGATTTAAAAATATTAAGTGCTGATCACGGTGAAATAGAATTAACTGTGTCATACACAGATGTGGTGGAGTGTGTGAATCTAACACACAACAATGCCTATTTAAAAATAGCAGATTGGCCCAATGGTTAAGCCAACCAAATTTGTAGACAGAGACAATTGGAACATTATCAAATGGCAGCAAAGGCCCAGTCAGATCACTGGTTCTCTGTTGCACCGATTGACTCTGAAGAATCAGAGAAACAACAGAATTGGGTTTTTAAACATAGATGCCAGTATGAAAAACTATGAGAGTTGGAAACCAGTGATTGAAATTAAAATTGTTAAAGAAGATTATCATCTGACCAATTTGACCATACAGTCCGAAAACAATAGTAAAATCATATTCGACGGTGACAGCGATTACCAATTAATCAAAAAATCACAGGGTGGTATGGGTCTGTTCGATTTCGGTGAATAGCAATCTAATTCAATGTTAGGTAAGGCACAGCGATGCAGCAACATCGTGGGTCTACAGGAGTCTATGAGGGCAAAAAACCGTAAGAAAAACTGTATTCAGTTGAAAGATTATATCAATCATCACCATCATAGTTTTGCATGGGGAGAAAGATTGATTGTGGTGTATGGCGATCTGAATGACCCGTGCGTGTTAAAAATTGATGTTCGAAAGTCGTTAAAACAGCACAGAAATAAGTGATTGAAATTGAACACTTATTTGTTTACCAAATAAGGTTGATTTATTGGTAGCGTGGTGTTAATATAGTAATATAACAACAGTAGGAAAACATATGAATATAGTTAAAAATTCAAAACAAACAAATTTAGACAAAGTAAAAATTGGTGACATTCTAACTGGCAGTGGTAGATCACCATTACTGGTCACAAGAATCACATCATCATATGTTTTTTATAGATGGTATCAGTTGCCATTAGAACACGGTAATTATGCGATAAACTGTCCTGATCAATTGGCACGAATATGCAAGATGTTAAAATTATCAAATGTGCGCACGGGCGGGGATATGTGGAACGGCAGTGGTGTTGTGCCAATTAAAGGCAACGAACACATCTTGCAATTGAGTGCTAAAGAAGGCAAAATGAAAATATACGGTAAGTTTCGTGGTGTGCCAAATACCAATTGTGATTTTGTTGTGCCACTAAGCAGTGCCAGTATTGATTGGGATTTCTATTTAGGTTGATTTAATTACTTAAATATAGTATATTATATATAAACAACAACCTGGAGAACCGATGTATCAAGCACAAGCCGTATTGAAAACTAAAACCAAAGATAAATTTGATTCAGCAGAGTTTAAAATTCAGGTTGAATTAAATCCTAATACAGATGAAGTCACTGTGGATTCAATGAGTGAAATGTATCGTTATATTCAAGAAGGATGGTGCGATGGGTTTATCATTGATCTGGGCGACAACAAGAAGAAACACATTATCAAAAGTTAAATGATTCAAAAAATTTTTGAAAAACACCATCAAGGATTTGATATATTAAAATGTTGGGGCAACCGTCCTTATGATTCTGATTGGTATCCTTTCACAAAACATACCACTACAATTGAACAATGGTATGAGGTGCCCTTCAATGATATTGATTGGGATTTTAATTCTATTGAACAGGCAGAATATTACATTGAAGAAGAGTTGGTTCATTGCCTCTAAAAAATTTTATTAAAACTGACTGAAAAGAACCTATTTTAAACACCTTTGAAACAATTCCATATAAATACAGCATATGGAAAACAAATTCAAATACGCCCGCACACCCACCAGCACTAGACGCAGCATACATCTAAGAAGATTTCAGGATCCCGTTCAACACGACCTTTACTATGGATTTTTAAAACACCGAGCACAGGCACGATTCAGACAGGAGCCACACAGTTTAAGTTGGCGTCAATGGCAGATACTATGGCCCGATTCAATGTGGAAAAAAAGAGGGCGTGGACCTCGCAGTCTCAGACTCACACAAAAGAATCCCAAATTGGGTTGGAGTTTAAAGAACTGTGAAGTGGTGGAACACGGCACACACATGAGCAAAATTAATCTAGCAAGAACTGAGGCAAAGAAACAGAATGCTGGATCCATTTGATCAATTGAATCGCCACACAGAAGAACTGCTGGCACAAAAGCAGATGCTGTTGGTGTTGGCAGAAAATCACAACAGACTGAATGCACAGAATCAGGCCATGAACAAACAATTCACAGAACTATTGGACGCAGTGGAAAAGCTCACTGAACAGATGACCAAACATAAAAATAAAAATGAAATTAAGTAATCTTCAACAGGTAATTGCTGATTCTAAAAAACGATTTAAAATTGTGTGTGCTGGAAGACGCTTTGGTAAAACGTTTTTGAGCATAAGAGAGATCTGTTATCAAGCCAGGTTGCCCAACAAATTGATTTGGTATGTGACCAGTTCCTATCGTGCTGCCAAAATGATCTGCTGGAAACAACTTAAAAACAGACTGTTGGATCTTAGATGGGTGGAAAAAATTAATGAGTCAGAACTGAGTATACGATTAAAAAACGGTAGTGAAATTTGTCTCAAAGGTTCTGAAAATGCACAACAATTGAGAGGAGTTAGTCTAAGTTTTTGTGTGATCGATGAAGCGGCACAAGTGTCACCAGATGTGTTTGCTGAAGTGATCAGACCAGCACTGGCAGATCAACAAGGCGGGGCACTGTTTATCACCACACCATTGGGCAAAAACAATTGGACTTATGATTTATGGCAGCAGGCCAAATTGTCGCCTGCACTGTGGGATGCCTATCAGTTTAGCACACTGGAAGGTGGCTTTGTCACACAATCGGAAATAGATGCTGCCAAATCAGATATGAGTGAGCGTCAATTTAGACAGGAGTTTTTGGCCACTTGGGAAGATGCAGCAGCCAGATGTGCTTGGAGTTTTGATAGAGAAAAAAATGTGTGCGATGTGCCTGAACATAATACCATACAATTGGATGTGGGGTGCGATTTTAACGTATCGCCCATCAGTGCTGTGATAATGGTGCGAGTAAAAAATAAGTTATATGTGATAGACGAAATTAGTATGCACAACAGCAACACACAAGAATTGGCAGACGAATTGAGATCACGTTATCCCAAAAGTCAGATCACAGTTTACCCAGATCCGTCGGGGTCAGCCAGAAAAACCAGTGCCAATGGACTCACAGATCATACCATATTGCAAAACGCAGGATTCACTGTGAAGGCACCACGCAGGCACGATGCTGTGAGAGATAGAATCAATGCCATCAATGCCAGATTCTGTTCAGCAGACGGCGTTAGACACCTGTTTATATCTAAAAAATGTAAATACACTATCGAATCATTAGATAAATATTGTTTTAAAGAAGGCACTCAAATTCCGGACAAAGATTCAGGTTTTGACCACCAGTTTGATGCTTTGAGTTATGCAGTGGCCTATCTGCATCCTTTGAAACGAGATCAAGACCAAATGGAAAAGAAACCACAGTGGTGGAGACATCAAGTGGAACCAACACAAGGATAAACAATGCTCGCAAACGAACAACTCATAACACAAATTAACAAAGTTACCGCAGGTAATCTTACCTACACCACTTACCAACCCAAATGGAGAATGTATCTCGATTCCTACGTCGGTGGAGCGGACTATCAAAAAGGTGCTTACCTTACCAAATATCAATTGGAAACCAATCAAGAATACAGTCAGAGACTGGCCAATACTCCATTGGAAAATCATTGCCAAAGCATCGTGAGTGTTTTCAAAAGTTTCTTATTCAGAGTGGAACCAGAAAGAGAATTCAACAGCATAGAAGGTATGCCAGAAGTGGAAGAGTTTTTGAATGATGCAGACCTAGATGGTCGCAGTCTCAATGCCTTTATGAAGGATGTGGCCACTTGGAGTTCAGTGTTTGGTCACTGCTATATCATGCTGAGCAAACCCAATGTGGGAGCAGTCACTCGTGCTGAAGAACAGCAAATGGGTGCTAGACCCTATGTGAGTCTATTGACACCATTGGTGGTGTTGGATTGGTATTACAATCGTCAAGCCACAGGCAGATATGAATTGGAGTTTTTCAAGTATATCGAAGACATCAATGAAAACATTCTCACAGTGAAAGAATTCACTCGCGACACTATCAAAACCACCATAGTGGATGATGAGAAAAAAGAAATCATCAGCGAAATAACAGAACCCAATGGTTTGGGAGAAATACCAGTGGTGGTTGCTTATAATCAACGCAGTATTACCAGAGGATTGGGAGTGAGCGACCTGAGTGACATAGCTGATCTACAAAAATTTATCTACAATGCCACATCAGAAGCAGTGGAGAGTTTGAGAATGGATTCACATCCTAGTCTCGTAGCCACACCAGAAACCCGCGTGGGCACAGGTGCTGGATCGCTGATACTGATGCCAGAAAATTTGGATCCAGGATTGAAACCATACATATTGCAGAACACAGGTGCCAATGTGGATATGATCTACAAAAGCATTCAGCATACCACCACAGTGATTGACAAGATTGCCAACACAGGAGCAGTCAGAGCCACTGAGTCTAGAACACTTTCAGGGGTAGCAATGGAAGTGGAGTTCAGTTTATTGAGTGCTAGACTGAGTGAAAAAGCAGACAATTTGGAATTGGCAGAAGAACAAATGTGGAAACTGTGGTGCCGATTTATGAATGTGCCTATGGATGTGGAGATTGATTATCCAGGCGAATTCAATGTGAGAGACACAGAGTCACAAATTAGACAACTGAAGACTGCCTCAGACACCAACCCACAAGACCCCAGAGTTAAACAAGCCATTGACGACGCCATATTGGATTGGTTGGAAGTGGATGATGCAAAACCTGTAGAACCTGTGAGTGAAGAAATTAAAAAAGAGATTCAAGACAGCATTATGGAAGGCAACACAGATGCTGAGATTGTGGCAGAGGGTGTGAGTGAATCACAACTGTTGGCAGCCAAACAGGATCTATTGAATTTAAACAACGGCAGACCCAGACCGTTGGGAGTGATCACCAGAGCACAACCAGATTAATCGATGTATCTTAACGCAAACATACCTCTGATAGAGTGTTATGTGCGAGGCAACTATCTCAGAGATCAGCAAGACTCACACGACCGATATTTTTGGTGTGTGGTGTTTGGAGTGCAGAGTGTGCCCAAACAGGTGCCCCTGTTTCATTTTATGATGGAGGATGGAGGAGTTTTTTGGCGTGCGCCAATTTCAGCTTTCTGTCAATCAGAAGGTGTGAAAGAACAACCTCTGGGAGAATTGGTGCTGTGGGATTCATTCAGTTATAATATCTCTGTGACCACATTTCATCAACTGGCAGGTGCCAAAGTGGAATATCTTCAACGAGACAAAGTCAAACAAACCGGCAACTATCTATTCACATTGGATTGGAGTGAAGGAGATTTTAATGAATTGCATTATGGTTATGCCAACAAACCAGATCAACACAAATGCGGTCACGTGATTCAAATGACCAATGGCAATTATGCCATTCAACCCAATAACCGCACAAGATTTTTTGATTCAAATATGGGAGTGGATTGGAGCAAACCCCCTATGATTAACAGACTGGTTAATACTCACACTTGGAGTGTGGAAGACGAACCCAAATGGACCACCACAGAAACAGAAGTGGGTCAATACAATTATGAATACAGAGACACAGAGAAAAAATAAAGTGTGCCCTAAATGCTCCTTGCCCAATGACACACTGCATTGGCAACTGTTGTGCAGTAGATGGGTGTGTGTGGCCTGTGCCACCAACAGACAGGCAGAACAACAAAGACTGGATGCCAAATTCAACCGTTTAAACATACATCAAGAAAGTTTTGACAAAAGAATTATTAGGACCCAAAAACAATCTAATAAACCTGATATTGTATAAATAAGCATACGATATCACACACTGATATCCATCAATATAAACTACACTCTAAAAGGAGGCAATGCACGATGTCAGACAATACATTGGTAAACAACACGGCAACTGATGCCACAGTGGCAAACACCGCAGAAAATCAGGCACCAGCGGAAAAAACATACAGTCAAAAAGAGTTCGATGACGCAATGGCCGCAATCAAAGGTTCATTGACACGAAAACTTTTGAAACCGTATGAATCTCTAGGTGATGTGGAAGAACTACGCCAATTGAAGATGGACGCCGAAAAGAAGGCACAAGAACAAGCCATCAAAAGAGGAGAGTTTGAAAAAACATTATCTGAGCTAGCCGCTAAAAAGGACGCTGAGATTTCAAAGCGTGATGCACAAATAAAGGAGTATAAAGTAAATACCCCTTTGTTGAATGCCGCAGCCAAACACCGTTCTGTTAATCCAGAACAAGTGAAACAACTGTTGGCAAGCAGAGTGAGATTGAACGATCAGAGTGAAGTGGAAGTGCTTGATGAACAAGGCAGTGTGCAGTATTCGGACCAAGGCAAACCTGTGGATGTGGACACATTCGTGGGCAATTGGTTGAAACAGAATCCTCATTTTGTTCAAGCAGGTGCATCGACCACCAACTCAAAATCAAACATTCAAGCTGACACTCAAAAGTTAGACATCACCAAATTGGATTTCAAAAATCCTGAACACCGTAAGCTGTATGCAAGTTATCGCAAACAGAGCGGTTTGGTTTAAGATATCAAATAGTTGATATTTTAAAAAGTTAATTTAACCTTTTAAGGAGACCATTCAAATGGCATCAACAACAACAACGCTTAATGACCTATTACCTCAAATCGTAGCAGAAGCTCTTTTCGTAGCATCTGAGAGATCGATTATGAGAGGGTTAGTTAAGAACTACACAATTGGCGCACAACAAGGTAAAACTATCACTGTGCCAATATACCCTCTACAAACAGCGGGTGCCCTAACAGAAGGCACAGCGGCATCACCAGCAGATGTATCCACTGACGGTGTGACACTAACAGTAGCAGAAGTAGGTCTTGCAACTCAAATCACTGATTTAGCAAGAGTATCATCTGCCAGCAACATTGTGAGCGACATCGGCAGATTATTCGGTGAAGCGATTGCAAGAAAAATGGACTTAGATCTAACTGCATTGTTTGGTTCTTTCTCTACCAACACTGTTGGATCAAACAGCACAGCATTGACTGCGGCAAAGGTTTTTGAAGCTGTGGCCCAGTTAAAATCAGCAGGCGTTCCAAGCACAGACATCGCGTGTGTATTACACCCAGCGGTTGCCTATGACTTGAAATCTGCTATCACTAACGTATTTGCTAACCCAAATGCTGGTGATCTTCAAAACGAAGCAATGCGTCAAGGTTATATCGGCCAACTGGCTGGCATCCCTGTGTTTGAAACATCTAACATTGCCAACACTGGCACTACTGGTGATTACAATTGCGGCGTGTTCCATAGAGACGCAATTGGACTAGCAATGATGCAAGATATCAAAATCGAAACACAACGTCAAAGTTTGTTGAGAGGTGATGATATAATTGCCACTGCTGTGTATGCAAAAGGTATCATAAGAGAACAATACGGCGTAAAAGTCGTTGCGGACTCTTCAATACTATAATTTGATATCATAAGGAGATCAAGATGGCTTTTATTGTGGTGAATAATCAGATAATAAGTTTTGCTGACTACGACGACGTGGTGGCAAGAGATCAAAGATTGTTCGACGCTAATGAAGACTCACAGATGATCTCATTGAAGATCTATTAATCAGAGCCACAGAGCGTATTCTCGCAAAGATACGCTCTAGCTCTTGGTGGAAATCTTATTACGTTGCCAGAAACAATGCCATAGTGTATAATACTGTGGCAGATATTCCGGCAGTGGATCCAGATAAAATAATGGCCCGACAGAATGATTTTACTGATCTGTGTGTTTATACAGCATTGAGTGAATTGGTTCTGCCAATGATTGCTGATTTTGGAAATGAAAACAATTCTGAAAGACAGAAAATGGGTTATTATACCGGTAAGGCAGATTCGTTATTAACGGAACTGATCACTGCTGGTGACTGGTATGATTTTGATGGTGACAGCACCATTGAATCCACAGAGAAATCACCAGGACAAGTGAATCTGAAGAGAGTTAGATAGCAATGAGAACAGAGATCATTGATTATGTTCAAGGATTGAATCTGGGCACATTTACAGTGAGCACAGAATTGCCTTATACAGAATCAGGACAAGCATTGTATATAAAAAATCCCAAAAAGATTTATGTGGATGAGGAACAAATTGAATCCTTACCCATTTTAGAAACTTTAAATGCTTCGAATGTGATCAATGAACAAATGTCAGTGACCATTTATTTTTCCTGCGATAGTAAATTATTACCTGCCAATTATGATACTGTGGTTACCGATTTGAAAGCCGCACGCAATATAACCACTGTGGAGAATATTTTTCGCAGAGAGTTAGATGTGAGCACTGGATATGATGGTGATTTATTGGTAACAGAATTGGTAATACGTTTTAACAAAATAATAACATAAGGAGACCACACAATGGCTTACATGCACCCCGCCCCAGGCGTTGCCACTCGTCAAGTAGTTTTAAAACTTGATTCAGGCATTGCTGAAGGCACACTTACATTAGGAGGTTCGCCTCTTACTGTGCCAGCATTACAAGATGTGACTATCAACGCCGCCAACGACGTTTTTACTTGGTCACAATTGGACGCAACTGCTAAAAAACAAGTGGCCACAACTTCTACAAATTCCATTTCAATGAATTTGGTCTTGGATAAAGACACATTCTTTGGAACTACTGTCGCAGCAACAACTTCTGACACAGTGGCAGCTAATGGTATTTTGGGATTGAGCCGCAACAAGATGTTGGTGACTTTCAGTTTAAAAATGACAGAAGATGGAGCTACAGACAGATTCATCAAAGGTCAAGGATACATCACAGGTCTAGCACCTACTGTGTCTGCTGATTCACCAGTATGGGTATCACCGGTTACAATTAGTGTGACAGGCGAATACACGGTATCAGCTACAGAATAATTGCAAAATTTAGAATAGGGGAGTTATATCCCCTATTTCTAAAAACAATACTAAATATTACACAGATCAATGGATGTATTAGAGCAAAGAACACGCAGAGAATTGATTCAGAGTTTGCTGGCAGAAATTGCCAAAACGAAGAATGAAATTAAGTGTGCTCAGGCAGACTTGACCAAGGCCACCAACAGATTGGGTTTCAGTCTATTGGTGTTAAACAAACTGATCAACAGAGAGGAAGATAAACAGCAATGAAACTATCACAACTGGCAGCCAAGCCACAATTAATCAAAATAGTATTAGACGATCAAGAAATTCGCGACACCTATGGTGACGCTTTGGAGTTTTATGTGTATGATCGTCAGAATATGGAAACATTTATCAAGTTGGCCACACTGGACACCAAAGACATTAACAAATTGACTGATCTGATTAACACATTAATATTGGATGAGTCTGGTGAGCCCATAGTGAAAGATGGTATGATACTGCCCACAGATGTATTAATCAAAGCCATTCAAACTGTGGTGATTAAGTTGGGAAAGCACCAAAAGCCAATTTCAACCACATCGATTCCTGGTTAAATATTTGGCTGACTTTGGATTACGTGGGTAAAAGATACGGGGTTATGCCCAGTGAGTTATTAAGCAAAGGCCAGTCCATAGACATATGGATAGCTCAAATTGGTGTGGAATATGAAAATTATCTGCATCAAAAAGCAAATGGCAAAACGAATTTAACAGCACCCACTCCCACTGTGTCGCAGGAGGAGTTGATGACAATGTGGAAGAGTGTAAAAGAAAATGAAAATAAAAATTGATAACAAAGATTTAAAAAATTTAATCAATAGCACTCGCAAAGAAATGCGTCAAGTGATGCGTGAAGCTCACAAATATTTTAAAGATATTACTCCCAAAAGAAATGGTTATGCTCAAAGAAATACCATATTGGTGGGCAACGAAATCAAAGCTAATTATGATTATGCTGGTGCATTGGATGAAGGTAGCAGTCGTCAGGCACCCAACGGTATGAGCGAACCCACCATTGAAAAAATGGAAAATGAACTAATACCCAATGCTGTAGAAAGGATCAACCGTGGCTAAAAATATCAAAGTAAGTTTAATTTTAGATACCAAACCATTTATTGATGGTCTTAAACAAGCAGAACAGGCCACAAATAATTTTGGTAGAAATGTGGAAAGCAACAATGCCACAGCCAATAAAAGTTTTAATTTATTAAACACCAATGTGGGCAAACTCACAAGACTGCTGGGAATAGGAGCACTGGTAGCATTTGGTAAAAGTGCCATATCGTTGGGCGATCAAATGCAAGATCTGTCAGACGCCACAGGATTCAGTGTGGAGCGTATTGCCGCATTAAACGAAGCATTCATCAATGGTGGTGGCAGTTCAGAGTCAGCTTCACAAGCATTGAGTAAATTTGCTCTCACATTGGAAGACCTGCGTGAAGGCAATGACAAGACATTAGGCTCATTCAACAAGTTGGGCATATCATTAGAAGATATCAAAAGTAGAAATCCAGAACAGTTATTTCAATTGGTGGCAGAAAAATTAGCTGGTGTCACAGATGAGTCACAAAGATTGGCCATAGCTCAAGAAATTTTAGGCAAATCATTCAAGGGTGTGAATGTGGATGCCAATTTTGTTAAAACATTCACAGAAGGTGGTCAAAAATCAAAAGAAATGGCAGAATCCATAGCGTCTGCTGAAAAAGCCACTCAAGCATTTAACAAATCATTACAACAAATTCAAATAGTATTTTTAAAAGTGATACAACCGTTGCTGGATGGTTTTGTGGCAATGATCGATCTGTTTAAAGATATCAATAAGGGTGTGAAAGAAATGACCAATGGGTTTATCACATTTGGTGAAATTGTATCATTGGTATTGGCAGCTATATTGGCTAGAACAGGTTTGGGATTGGTAGCATCAGGCATAAAGAATATTGGAAAATTATTACAAGGATTGGGTCTGTTGGGAGCAGGCGCTGCCATTGGATTTGAAAGTTTTGATGACATCAGAAAAAGATTGAATGGCACTGCAGATGCTGTGGAAGATCTCAATAAGAAAACCAAAACATTGGGTGAAAATAATGCTTTTGAAAAAATGTTTTTGGATGTTCAAAAATTGAAAGACGCTTTAAGAGAACAAGCAGATCAACAAATAAGACAGATACAAAATGAAACTGCTCTGATAGGGTTAAGCGACAAAGAAAAAGATTTACAAAAAGCCATTACGGATCTCAAAGAAAAAGGATTGGCCATAGAACAAAAATTAAAAGATTTATCAAAAGGTGCTTCTTCAGACAAACAAGCTGAGATTGCAAAAGAAATTGCAAGTAATAAAAAATTGGTTGAAGAAAAAATTAAAGATATCACCAGTGAAATTGAAAAAAGACAAGAAGCAGAAGAAGATTTTGCCAAAGCATACGAAGAGTCATTTAAAAATTACAGAGATGCCGCTGCCAATGCTGCCAATCAAGCCAGAGCATTGTTTCAGACAGCCACCAAAGGTATGGAAGATGCCATATTAAAATTTGTTCAAACTGGCAAATTAAGTTTCAAATCATTAATAGCTGATATGATCAACACCATATTAAGAAGTCAGATACAGCAAATTGTGGCCAGCATTATGAGCATAGGCAACAAAGCTGGAGGTAGTATTCTGGACACAATACTTGGTAGAGCAGATGGTGGAGTGATGCCAAATGGACCAACTTTGGTAGGGGAGCGTGGACCAGAAATTATATCGGGTGCCGCAGGCAGAATGGTCACTCCCAACAATCAATTGGGCGGTGGCACAGTCACTTACAATATCAATGCTGTGGATGCAATGAGTTTCAAACAAATGATAGCACAGGACCCATCATTCATATATGCACTAACAGAACAGGGACGCAGAAGTGTGCCTGGCACAAGGAGATAACCAATGAGTTTTCAAACCATCATAGACAATGCAGAAAGCATCAGCATCAACAAAAAGAAAAAAGTCAGCACCACACAAGCCAGAGATGGCACCATAAGAGTTACCAGCACCGGCAGTCAAGTGTGGGAATTCAGAGTGAGATTGCCTGACGGATTACGTTGGAGCAATTATAGAAATTTAATTGAAAAAGTTGAAACATTGGACAGAGTCACAGAAGGCAGTTTTCAGATTAACAAAAGTGGTCACGAATGGATGACCAAATATCAAGGTGGATTTTCAAACACTGCCAACATAGTGGTAAGTTTCAGCAGTGGCAACACATTGACCATATCGTCTGGTGGCGGTGGCACATCTGGTGCTTTTAAATTCAAAGCAGGAGATTTTATTCAATTGGGAGCAGGTGGCAAAGTGTATTCAGTGGCTGCTGATGTGAGTGTGGGATCCAGCACTATAACCACACATAGACCTATTAGAGAGTCAGCAGGTTCATACACACTGTTGGTGGGACCAGCAGTGACTTGGCAGGTGTATTGCGTGGAGTTTCCCAACTATCAATTTATAGCTCAAGATGTGATTGGGTGGAGCGGTGATTTTGTTTTTTCGGAGGCTATCTAATGGCTTTGAATCTTTCAGCCTACAAGAGCATTCAAACCAATCTGTTTGTGAAATTGGTAATACCTGGCTACGACACACTTACTTTTAGCGACTATCACAGAACCATCACATTGAATTCAGTCAGTTATAGTGGGTTGGGACAACTGTTGAGCGTGTCAGACACCAACACCAGTTTGAGAGCCGCACCACAAGATCTCACCATTGCTATTTCAGGTATTCCATCCACCAATGTGAGTGCCATATTAAACAACAAATTGGTTGGCAGTGACATCACAGTGTTAAGAGCCATATTTGACAGCACCACTGGTGTGTTAATCAGTGCCATCGCAGGCAATCCGGTGATTAAATTTGTGGGCATAGTGAATAATTTTGATATCACTGATGATTTGGATATGGGCAACAGCACAGGCACCATTACCTGCACACTCACTGCCACTTCAGTGGTGGAACAATTGGAAAACAAAATCACAGGTCGTAGAACCAATCCCATTGATCAAAAAGCCTTATACGCCACAGATCAATGTTTTGATAGAGTGCCAGCATTGGCCAAATCCAATTATAACTTTGGAGCAGACAGATGAGTTTCCTATCAGGCATATTAGATATTGGTAAAAAAATTATTGGAGACGACACAGGCAAAGCCTTAGTGAAGACTGCTGTGTTGGGTTATCTGTTGAACAGATTAAGACGCAACGCACTCAAAGACAATGCACCCAAAAATGAAAACATTGATGGTGGAGTTAGATTACAGATACCTCCTGCATCAGACACCAAGATACCTGTGATATATGGCACCGCAGTCACAGGCGGCATTATCACAGATGCAGTGATGAGCAACAACAACAAAAGAATGACCTATTGTTTGACCATTTCAGAAAGAACAGGCACACTGTTGAGCACAGGCGCAGCCAGTGCCTATGTGTTCAAAAACATCTATTGGAACGACACCAGAATAGTTTTTAAAGCAGATGGATTCACTGTGGATTATGTGGTGGATAGAGACAGCAATCAAGATATTAATCTAAGAGATTTGGTAAAAATTTATTGTTATGCGGGCAACTCCAGCACAGTGAGTGTGCCAGAAGGTTACACCAATGCTTCATATCCATTGGCCTACACACTAATACCTGGTTGGACCAGCACCACACATTTTATGAATGATCTGATATTTGTGGTGATAGAAGTGAATTACAACAGAGAAAAGAATGTGACAGGCATAGGTGATATGCGATTTCAAATTCAAAATTCAATGAACAAGCCGGGTGATGTGATCAGAGATATGCTCACCAGCACACGATATGGAGCAGGCATAGATGTCGCGGAGGTTTTGACCACATAATGGACAGTTTAACCACACTCAACACATTCGCAGCCACATCGGTTCCTTACACACAAGAAGCTGGCGGCAGTGCCACACTCACCAATCGTTATCAAATCAATGGTGTGATAGACACCAATCAGACCATAATAGAAAATTTAGAAAAATTATGTTCCGCAGCAGGCAGTTGGTTGAGCTATGACATTTCAGCAGGCAAATGGGGAGTGGTGATCAATAGAACTGGATCATCAGTGGCCTCATTCAGCAACAGCAATATTTTGGGTCCAATCAGTGTGAGTGGTTCTGGACTTAAAGATTTATACAACAGTGTGAGAGTGGAGTTTCCCAATAGAGATATCAGAGACGCAGGAGACTTTGTAAAAATAGACATACCAGTGGGCGAAAGAAATTCAAACGAATTGCCCAACACATTGAATTTGGCTTATGATTTAATCAATGAACCAGTGCAGGCACAACTGTTGGGATTCATTGAATTAAAACAAAGCAGAGTGGATCTTGTGATCACATTCGAAACAGATTACAGCAACATCAACCTCACAGCAGGTGATATCATAGATGTGACCAGCAGTCAATTTTCATTCAGTGCCAAATTATTTAGAATCATCACCATTGCTGAAAAACAAGGAGACGGTGCTATCACCATTGAAATCACTGCATTGGAATATGACGCAGGAGTTTATACCACAGCTGACTTGAGCAGATTTAACAGAAGCGACAGCACAGGTATCATAACCATAGGTAGTATTGGCACACCAGGCACACCAGTGGTTACCAAATTTGAAGTGGATGCCAGACCCAGAATTGTGATCACCAGCACAGCACCCACAGGCATAGTGGATGCTATGGAGTTCTGGAGAACCACAGACACAGCACTGAGTGAAAGTGCCAGAAGCTATCAATTGATTGGCACTCAAAGACCACCTGGTGGAGGCACCTTCACTTCAGGACAGACAGTCACATTGGAGTTTGACACACTCAACAGCAGTAATTTTTTAATCAAAACCAGAGGAGTAAATGAATTCACAGTGGGTAATTTTTCCGCACTCACAGGATTGATTGAATATGTGCCCAATCAGATCACAGATGGTATTGATGAGAATACCAAAATTTATGATGCACTCACTCAGGCTGCCACTTCCTTTGCTATAAATTTGGCATTGAAAAAATTAGATGAATTGTTGGGCGGCACAGCAGGAGATCTGTTCAGTAGAATTGCTGACATCCTTAGAAGTTTTGGAATACCAGTGCCACAATCTCTGCCCGCCCCTGGAGCAACACCTCCAGTGTCAGCACCCATCACAGTTCAAACTGGTAGTTCAACACTCACAACCAATTTAGGAACTTTAAGATTTACTGGTGATGGAGTCACTGTGACTAATCCTTCCACAGGATTGGTAATTGCAAATATTCCTGGTGGTGACGGTGGAGGTGGAGGTGGAGGTAGCATTGATACCTCAGTTAAATATCCCAACAGAGGAGACACTATTGCTTGGACCGGCGGACAAGATGGTAAATGGGTGCCGGTGCCACCTTGCTGTGATCAAACTGCAAATTTGGCCACAGATTTTCCTGCCTATGTGGAAAGACCAAGAAAAAATTTTTTACTTTTACAAATTGCATCCACACTGCCACCAGACAGATCCACGTTTGCTGATTCTAGAACAAACTTTAGTGCAAACACAGACAAAGCACCCATCACAGGCAGTTATTATGTAACCTTTAACACTGGTGGTGGCGCCGGTTATTATTCTCAACCTTTGTATGGAGCTATCACCAAAGGATCAGGTGTGGCAAGAATTTTTGCCAGTAATGGCACAGAATTAGGATCTGGTGTAGATATTGCCGCTTGCACCATTGTGAATAACCGTGTGCTAGAAATACCATTTCCCACAAGAGCATTGAAAACGGATTATTTTGTGACCTTACCTCTAGGATTTGTAAAGTATTGTGATGCTCTAAGTCAACCCATAGTAGGTCCAAAATTAATACCAAACGATTCCGAAGATACAAATACTTGGTATTTGGATGACGATAAAAAAGAAACCACTTGGAATTTTAATACTCCTATTAGAGCCAGTTTGGCCACTGCTTACACTGCTCCAAGCGGTAATATATCCACACCTATAGTATCCACATCACCGGTAGTATCATCATTCAAAGTGGCCAAAACATTTAAAAGATTTAGAGACAGATCAGACAGAAAATATCCTGGAACCACACAAGCGTCAGTGGAACCTGTGGTGATTGCAGATATCAAAACATATATTGCACAAAATTATAGTGCCGAATATGTGGTAGAAGATGGTGTGTCCAAAGCCACAGGCGGTCCTGGATTGGAAAATGCCACATCAGAATTAACTTTTAGTTTAGAAGAAGATTCCAATCCAATGTGTGGTGCTGGCACATTAGCTTTAACCTTTAGCACCAATGTGCGTGTGGGCACAGGCAACATAAGAATTTATAGATTGTCAGATCAAGTTTTAAGAAAAACTATTAATGCTGCCAACGGTGTGGTGGCCACAGGTATATCTGCCAGTGGTGCATTGAATGCTAATAACACAATCATATATGAAGCACTCACAGGATTAGAACCTGGATTCACATATTATATTAATGCAGATGCAGGCATTGCTCAAAACAATAGCACAAGTGATTGTTATAATTCTGGTGTGAGCCTTAGCACAGCACTCACAGGCAATTCATTTCAATTCAGTTATGCACCAGTGTTTGATTTGAGTTCCTTTAGTGTGAAAGATACTTTTGATGTTTCTGGCAATGGCAACAATAGAACAGATGTGCATACAGAAATAAGATTAATATTCAACACAACTTTTAAAGACGGATACAATGATCTAAGCGGGTTTGGTAGTTCTGGCACCATAACCATATACAAATCTGACGGTTCAGTGCATCAAACATTTAACTTAGCAGATAGATTAATCAATAGTCCATTCACCAACGAATTATTAAAGATTGAAAGTGATAACACAGTGGTAATCAATCCCACCACAGATTTTGATTTTGATACCACTTATTATGTGCTGTATGATGCAGGTGTGGTAATCAGTAAATGTTTAACCAATTGTCCTGCACTGTCTGACACCAGCAGAGTAAGATTCAAAACAGAAGCAGGTCCTCAATCACCTGCCATTGCACTCAACAGCACCAACAGTGTGAATGAAACTGGACTTAATTTACCATTTGATAGAAAAGTGGAAGCTGGCAGCGGGTTATTAAAAGTAATAGATGTTTCCACAGGAACAGAAGTGGCATCGGTGCCTGCAACGGATCCAGCCGTGACATTTAACAACTATACAGATGGAGCATAAGTATTGATATGGCCACAGTAATTATTCCATCTACCACATTTACGGCCACAGCCACTTTAAATTTATTTCTTGGCACCAGAGTAAATATTAATACTGAAGCATTGGGTATTGCTTGGGTAAAAAATAAACAATATAGAATTGAACTTACTGAGGGATTTGTCAAAGAGGTTGGTAAAAACATATCCCCAAATCCAGGTATTAATAATTTAACCACCATTACCATCAATTCTACAGACCCAACCATTCAAAGCACATCACCTGCAGACAATGCTACTAATGTGACCAATAACAATAACATAACGATTACATTTAACAGAGGCATAAAAGTAGGCACAGGCACAATTACATTGTATAAATCAGATAACACTTTAATAAGAACATACACACTACCATCGGCAAAAGTAACCTTTCCCACATTAAGTTCGGTAAAGATTGATGTGTTGGGAGATTTGGTAGCCAGTCAAGGATATTATTTGTTAATGGATGCAGGCACAATTTTAGACAAAGATGGATTTTCTTTTGGTGGAATTTCAAGTTCAGCCACATTAAATTATACCACAGCTGCCAGCACCAATGTGGATTTTCCTGATTTAATTTCGTCGATGTCTTTAACTGCTACACTATCGGCGGTTACATTTATAAAAGAACCAATTAGAATCACATTGAGTAGAAATGCTGTATTTGCTTTGACTTGTAATGCAATAGCAGTCACTCCAAATACTGCTTATTTGTTAGATGCCACAGGAACATATTCGTATGTGGAAGATACCTCAAATTATTTGGTATATACTCCAAAAATTTCTGATTATTTGTATGTTAATCAAGGAGGCACGGGGTCTTATACATTAACGGTTACTCCCGGTGATATTTTAGCAGTTTCTTCAATGAGTGCCACCAATGCCACATTTAATAATACCAATAAAGTTTTAACATTCACAGGAACAATCAATCAAATTAATAATTCTTTAGATTATATTACTTTTGTTCCTGCAACAGATTATGACTCTAATTTTACGTTATCTTTTGCTGTAACCACACCACAAAATAATACTCAAACTAAAACTTTAAATTGTCAAGTTGGAAATCCATTGGATTCTGATATAACCAATATGAATTTAACTAGAACATATTCTACAAATTTACAAAACAATATTTTTGCTAGTAATACTCCCTACATCAGTGATTTTGATACAAATATTAATGCACAATACAC
>Ga0114981_10000701_pt1 | contig 21845 bp, 29 predicted proteins | sample S_140806_MF_Meta_FD_87028 | JGI IMG/M metagenome (GOLD analysis project Ga0114981, IMG submission 87028) | Freshwater microbial communities from Lake Simoncouche, Canada to study carbon cycling - S_140806_MF_MetaG | ecosystem: Environmental > Aquatic > Freshwater > Lake | place: Lake...
ATAAAGCCAAGTATTTGGGTAATGGTAAATGGGAGCCTCAATAATGGCATTTGATCCTAGCACTGCTACTCCTGTAGAATCTTCGCCCACCTCTGGTGGGTTTGATCCATCTACAGCAGCACCTGTTGAATCAACTACTAAAGCCGTAGAAGGTGAAGGTGGTGCTGCTTTTGGTATGTACCCTAAAGCAGGCATGACTAAAGAGTCTGCTAGTAGGATTGGTACACACATAGGAGAGACTGCTAAAGAAGCTCTGCTTCCTACTGGTGCTGGTTTTGTTGGTTTTGGTACAGGTGCTACCATAGCAGCTCCTTATGCTGCTGCAGCTAGTACTGCTTTAGCTGCTACTGGTGTTGGTGCTCCGTTTGCTGCGCCTGTTGCTGGAGCTATTATGCTTGGCGGTGGTTTTGGTGGAGCAATGGTTGCTTCAGGTGCTGCTAAGTGGATGCAGGATTTGATGCACAAAACATTTGCTCCTGAAGATTACGCTAAACGACAAGAAGAAAGAAAAGAATTTCCTAACGCTACCTTTGCAACTGAATTAGGAGTTGGGTTACTAGGAACATCTCCTAAAACTACTGCTACTGTAGCCAAAGAAGGTGTTAGTAAACTTGCTCGTTTAGTTTCTACTCCCGCTGGACAACGTGCTGTTTCTGGTGGCTTACAAGGTGGCATTGAAGCAGGTTCTGAACTAGCTACTGAAGGAACAGTTACTCCTTGGAAAGTAGTTGCAGCTACTACTGCTGGTGTAGTTATGCCTGGCTTTAACGTAGCAGGTAGGATTCCTTTTAAAGCAGGAGAAATGCTTGGATCAAAGATTTCTAGTGTGTTGCCTGGAGGTGTTAAGACACCCAAGATTACTCCTGATCCTTTAACTACTAAGGTTGATGAAACTTCTACACCAGAAGAACTTAATGCTCTTCTTCAAGAACTTGAAACAATGAAAGGTAAGCGTGACGCTACAGCTCCATTAGCTGAAACTGCTTTCCGTAACAAAGAAACTGGTGAGATTGAACGTGCAGGTCCAAAACATGATGAACAACGTAAGCTTGAGACTGCTGACACACACGAACAAGGTTTTGTAGATGAACGTGGTAACTTCTTGACTCGTCAGGAAGCTGCTCAACGTGGTAAAGATATTGGTCAACTTCCTAAAGATTACGCACCAGAAGTTCCTGAAGTAGGTTTGCGTAGTGAAGACTTGCGTAAAGCAGGTGATGAGCGTTTTACTTTAACTAATAATAATTCTATTGTATTAAAAGATAACAGTAAAGCATCTATAGAAGTTGTATCTGCTCCGCAAGCTTTTTCTAATCTAGTTCGTATGGAACATGGAGAACCCATTTCTTTAGTAGCAAAAAATGCTGCTGGAGAAGAAATTGGCAGATTAACATACATGCCCAATGGTGGACCTATTGATGTTTTTGTTCGTCAAAGTGATAGGCGCAAAGGTGTTGCTACAGCTTTGTATGATGCGTTAGAAGCTCGTGGTGGAAAAATTCCTAATGTTAATAGTGGTGTAGCAATATCAGAAGATGCTCGTTTTTTTCGTACAGCAAGAGATCAAACTATTGTAAAAAAACCTACTGTTAGAACTCGTGAGAGTTACAAAACTGACATCACTAGAAACACAGATGAAAGACTTAACTTAAAACAAGAAGAAGTAAAAGCAAGACTTGCTAATGACAATGAAAATGCTCAAAGACTTAAAGAACAAATTGACAAACTTGAGGTTGAACACGCACAGCTTGTTAAAGACATGCCTGAAGTTCAATTTAAAAACAAAGCTGCTCCTACTCACGAAGAGTGGCATGACCACGTTTGGGGTTCTAAAACTCTGGGTGAAGCAATTGATAAAACGTTAGCCACTAAAGGTTTAGGTGGGGTTGGTCAACGCATACTAGCTAAAGCTCTTAGACAGTCTGACTTTATTAGCAGTGCTAAATTAGAACTGACTAGTGACGTTCTTAAATACACAGACAAAAGTGGCAAAGAAAAGAAAGCGTTAGGTCTTTACTATGGTGGCTCAGAACATCGTGTTCAACTTGGTAAAAACAGTAGCATCACAGAGCTTCTTCATGAAGCTATGCACGCTGGTACTCAAAAATTATTGTTGGATAAAACATCTCCTGCTGCTATTGAGATGCACAAGTTGTTTGATAAATACCAACAAGATCACATTATCAAGTACGAAGAAAAGTTACAGCAATTTAAAGAAGACAATCCTAACGCAACACTAGATGATCTAAACAAATTTAGAGAAGAAAATGATCCATACGGATTTGAAAACGTAGATGAGTTTGTTGCTGAAGCTTTTACAGATAAAAAGTTTCAAGAACTTTTAAGCGGTTTAAATGTTCGTGAAAGAACTGGTGGCGTTATTAGTAACATGTGGGACAGCTTTAAAGAAGTTGTTCGTTTAAACCTGGGTGTTCCTGAGACTGCTCGTTCTGCTTTTGATGATGTTATTGAGCATGGATCAACTCTTATTGAAGAGTCAAAAGGATTTAAACGAGATGTTAATGGAAACATTGTTATCTCTCCATCACGTTTATCTAAAGAAGTTCACGATGAACTAGAACGTGAAGGCATTCCTATTGCTCACACTAGTCCTTACAAGTTTGGAATGTTTGACTGGGTTAAACATGCTCTTTCAGGTGAAGGAGCTATGGCTTTTGGTGCTGGTACTTATGGCTCTCAAAAAGATAGTACAAACAAATACTATGTTGAGATGGCTAAGCAAAAGGCTCTTGATAAATACCTAGAGTCACCAGAAGGTAAAGCTGACAAAGCTGAATTAAAAGCTATTGAATTTGCAGTTTTTGAAGCTAATGAAAAAGTAGGTAATCTTAACGATCAATTAAAAAGAATTGATCGAGACAAAGGTCTTTTGCGTGATGAATTAGTTGATCCAGAAAGCGGCATTAAAGATACTGCTAAAAAAGCAATTCAAGAATTAGAAGCATTAGAAACACAACTTAACAATGAATATGAGTTATTAAGTAAAGATGCTTTAATAGAAGAAGTTAACTATGAATTTACTAGGGAAAGATTAGCAGAAAAAGTAAAAGTTCCTACTTACCACTCTTCTATCAAAGCTACGTCTGATGAATTGCTTGATTGGGATAGCAATCAACAATCTGAACTTGTTAACAATGCGTTTAAAACTTTAGGAATTAAGCCTGCTAATAACATTGATACAGCAACTGAGTTAAAAATTAATCAAGCATTAAAAGATGAGTGGTACGGAAATCTAAAAAAAGATGGGCGTGTAGGTGTAACTGTATTGGGTCGAGATTACGTTGTAGAAGTTGCTAAGACAAAGAATTTTCCTAAGGGCACTTTAGTTGTTCACGGAACAGGAGAAATTGTAAGTTCTTTTGAACAAGCTAAAAAATCTGTTTTAGAAATGATTTATGCAGATCAAGGTTACACTAAAAAAACAGGTAAACAACTTTACTCTGAACTGTCTAAAAAATTTGAACCACAAGATGCTGTTACTAGAAACTTAATTACTGACAGAGAAGCACAGCAAATTGGTAATGCTAAGGCATCTATTGCTTTGGCTGAACAAGGTGTTGTAGGCAACGTACATGATGCCCAAGGTGGAACTGAACAAACATTCCGCAATTATGTTGTGTTTGACGATAATCGTATTACACAAAACTTTGTTGTACTTGCTTCTAAAGAAAAGAAACCTACACCTAGCTCAACTGGTGAGCCTGTTGAAACACCCAGTACTTCTGTTAAAAGCATGTTGGAAAAAGACAAAACTGCTGTTGACAGAACTAAAACTGATCCTCGTGAAGTTAAAGATTTAGCAGAGTTTAAAGAAATTGCTACAGACATCTATGAAAAGCATGGTCCTGTAGAAGCTGTTAAATTTTATGAGGCATACAAGGCTTATGAAAAAACTAAACTTGAGCCTATTAAAACTACAGAAAACTTTGTAGGAACATACTTACATCAAAAAGTTGCTACTGAACGTATTGTCCACAACAATGCAGCAGACATTAAAGAAATGGCTGGTAAGGAAGTTGATCTTGAAAAACTTACTTATGACATAGACAAGGGTGTTACTTTAACTGGTAAAGCTAAAGAGATTGCTGACAAGTTTAGATCGTTGATGGATGATCTGGGTAAACGTGCATTAGAAAATGATGTCATTAAAGGTTGGCATGAAAACTATGTTGCTCGTAATGTAGTAACTGAAGGCACTGCTCCTCCTAATGCTGTTAAAGAATTAATGGGTGAGTTGTTTGGATATGGTGGTAAACCTGCTGACCCTAAGAGTGTTACTAAATATGGTGAACAACGTAAACTTAAAACAAGGGAAGACCTTGTACGCCATCTTGATGGTATCAACTCTTGGTTAGAAAAGAATGGTGCTGACTACCGCTTTAAACTTAAGTCAGATAACTTAGCTGAAATTTATAAAGACTATGCACTAGCTGTTGAAAAAACAATTGAGAACAAAAAGCTAGTTGACAATCTTACACACGTTAAAAATGCTGAAGGTGAATCTTTAATTCGTCCTATTACTGCTGAACAACCTTTGCCTTATGGTTGGAAAGTAATGGACAACGGAGAACTTTCTGGATATGCCGTACATCAAGATTTAGTGCCGTACTTAAAGTTTGTATTTGATGCTGGTCCTGGTAAATTGATGCAAGCACTGGGTGCTATCTCTCAGTTTGTCAAACGCTTTAACGTCATTGGTTCTTTCTTCCACGCCAAATCTTTAATGGAAGCACAGTCTAGTGCTCAAATTCCAATCTGGTCCCCTCTTAAAGAAGGTATTGTTTTACCTATTGCTGAAAAAATAATTAAAGGAGCTACAGGCAAAGAGCTTCAACTCTCTGCTATTTCTAAAGCTGTTGAACAATTTAGAAGGGGTGGAGCTGGAGATAACGTAGACACTTGGATTAAGACAGGCTTAGGTTTTGAATTGCCTGAAGATGTTTCTAGGAACATTTTAGCTACTGTTGGTAAATTTACAGACTCAATGATTAGTAAATATGGTCCTAAGACTCGTGCGCTAGAGTCTTCTATGACTACTGTTGAAAAATACACGTTACAACAGTTTGATAAATATACCTGGGACTATTTACATACGGGTCTTAAACTAGTTGTTGCTGATGCGTACTTAGATAGAGCACGTATGGATGCAGCTAAAGCTGGCAGACCTTTTGATGAAATGACTTCTCGTAGAGAAATTGCTAAGTTTGTTAACAATAGCTTTGGTGGTTTAAATTGGTATCAAGTTGCTGTACAGACTCAAAATGAATTTGCTAAACGTATGGCATTAGCAGCTTATAGTCCTGCTGGTCGTAGAGCTTTGCAAGTGTTATTGTTTGCTCCTGATTGGACACTCTCCACTATTAGGGCGTTTACTGCTGCTCTTCCCAAAGGTTTGAATCCAACTAAATGGAGTCCTATTGAAGGTGTTAAGGGCATGATGTCTCCTGCAACTGAAGCAGATTACGCTAGGTTGTATCAGTTTAAAACTGCTCTAACAGTTCTTACGCTTATCAATGGAATAAACTTGATAACAGCAGGTCGTCCTATTTGGGAAAACAAGGACCCGACACGTATTGAGTACCCTGATGGTACATCTATGCAAGCTATGAAGCACGCTATGGAACCCTATCACTGGATTGCAGACCCCACTAAAACCCTGTCTAACAAGTTAGGGTTTGTACCTAAAGCAACTGTTATTGCTCTTGCTGGTACTGAGTACGCAAGTCCTAACGCTCCTAAACTTATTGATCGTAGTGCTTATGGTCGAGGTAAAGCTATTGTTAAAGGTATGGCTCCTTTCCAAGTATCAGCAGCTATTGAAGCTCCTGAAGGTGAGGGTGCTAAACGTGCGTTACTAGGAACAATTGGCTTACCTTTGTATGGCGCTACAGCAGAACAAAATAAACTTCGTAGAGCTGAAAAAGAAGTTGCTACTAAAGAACAAGCTTGGGAATACCGAGACAAAGAAATTAAAGCAGGTAGGATGCCTTGGACTTCTAAACATGACAAAGAAAAAAAATCTTTGGATAAACAACGAAAAGAGCTTGATAAAAAAGCTGGAAAAGAATAAATGTTATGGCAAATAGACCTGTTGCACCTATTCCCCAGGATAAGATTGGGGAAAGCTTTGTCTGGAGAGATTGGTTTCAGAAACTAAGTGATACAGTTTATGGAACTATGTCATCTCAAAATGCTGCTAATGTAAACATTACTGGCGGGACTATCAGCAACATCAACTTCTCTGGTGTTGCTATTACAAAGAGCACAGTAGACAGTACTCCTATTGGTAACAGCAGTGCTTCTACAGGTCGCTTTACTTCTTTAAAGTTAGACACAGCTTTAGCTGTTGCTTATGGTGGTACAGGTGTTAAGACTGCTGCTGCTAATTATATATTTGCTGGTCCCACTGCTGGTGCAGCGGCTGCTCCTGGGTTTCGTGCTCTTGTTGCTGCTGATATTCCTGCTTTACCTTACACTACATCTACTGCTCCAGTTACGTACACTGCTAACTTTAGTGTTGCTGCAACTGATGTCTGGGTTATTAATAACAAATCAGGTTCTACATGTACAGCTACATTACCTACAGCATCTACTAACACAGGTCGAGTACTATATTTTCAAAACTATCAAGCTCAAACACTAGTGTCAGCTTCTAGTAATGTGGTTCCTCTTGTAGGTGGAGCTGCTAGTACAGCTATTCTTGCTGCTGTAGCTGGTGCTAGTAGTACTCTTGTTTCTGATGGAACAAATTGGATAATGACTCAATATGTTTCTAATAACTCTTTGTTGTTAGAATAATGAATGCGTTGGTTTTTGCTCTTATTTATTCCAATTTTTTTGGGAGCAAACACCTCATGCAATGTTGGTGAGTTTAAGATACTTGCACTGACTACGCATGACCCAAGCAAGCGCAAAGAAGTAACGCTAGTCTGGTTGAAGAAGAACGCCAATCAATGCTCACGAGAGCAATTGACGCAGCTCTACAATCACTTTGGGGAATGGCTAGGGGCGGCAGACAACTTTGAGATCAGAGGGTTGATCCATGACTACTACAAGCCAGAAAAATGATTGATGCAGTCCGTTGGTATCCGATCTTGCCGGTGGTTGGCTACCCGACAAAAGCAGACCTTGTTGAGCAAAAGATGGAGAAGCACAGTTTAGAACAATGCAATCTGGCAAAGTCAGCGATGGCAGAACACAAACTTCATGTGCTGGAGTTTGAGTTGTATGTCAAACGGGCAGACCAAGCCAAACTAAGATTAGAGATATTCCAAAACAGAAAGGTAGATTTATTATGTTAGGACTAGACGCAATCCTTAATATCGGCGGTAAGTTGATTGAGAAACTTATACCAGACCCTGCTGCTCAAGCCAAGGCTCAACTTGAACTTGCTACGCTGGCGCAAAGTGGTGAGCTAACTAAATTAGCGAACGAGACTGAACTCTACAAGACTGAACAAAACAATCTTACACAGCGTGTTCAAGCAGATATGGCATCTGACTCTTGGCTTTCTAAAAATATACGTCCTATGACGCTTATATTCATTCTAGTGGCCTATTCTGGCTTTGCCATTGCTTCTATCTTTGAATTAGAGACTCGTGGTGCTTACGTTGAGTTGCTAGGTCAATGGGGTATGCTTGTTATGAGTTTTTATTTTGGTGGTAGAACAATGGAAAAGATTGCTGATAAGGTGAAGAAATGAATCTTACTGAACACTTTACGCTTGAAGAGTTAACACACACCGATCATCGTGAGTTTGACAACACTCCAAATGATGCCGAACTTGAAAACCTTAAAAGATTGGCTGAGTTCCTTGAAGAAGTCAAATCTGCATTGGGAGGAAGACCAGTTATGGTTAACTCAGCTTTTCGCAGCAAGCAAGTCAATGATGCGGTTGGTAGTTCTGACAAGTCTCAGCATAGGCTTGCTACTGCTGTGGACTTCCGAGTACCTCAACTAACACCTGATGAAGTAGTTAAGACCATCATTGCATCAGGTCTTGCCTACGATCAAATCATTAGGGAGTTTGATAGGTGGACACACGTAAGTATTCCTAATACTCCTAGTGCTGAACCTAGAAAACAAGCGTTGATTATTGATAAACAAGGTACTCGACTGTACGTTTAAACAGTAGTGCGGTATTGTTTAAGTTGTCCACCAGTTGTTCTTAGTATCCAGCACGGCTGACACATCCACTTATGTCCTAAATCTATTCCCCCTTCTGGGGGTTTAGTTGTGTCGCATTTGTAGCAAAGCTTTAGTTTGTGAAGTGGTTGTTGTTTATGAGCAAATCCTAGTGGATACATGTTTAGCTTTCTTAGGGTTAGGGATGTTATCAGGAACATTTACACACATCCACACTGATGCAAATTGTCCACGTTTAGCGGGTTTCCACCTGTCTATGTAGATACCCCAAACATTAGGCATAGTCTTTTGTAGACTCTTGTCTGGTGCTTGCAGCAGTTGTTCTAGCTGTTTAATTGTTAACCCATCTTCTGCTACTAATAACAACTCTCTGATTTTTGCATGTCTAGATAGTCTCACTGTGTCTCCTTAATAAAGGTTCCCTGGGGTGTTAAATAACCCTTGCGATCTTTTATTTCTTCATAAGCTCCTGCTAAACAATCAACTAGATTAATGTCCAATATGGCACACACCATAAGTAGTGTCACAACAATATCTCCTACTGCATCTTTGCAATCATCAAGATTATTTCTATTGATGGCATCTAACAACTCTGCCGTTTCTTCTAGTGTTTTGATGGCTTGAGATATAGGTGTTCCATTCTGCACAATACCTCTAGCTTCTCCCCACCTAATAACTTTTAACTCATAATAGCTATAACTCATTGTTTTAAGTTCCTTTTAAGTTTCCTATATTTTGCCCAAGTAGCATTCTGGGTTCGCTTGAAACCTTCCAAATGCAATTGTTTGTAAGCCTCTGACCTGTTTTTAGCATTCAGAACAATATGCTCCTCTATGCAACTCCAAAACTCTATTTTCGGGCGGGGCATTCTCGGCCTTGGTTGCAATGATTTGTGCATGGCGGGCAGACATTCTTATGGTGCTGGATGTCGGCTGCTGACGCATCTCGGTCAATGAATTCGTCATCGCTAAACCAAGTCCTCAAGATCAGCCGCTTTCTCCAGCCGGTCACTGCTTTGATTGCATCAAAGGCTTCGTCTTCGTCTGATTTCATTTTTGCTCCTTAATTTTGCAAACAAGCCAGTTAATAAACATTTGAATTGCTACGCCCAACATAATCAAACAAAAATCACGAATCATTTGTTGCTCCTTGCTCGGATGGCTAATGCCGCCAACTTTGTTACTTCAGATGCATATTCAGGATGTACTGCCAACACATCACACACCTTTGCACACGCCTCACGCTCACGCTCTGCTATTTGCCATTCAAGTTGGTCAAGCAAATCAACAATAGAATCTCCATGACCAGTAGCAAAACCTCTATCCATAATCCAGTTAGCCACCACCTCACGCTCATGCTGTGCTACAAGGTTGGCAAAGCGTTTTAATTCGCTTGAGCAAAGGTCAAGGTTTACAAATTCAGCCCGTCTAGTCATCTCAATGATTTCATCTTGTGTCATGTGTTCTTCTCCTTTAGTTTGGCTTCAATGGCTCGGGCATATTTTTCTACAGAATAAAACCCTGCTACGCTTTTTAAATCAATGTAAATTTGCATCATTTCCTCATCCGTCAGCCCAACCCATGTGCGCTGTGGTGGGGTGGTGTAAAGCGGTAAAGCCCGTTGACCTTCTTGAATGTCGGTCGGGTTGTCGGTCACATAAACAGACTGCCCATCTTTCGTGTAAATCATCCACGCCACAGGCTCTTGCTCTGGTTGTGCTTTGCACTTGTCGCACTGACAAACAACATGCAGTGGGCCTTCTACTTTCATTGATGGCTCATCCTTCGCTTCTAGTGCGGCTTTAATAGCGTCTCTTGCTTCAATCCAAGGTAACACTGGCGCACCTTTGTGATTAGCCAATACACTATCCAACGCCTCCAAAGCAAGGCGTAATGCTTCGTCTTTGGTCATGTGTTCTTCTTCTTAAGGTATGTGTTTCATAATGTATTCAGTCCAATGCTTAGTGTCTGAGAACACACAAGCATCTAGCCCACTCTTAGCTGCCCAATCTAAATAAGTAGTCCTACTTTTCTTAGACAACCCCTGGTTGCGTTGCAGCACATAGAGTATGCTAATGTGTGGGTGCTGTTGTTTGATAAGCACAGCCTTCTTTCTATCTGCTCCTGTCCATAGACCTTTAGTCTCTATGTAAATGTTCTCAGTAACAGTGAAGTCAGGCGTATACGTGTGATTGCTTGCAGGTATAACGTACTTGATCTTGTCCATTTCATACGGGAGTTTCCACCCATGAGACTCACAAGCAGCTTGGAACTTAATCTCCAAGCCGCTACGATACCCTGAAGGGTTATGTCGTTTAGGTCTTGGCATTACGAGTAGCTCTTACTTGCATAAATGCTTCTGCCCAATTAAAAGCAGACTCAACTACTTTTGTAGCAGTAGTCTCTCCATCTCCAATCATTGTTAATACAGCATCTTTAGTTGCCAGCTCTGTAAGTATTGCTATAGCCACATACTCTTTCATAGTCATGTGCTGCATGTTGATGTCTTTGGTAGTCATACAAATTCCTCATGATCTATTGCTTGGTAAGTAGCGTCTTCGCCATAATCTTTTACAGCAAAGTGAAGAGCTTTTTCTTCTGCTTCATCTTGATCTTCTGCTTCTACTGTGTACGTGATGTACGTCACACGTTCTATTTCTATTTCGTACTTTGTCATTGTTGTTCCTGTTGTTGTGTTGCTTCCTCGCCTTGGGGCGAGTCAGTTGTTGTGGGTGGTTGCCAACTGTCGTTGGGCTTTTGCCAGATGTATAGCAGTTGTAGATTCAAATGGTAACGTTCATCATCGTTATAGAGTTCACGGCACTTCTCGTACCACTCTTCTTCAGTAAAAAGCTCTGCTAAAGCTTTACCTGCTTTTACTGGTCCAATGCCAGCTACCCCGATAATGTTGTCGCTCTTATCACCAATCAGACTCTGAAGATAAAGAAACTTCTTACCTTGTTCTGTATCTACTTCTTGTGCTTCTTTCTTAACAAAGTTATAGTGTCTACCTGGAATCTGTAATAAATCTTTGTCTATACTGCAGATAACTGTAGTACCACCTTCTTTGTCTTGGTCAATACCCAGTTGGTCATCAGCTTCCCATCCATTGCAGATGATTGCTTTGTGCTGTGTTACTAGGAACTCTCGTACTGCTTGCCAATGTTCTGGTTTTTCTTCTGGTCTATGTGCTTTGTAGGTAGGTGTTAGCTCTCTACGAAAGTTATTAGACCCTGTTAAATACACTTGGTAATCTGTAGCTCCAGTCTCTTCTAGTATGTCTTGGATCATCTTGTCAGCTCTTGCTAGAGCTACCCAAGTTTCTTCTCCAATAGCACTACAAGCACCCCTGAATACTATGATGTCACCATCAATCAATGCTCTCATAAACTATCTCCTATCTTGATATCAAAAAAAGTAAGGACCTCGATTTAGTCGTTTTATACACAAATAAATGTATACGTGTATAGGAAAACCAGAAAAATATACACATGACATCCTCGAATGCTGGCTTAACAGCCCTTACAAAACCCACCAAGGCAACTACACTAGGGGATTAGTACTATCTTCCTCAATAGCTTCCATCATGTCAATATCACCTGCAGTGTAAGCTTCAAACTTACGAGCAAGCTTAATAACAAAATCTAGGTTCTCTACTTCTAACTCAAATGGTTTACCACCACGAGCTGCTACATACAAATCAGTGGCACGAGCTAATGCGTTCTGACGAACAATAGCTCTATCACCATGCAATGCAGGAATAGGAAATACCTTGTCTTTGTAACCACCAAACGTTTTAGCTTGAGGAGCTGCTGCACTAACTGTGCTACTAGTAACACCACCAGGAGCAACACCTACACCTCTGCGTAGAATAGTTACTGCTTTTGTCTCTGCGCCATAAGTACCTGTGTTTTCATCAAACTCTACTTGATCGCCAACGTTTGCGTTGTGATTCTTAAATCCGCACTTAACCCAACCACCATTGATCTTGATGGAGTAAGTTGGTTTAGTACCAAATTTAGTTGTCACATCTTTTGTAGAAACTGCTTCTACGATACCTGTTGTCATTGTCATACGATTTCTTTCATATCAAACCAATTAATACCAACTGATGCTCCTGCATTGAGCTTGAGAGCCAGTGGCTTCTTAAATATATCCTCAAAGTACTTGTGTGTGTTCTTCAGTATTTCTGTAATCTCCTTTATAAAACTTGGAACCGAATCTAACTCTACATCAAACATTAGAGAATCGTGAATGGTGTTAACCATCTTGACATCATCTCTATTTTTTAACTTTCTAAAGATAATGCCCAACATCATTGGAACAATATCACCAGTAGCTAAACCTTGTATAGGATAATTCTTTAATTCAGTTGGACTGAAATTGTAAGTCCTTGAAGACCACGAACTATCGCTATAGTATTCTTTAAAGCAAAATTTACGCCCAGTTTCTGTGAATAAAATGTATGTCTTAACCTTCTCCCTAAAGCCATCATCATCAAATTCATACGTAGACTTAGCTTCAACTTCTTCTGCAAAGTTCTTATGCCAATCAGCTACACCTGCATAGCGAGTGTAGAACACATCAACAAACTTCTTAGCCTCATCAATGCTACAGCCAGCTTGTTTGCTGATAGCTTTAGCACCTGCACCATAGATCAACTGGAACGTCCTAGCTTTGAATGGTTTACGCTCTTCTTTAGTTGGATATTTTCCAAACATATCTTTGTACAGCTCAGAATGAATGTCTTTGCCCGATGAGATGTCATGTATTAGTTGCAAGTCTTTAGTAACGTGAGCAAGAGCAACAACCTCAAGCTGGTTAAAGTCAACCTCCACAATACAACCATCTTTAAACCTTGATGTAAAGATTTGTTTAATTGGATTATTACTGATGTTTTGCAAATTAGGATTAGTTGAAGACAAACGACCTGTAACAGTTGCTGTGTGATTTAACTTGCCATGAATAAAGTCTCCTATGATGTGCTTACTCAAACCTTGCACATACGTAGAAAGTTGCTTTGACAACTCACGATACTTTAGCAATGCGTTGATAATTGCAATTGCTCTAACATCAAACGTATGCTTTAACATATCATTAAGCACAGTATCATCTACTGACACCTGACCTGTCTTAGCAGATACTTTATCTGGGTCTGGTGTGTAACGAATGAATGGTTCTATTTTGATCTTCTTCTCAACAAGTTTGTATTTGGTGTTGCCATTCTTGTAGACACCGACTTCTTCTTTGACTTTTACTTTCTTAGTACCGCCAAAGAAAAACTGTGACCATTGCTTAGGACTGTTGATGTCTTCAATCAAATGGCCTTCAGCTAACTCTTGCAAGTCAAGCTTCACTTCAACATACTTGTTTACAACCTCAACTGTGTACTCATCAAGCTTTGCTTTATCAATATGCAAGCCGTTGTATTGCATCTCTGTAGTTGCATGGAGGGCTTCCATCTGAGTTTCAATCAGTGTCAGTTGTCCAGCTTCAATTGCTCTTGCGTATTGCAGCCGAGCAATCTGTGCGGTATTAATAACATCTTGCTCCAAGTAGGGAATTAGTTCTGCAGAAGGAATTTTGTCAGAGCCTAAACCTTTCTCAAAGTATTTCTTAATCTTGTCGTCCTTAACTGGCAAGCCATACTGAACAGACAGTTCATCAAGGCTAGACCATTTAGTTTGTTGAGCACTAAGAATGTACTCAGCAAGTTGTGTGTCCCAGATGCGTCTGCCTTGCAGCTCTTCCTTTAAGAAGATACTTTCTTTGTACAGATACATCAAATCAAATGCTAAGTTGTGTCCACAGACAATAGCCCCTGGAGGCATCTCACAAACGTGAGTTAGAAAAGATTCTTTGTCATACGTTGTGTATGGTTTACGTTCGTCATAGCACAGTCCAGATGCTACAACTTCATTGTCTGGGTACATTGGGTGAGCTAGTCCCACATCATCATTGCCATTGAGAGTAGTCTCAACGTCAATAGCTACAAAGATTGGTATGGTCATGGTTTTCCATACTCCTTTCCATAAAGAATTGCTTGAAATACAACGATCCTATGTTGCTTATCAAGCACGTTAAGGGTCTTGCATACGTGTGTAGCAAGAACAAATTTATCAAAGAACTCCTTTCTATCTGTAATGATTAAATTAGTTACTCCAGTTCTTAAAGAATGAAAGTTGCTATCTGCGTAATTGCCTTCGTTTCTAAAGCCTTGTTCTACACAATCACCTATAAGCGTTAACAACTCTTCTGTGTACACAACATAATCTTCATCAGTATCAGTTGGTGCAGGATCACAAGTGACTCTGCTGCCAACTCTTTTAATGTCTTTCATTAGGTCTGTCCACATATTTACCTCACTCGTATCTTGCTCTGATTGGATCAATCGTTACTAAGAATTGACCATGACGATCTGACTCTACTTGCTTACCACCTCCACCTGGGAGTTTGTTCTTAGGAACATTGATGGTGCGGATCATTTCTTCTTCAGGAGATTTGGGTTCCTTATATTTGCCAATTGTGATAACAACATCCGCTTCACCTGGTTTGTCCGTCTTACTTCCACGGAGAGCATCCATGCCGATAAACGGAGGGTCTTTAAGATCGACAACCGAAGCACTAAGCTGAGAAGCCGCAATGACAGGACCATAGTTCCGAGCAAGCTCCCTTGCCCACTTGTAGATTTTTCCAAGCTTGAGGTCTTCACGTTCATCTCCTTTGTTAAAGCCATCAACTTTATCAAGCTGGTCAAAGATAATTAAACCTGGATTAACTTCTCTGAACAGTGTCTCAAGGTCACGCACATTGTTTAGGTCTTTGGTGACACGTATCTTGTCCTTGTTACCACCCATCATTGTTGTGTAGTCAGCCATTGCTTTCTTAGAGTCAGCAATGATTGTTTTGCTTTCTACACCCAATGCTGCTTGGACAATACGAAAGAACACAACAGAAGATTCTTCTACGTTGTTGACCCACACAACTGGTCTATCTTTTGGTAACTGCTGTGCAAGATAGCTGACTTCGCTTGCTAAAAACGTTGTCTTACCTACCTCAACACGAGCAGCCACAATAACAAAGTTACCAGTGCGTAAAGGACCAAGACTACGATTAAGAGCATCCAGTCTCCATTCGTAGCCAGAACTAGTAATGCGATCAGCAATAACACTAAGATCAGCAGTAACAAAAAGCTCATCTTTTTCAATGTATCTTTCCACATCTTTCAAAGCATTGGTTGCAAGTATATGAACGTGCTCTAAATCACTCTCACCTTCTTTTACTTTTTCGCATTCTTCCATGATTTGAGCCAAGTAATCCAACTCAATAAGAGTTTTTACTACTTCTTCATGTGCATGGTGTGGAACAAACGACCTAGCTTTAGTGAGCGTCATACGAAGCTTCACAATGGAATCATCAGTCAGTCGTTTACTCTGGTCTGCAATAAGAAATGCAGAAAAACTATCCCAACTAAAGTCAGTGACTCCTGGGAATGTTTTGTAATACTTGTCCATTCCATCGAGGATGGTGTTTGTTTCTTTTACTACTACATGTGGCTTTATGTAGCGTCTGTACTTTGCTAGGTTCTCTTTGCTTTGACTGCAAAGATAGAGAACGTCATAGTCCATTTACTTCCTTTAGATAAGTATGCTTGCCAGCTCTGCTGGTGTGTATTCTTTGGGTTCTTTATCGCAGCCATAAATGGCTACCATTGTTGTTGTAGGTAAAAAGTGATTGAGTTTTTTGTATGCTTTCTTTGCTCCTTGTATTCCTGCTTCATCAGGGTCTAACCAAATGACCACAGCTTCAAAGCTGAGGTCATGTATTTGCATCAATGTCCTGTCGGACAAAGATGTTCTTAATAACGCTACAGAGCTGAAGCCTGTGTTCTTGTGTACTCTGTATGCGCTGAGATAGTCTTCGGTTATCACGAGTGTTTTGCTTGCAATATGGAACCAGCTTGGATCACCTTTGTAATCGTTGTTGCTGTAGTACGTTGTGTATTTGGGTATAGCATTAGTAAGCAAGTTCCTTACCTGCCATCCCACTTGCTCTCCTTGCGGGTTGCACAGTGTAAGAGCTACCTTTGATTGCTCACCTATAACACCGCTAAATAATTTGTCTTCAGGGTTGCAGTAGTTGTTGTGCAGCCACACCTTGCCCTCTGTTGTGAGTGCTGCTAGTATGGGCTTGTTGCTCCGCATTCCTGCTGGCGCAGTTGTTTTGTGTGTCCACGTAGACAATCTTCCAGCATTGTCTTTGACAAAACCAGACTCATTGCAGTGATGACAATAGGCTACCAGACCTTTCTCTGTACGCTTGATGTACAACCTACGTTTCTTGTCCTCACCTGCTTCGCAGCCGATGTGGTTGATGTGTATCTGCTCACCATTGTTATTAGGAGCATTAGCTTGGATCAACTTACAATCAATCATCTAATTTTGTTCCTTCTAACTTCATGTGTTTTCTTTAAAACGCAAAATAAATAGCCCTCCCTGGTGGGAAGGCTATGTGGTTTTATGCTTTAAACTGTGTCTTTGGTTCCGTAGACTTTGCCAAACAACTCATCAGCAACCTTACGTTGTGTGTCATTGAGCTTGTTTAGATATACAAGAGCAAATGCCTTCTTCAATGTGCAACCAGAAGAAACTTTTCTGCAGATGCTAAACAATGATCGTGGAGAAATAGTCAAATTAAACTGATTTGCTTTGTAACCCTGACGAATCAAGTTAGCAAGCTTAACCAATTCTTTAGCTGCTTTACCACTGATTGTTTCAGGCCACTTGTTTGTAAGCATCTTCTCTTCAATCAATGGGTGCAAATAGTCAACAAACACTGCAGTACCAAAGCGATCTAAAGTTGCAGAGTTTTGAACATTAGTACCTGCATGAGCACCTGTCTCATCACCTTGACCTTGTGTATTACCAATAGCAACAATTCTAAAATGCTCGTGAGGAACGATTTGCTTGTCCTTGGTACTACCTGGCATCTCCTTTAAGAAAAGCTTGCCATTGTCCTCTAAGAGCCATTGCAGACCCATTGAAATCTCTGGTGGTGTTACGTCCCACTCATCCCATGCAAACACAGCACCATACTTAACTGCTTCTGTGACTGCACCATCTACCCAAATTGTTGATCCATCTTTAGCTGTGAGTTGACCAAAAATCATTGATGAGTCCATGTCACCCGTACAGTTGACACGAACAAATGGTCTACCAGTTCTAGCACAGAGTTGTTCAATTAAACTTGATTTACCTGCACCTGTAGGACCATAGCAAAGAACCTTCTCGTTCAATTCCCAAGCCATTAAGATGTCTGCAGACAGTTGTTTGTCAATGACATAGTTTTCGTCAATCTCTGGTATGAACGAACCAATGCGATCATCCCATTTGTGCTCTACAAAAACCGTGACACCAAAGTCTTCTTTTGCATCTATCTTATCAATGGATGCAACTTCAGAAAACCACAGTTGATTAGGTTTAAGCTTACGTAAACCATCTGTAAGAGTTTTGGGAGCACTAGCTACTATTACTGGTGCGCTCTCGTCTTCACATTCAGGTTCAAACACAGTAGTTGTTGTGCTTGTTCTGCGCTTATCCAACGCTTCTTTCAAAGCTTTTTTAACAAGGTCTTCAACCTTATCAGATTTTTTATCTTCTTTAGACATTGACTATCTTTCTTTCTATAAGTTCAAGTAACTTGCTTGGAATATCTTCTGGATTGTTAACTACGCTATGTGATTTATAAAAGTACTCAACAGAGTCAGAGCACAAACCTAAACCATAAATATCTATGTTCTTAGAGGCTTCAATCTCTCGAATTACTTTAAGAGTAAAGTCTCCTAAACCAACTGAAGATTTAGATGCTGCTGGAGAACCGTCAGACATCACAATCAATAGTTTTTTCTTTTCTTTGCGTTTAATCAAACGATCATGCGCCCAAATAATGCTTTCTCCATCAGGGTTTCCATACATATAAAGGCTGCTTATTGAGAAGCATCCTTTGATACGCTCACTATTTATTTTTAGATCAGAAAAGTTTTTATAGATAAACATAACTGGAGCAACATCCATACCTGCATCGTGTCCGTCTGTAAAACCTAAGATTTCAACAGGAATGTTTAACGTAGAACAAACTTCATTCACCAACAACGTAGAAGCTAAGGCATATTGCACCTTACTACCCCCCATTGATCCTGACATATCTACAAGCACTGTGATTGCAGCATCAAGAATTTTGTTTTCAATTTTGTTCTTAAAAACACGCTCATTAAAACCAGGTGCATTGAAACAGATGCGAGATAGACGGGATTGATCTAACTTTCCCTTCTTGACACCATATTGCATTTGTGCTTTTGATCTGATTTGAATAAATCTACGAACTTGTTGAGCAAAATTTTCTTGAGAGATAAGCTTTGGTTCTACCCGTGCTTCATATTCTTTAAGAAACTCTCTAGTCTTAGCGTTAGTCTCTAGATATTTCTTATGACCGAGGCTCTTGGGATAATCAACAATAATGAATTTGTTGTAGTCTGTAATGTCCCATTCTTTTTCAGATGATCCAACAGGCTCAAAGTTAATTCCAGTTTTACTCATCTCTTCACCGTGTTCGGGCAAAGTGATAGAAAACTTGGTTAAATCTTCTTCAGTTAACTTTAAATTGATGATCTTGTACTCATCATCTTTCTTGGGGCTAGAGTCGTCTTTATCAGATTTCTCTTCACCACCGCCTGATTCTTCATTAGAGACTGGCGTATCCTTCTTGCCATCTTTATCACCATCTTCTTTACCTGCAACAGGCTTAGGCATGGGTTTGAACTCTTCAGCACACTCTTCTTGCAGCTTCTCAAGGATATCTACAGCCAAAGAGTGTGTGGCTTCAGTGCCTAATCTCTTGTCAAGAATAAAATGACAAGATATAAGACGATCAGTGAAGTTATTAAGAACATCTAGAATCTTTTTGTTAGGTTTTGTCTTACTTGTGATTAGCTCTATTGTTGGAAATGCTCCTGCGGATACAGTAGACTCCCAATAGAGTAAGGCTGTTGTAAGCTTTGAGACAGTTGTGCCTTCTTTCTTGGCTCTGGTAAAGATTTTATCAATCAAAATAGCACTAGACTCATCCCAATTCTCCCTAAAGCCCTGATATTCACGAGCTTCGATGTTGTTTACCCTAGAATCTTCTAAGAAGTTCCAAGTAAACAGCAGCAGACTACGTGGATCAGGAGAAATCTCCTTAAGAACATCAAAAGAGCTGTAGCGATCATGTGCAACCTCATGGTCAACAGATGCCATCATTTCTTTAAGCCCTATATCAGTGGTTAAAGATGTAATTTTAGGCAGATAGATGGTTTTACCATCATGTCTGGGCTGATTTATGTCTTCAAATACAACGAAAATGCCTTGTCTACCAGCACTAGCCCGTACGTATCGCATCACTTCCATGCTTTGAGTCAGCATTTTAGTCAACCACTTTCAAGAAGTCTTTGACTTGTTTGACAACAGCGACAGCATCAATGCCTTCAGGCACAGACATGAGCATCTTGATGACTCGGTTGCCATACTCTTCGTTAGTCTCTGGTTCTTTCGTATCAGTCTTAGAGTCTTTGATCTTGTTTTGCAAGAACGTTTTGCCATAGAAGCCACCATTGTCATCAACCAAACCAATGCCTAACTTCATAGCACTGTGAATGACTGACTTAGCTGATCTCCAAGGACCAGGCATAGAGCCTACTTCGAACTCTTTCTTAATGAGTTTCTCAGTATCTTTCAAGTCTTTAGCGAAGGTTTCTACAGAGCTATGCGTAAACGCAACCTGTATCATCTTCTCGAATGTACTCGTAGCAGAAGCATCTGAAACCAAGGCTTCAGTAGCTGCTGCATACAGAGTAGACATCATGGGAGTGTCCATTTCTATCTCCAGTAGTTGAGGGGTTTAGGCAAGTCGCCTCCATATTCCACTGTTGCCAATGGAATATGAAAGTTTGTTGTTATTCTTCAATTTCTTCTATAAAAGGAGTAATACCCATCTCATCAACAATATCTTCTGGTATACCGCCTTTAGAAACTGAATAGCATTCGTCTTCACCATCAATCCATCGACCACAAAAGTCACACCCAGATTCGTAGTAATAAGCTTTTATGGTGTAACCTAGCTCTTCGAGTTTGGCGTAAGCATCACAAGGTGGTGACCAAGCACTATCAAAAGCTACTGAAAAACCATTATTAACAAGAATGGCGGGGGCTTGACTGCTGTTGTAACCTACATCCCATTTAGTTCCCCATTCAGCTACACAGTATTCCCACCACGTTGGATAGCCATATTTTTCAAAGTTGTCTTGTTGCTTTTTTTCTAAAGTTTTTTGTTTTTCTTCGTCTCCTAAAAACCCTGAAACTGTGTCGATCAAATCTTGTGGACAAGGAATAAGTGTTTGTAAGAACTGACCAGAGTTCCAAGCATCTAGTGCTTTCTCAATCAGCGCAGGATTTGAATGAGTAATTGTCATTGTGTTATTGCACCAATTAGGCATAATTGTTTCCTTTTGTTATTAATAACTAATGTTCTCAAAAAATTGGTCTTCAGTTGTGAACAGTTCCAATTGTTTTTGTTCTTCAGGCTGTGGATTATCATCCTCCAACCTTACAAAAACTAAGTCATAGCCGTTATCTTCTATGACCCACATCTTAGTAATCTCCACCTTCTACCGAACCTTCATAGAACCAATCCAAGTAGGAATGGATACCACTACGAAACACAGTTCCATGCAGATGTACTTCTTCAGTCAGAGGAGCTTCTTCAAAACCAGCTTCCTCCAAAGAGATAACTTCTATCTTGTCACTGTCTTCCCAGTTCATCTCATCTACTAAGTCAATACGTTCAGTCATATCATTCTCCAGTTAAACTAAATAAAGGGCGAAGCCGATCTGCCCCCGCTTGAGGCGGGCAGTCGGCAAGTCCCGTTTCATTATGGGAGCGAAACCCTAGCAAGCAAGTGCCAACGTAGTTGGCGCACAGCTTGCCTGGGTTGAGCGTCATATTGTTCTCTTGGGATTTAACTGACGAAGAATACTTGGGTCAGTTATAAGTTCGTAGCCTTGCTTGTTGCCATTAGCTACTGTGAATGTGCGTTCTTTAGCGATCTTCTCGCCACAAGCAGCACATGTTGGACGTATACGTCTAGCCCGTTGTGGCTCTACTCTTACTGCGTAACAGCAAGTACAAATGGGTAGATAGTTCTCATTCATGATAGGGTTTACCCTTAATAGATAGGACGGTTGTTATCCCATTTGTCACGGACAACTCTGGTTGATATGAAATTGTTATTAGGAACATTTGAAGGCTCATCTAGTGAGCCTATGAACTCTGACCATTCGTGGTTGTCGTAGATTTCAAAGCCACATACGAGTAACTCAGTGTTGACTTGAGATTGAAAAGGACTATTGAACTTAAAAATCCTACATCCGTGTCTCCATTCAGTATCAGAGACACCATGATCTGCAGTCCTGACAACAGCTACTGCAGATAAAGAGTGAGTAATTGCGTGATATTCCATGATGATCTCTGGTTCAACGTTGACAGAAAACCCAGCACTTCAAAGCTTCTTCAGCTTCGCACTCAGTGTCAGTTTTGCAAGGGTTTGCTTTAAATGCAAAGTAGTTGATGCTGATTACGATAGCTAGA
>Ga0114981_10000708_pt1 | contig 21752 bp, 24 predicted proteins | sample S_140806_MF_Meta_FD_87028 | JGI IMG/M metagenome (GOLD analysis project Ga0114981, IMG submission 87028) | Freshwater microbial communities from Lake Simoncouche, Canada to study carbon cycling - S_140806_MF_MetaG | ecosystem: Environmental > Aquatic > Freshwater > Lake | place: Lake...
AATGTCGGCAGGCCCATCGACTGAAGACCCTAAATATTTTTCTTCCATTTTATCCATAACGCTCCTAATTAGTAAAACAGTCCATTTGTCTAAAATATTTATAAGCGTTAATACAGTTTAACTTCATTTGTTCTAACTCCTCTTCAGAGAAAGAGCGAAGTATGGAAATAGTATCTTTTAAGTCTGTTTTTTTGATAAAAACAGAAAAATCGCTCCACTCTAACCCTGTTATTTTAGGGGGCGTCCAATCATCTGAGAATATTACTGGAATCGAACCTATTGCCATGCTTTCCCACAGTCTAATTGTATTAGGCCCAGTCCCCTCCGGACACAAAGAGAATATTGAGTCGCTGAGTATGTTGTTGTATCTTTGAGTTTCTTTTTCATAAGACTCCAGATATTCATTAGATAACTTCTCATTTTTTACCTGTTGTTCAAAAACAATTTTTTCATAAAACCATTCATCTTTTAATTCATAGATTATTTGGTTTTCTTTTTCTAATATGTTTTTTAAATCTAATCTGATTGTGTTACGATAATAGTTTGTATAAGCTCCAATAAAAGACGCTAAATATTTTTTGTTTTTATTTGTTTTGACTTTTAAGTCTCTTGACCTGTCTTTGTTTTCGTAATTAGCCGCAATCAAAGCCCATGAATGAAATTTTATCTTATCCGTATTATTTATATTTTTTTCATAATGAGATAAATGAACGTCTGTGATTCCGATCTCCTCCCACAAATCAATTAACCAGCTCCACCGGATATGTTGACATACAGTGTGCTTTTTACCATCTTTTGTAGATATAATATTTTTAATTTTTTGTATATTTTCATCGTTCAAAAACATACGCTTGTCTATGAAAGTTGCCCAAGGAAACGAAACATAATATTCTTTTATCTTTGAATTAACAAAAGCATGATTGTAAAAATAAAATTTTTCCGTACATGCTGGAAACTGCCAATTAATTTCGTTCGAGTTAATGCTAATGATAGAATCTTTAGCTTTTATATCTAATTGATTAATGGACATAAGTTGTTTTTTATTTGATGCATTCTTCAAAAAATAATGATGAAATAATCTTCTTCTCTCCGCCACGCTATTTTCACTAGCCCAGGGTTGATAATACCCTTCAATATTTGGAATATTTTTTTCATAAGAAATTTCATCAAATTCAATAGGGATTTCAATGATCCAAGCTATTCTGTCTAAAACTTGATGTTCATAATTTTCATCAATATTTATGTGTGCGAAAACGTTTTCGCCATCCATTATCAACACATGATCTGGGTGAACTTCGACATTAATGTTTTTATCAAAAAAAATATTATTTTTTTGTTGAAATCCAAGGCTTTTTAGAATGGAAAATAAAACATATTTTTTTTGAGATCGATCCTTTTTAGCTAACATATATTAAAAAAAAATTCATCCTTTAATGACAATATATCTTTAAAATTAAAAACTAGCCAATCATTGTATTTCATAAAAAATTCAAAATCTTTATATAGATCTTTGCCTATATCATAATGCTTTATAAAAACCAATCTAGGCTTTCTATCTTTTTTCCATAAAAGCATTGGCTTTCTGCCAGTTCTTTTGGAATCTTCAGAAACTTGTTTTAAGAATTCGTCTAATTCCTTTTGGCCTTTATCAAAAGCAGAACAAAGATCTATATCATTATAGCCACCTTTTGATTCTAAAACAAATTTAAAATTCTCAGGACAAACTAAATCTCCTGAAAAATTATTTATAGCATTTTTAGAAAGAAATACATTTTGCCCCCACCTGTTTCCACTGCCTATTGTTCTAGAAAACTTGCCCCAAGAAGGATTAGAGTTTAATATTTCATGAAACCTAGAATTAAGTTCTTTTACAACTTCTAATTCTACTCTTTTGCCTTTCTTACCAGATTTTATTTTTTTTGTTTTATTAGATAGAACGTTCTCTATCTCTACTTCTATTTTTTCTTCTTCTTCCATGAACTAAAATAGTCAACTTTTATTTAAAATATTTAAAAATATTTTTTCTAACTCCTTGATGTTATCTATTAAAAAATCATAATCTGAGCTATTCTCAGCAATTGATTCTAATTCATAAGAATAATTAATTATTTCTGCTGCTTTATATTTTAATAAATTATAATTGTCAAGAGAAAAATCTTTACATTGCTCTTCTAAATTTAAATTAGTATATATTTGATTAGTGAGCTTAGGTTTTTCAAAATTTAAAAAATTGCCATCTTCGATCCAATTATCAATTTCTTCTGATATTATATCAAATTTATTAATTTTTAATTCTTTTGTCAATTCAAATAGCCAAACTTCGTCGGTTGGCAACTGTGCCGCTTCGCAATCAAAATTGAATTCTTTTGTTGAATCGCTCCAAATTTCTGCGGTGGAGACAAAGAATACTTGCCCTAGTAAATCCATCATGTCAACGTAAAATAAAGAACGATGTTCGTTTCTAAATAGCCACAATCTTTTTTCTTCTTTGCTCAATTCGCCAATCGCCACGGCCATATGCGACTCACAAGCCATTGACCATATATTATTGATTCCCAACAATCTATTTTCTATTTTTTCTTCATTTTTATAAAATCCGCTTTGAAATAATCTTAATAAAATTTCAGAATCACATAATGTGTGAACTTCATATTTATTTTTCAAAAAATTATAAACATGATTTGGAACTCTGCCATTGTGAATTAAAGCGATAGATAAGTCTTCATTTACAAAAGGATGATTATTCTTATTATCTCTTGGAAGACCAGAGCCAGAAGAAGCCTCCCTAGCATGACATAAAAGCAAATTTGGATTTAGATCTTTGATGTTTTTCCAAATATTTTTATTTACAAAATTAGAAGAACGAGTTGGTTCTTTATGATAAAGAATTTTATTATTTTTATTTAATCCCCAAAAACCAGATGCATCTTTACCCCTAATTTCTAAATTATTAAATAAATTTGATATTATTCTGAAGCTAAAATCAGGATCTTTTGAATTACCTATAAAACCTGCTATGCCACAAATAAAACACCTCTATTCATTCCGGAGAACCTATATTATTTATAGGAGCGTCTAATTTAGAAGACATTTGCTTGAGAGTTGAGAGACAAGAAGATAAAACAGAATTTAAGTCTGGCCTGTTCTCTCTTTTTGGATCTAGACTCATAGAAATATTAGCCGCACAATTCTGAAGGGTTTTTAGATTTGCCCCTAATTTTGAATTCCACTTGGTTCTAAGCAGTCTTGCTCTTATTTGATTAACTATTTCTTTTGCTTTTTTATCTTTTCCGAGTGCAACAGGATCTTGAGTCAAATCTTGAATAGAGTTCATTATATCCCCAAGTCTTTGAGAAAATAAAACTTGGTTTTCAATTATTAAGTAATTTTTAAATTCCATATTAGTGATTGATATAACATTCGAGTTTAGGTTTAGTTTTATTTTTAATTTGCTTTTCTATTTGCAAATTTTTAACCGCTTTGTAAGATTTTGTTGCTTGATGAATATTTTCTGCTGATCCTTTGAGCAGCAAATCTTCAGGCTTATAGAGATTTTTATGACTATATTCTAAATCTATTTCTTCTTTTATATATCCATTTTCATCATATTTTTGATCGGATACTTTGGGAACGCAATAACAAGTAAAACAAATTTTCGGATAAAGCCTATTGTCTACAAAAGGTTTATTTTTATGAGAAATTACACATAGGTCCATGTATTGGCCACATATTGGGCAATTATCAGACTTTTTTTTATCTTTTTTCTCTGCTTTGAAATTTATTTTAATTTTTTTCATTATTAAGTTCCAGTAGAGCCAAAACCTCCTTCGCCCCTTTGAGTATACGAAAGATCTTCGACAATTTCAAACTCAAAATTAAAATGCTTTTCAATTATTAATTGTGCGATTCTATCGCCAATATTAATTTTAAAATAATTTTCTTTGTCTGTATTGAATAAAATTACTTTAATTTCTCCTCTATAGGAGCTGTCTACAACTCCTGCCAAAACATCAATTCCATTCTTATAAGCAATCCCAGACCTTGGAGCTATTCTGCCATAATGACCTTCTGGGATCTCTAGTGAGATGCCAGTTGCGATTGCTTTTCTTTCGAAAGGATTTAAAATGAAATCTTCAACAGAACAAAGATCCGCTCCCGCGTCTGACGGGTTTGCTCTCATTGGAATCTTTGCTTCTTTTGATAAAAATTTTATTTTCATATATTAATTTCTTCTAAATTTATACCCTTATCTCTTTGAATGCTATATGAGTAGGCGGTTATAGATCCATCCGGTTTCGTGTCATTTATTACAATTCTTGGACCTGTTGGCAGATTGCATATGATTAAATCGTAACGAAGATTGAATTTTTTCATAAAGCCTTCAATTCTTTTTTTATGATTTGCTTCTTCTCTTCCTGTCGTAATAATTACAAAGTCATCATTTTTTATGATTGTATTAAAAAAATCGATTGTAGTGGGTAAAATTTCATCTACATCTCCGTGGTAGCTTTTTTGAGCAACAAGGGTGCCGTCAAAGTCTAAAAACCAGGTTTTTCTATTGTCAAACACTTTTAGGCCTCACAAGAAGAGCAGGTAAGAATGGATCTAGCTAATTCTTGAGCCGGATTTGCACTTCTTTGATAGTAGAAAGTTTTAACTCCCATTTCCCAACCTTCAATCAACAAAGAATTAACTTCTTTTGGAGATGTATTTGGAGGAATCATTAGATTTAGTGACTGAGATTGATCAATATGATTCTGACGTTGGGCCGCTTGAATGACAATTTCTTTCTGGCTGATTTCTCCAAAAGTTTTGAAAACATTTTTCTCTTGTTCCGATAAGAAATCTAAGTGTTGGACCGATCCTCCCTTTACCAATATGCTTTTCCAAACTTCATCATTGTTTTTTTCATATTTTTTAAGAATTTCTTTAAGGAAAGGATTTTTATAAGTGAATTTGCCCTTGGCTAAATTTTTTACAAAATAATTAGAATTGAGAGGCTCTATAGAAGGGCTTACTTGACCTAAAATAAAACTGCTTGAAGTTGTGGGAGCAACAGCCAAAGTGGTCACATTTCTTCTTCCATAGCCTTTTAGGAGTTCTGGCTCTCCGTACTCTTTCGCCAAAGATTCGGTTGCTTTATCAGCTCTCTCTCTGATTATCTTCCAAACATCAACATTCAAATACTTTGCTTCCATTGATTCAAATGCGATCATTTTAGATTGCAATAAAGAATGCCAACCCAAAACTCCCATTCCTAAAGCTCTTTGAGCTTTAGCAAAATTATGGGCGGCTTCCATGTACTTTACATTTTTTGTTTTATCAATAAATTCTTCGTTAACAGCATCAAGAAAATAAACTAAAGTTTCTACAGCATCGGTGTCTTTGATCTCATCCCAATGAAGCAAATTAAGACTTGATAAAACACATACGAAAGAGTTGTTTTCATCAGAAAAAAGTTGAATTTCAGAACATAAATTTGAACTTTTTATTTTTAAATTTTTATCTTTATAAACTTGTGGAGCTTGTTTGTTAGTTGTATCAACAAACATTATATAAGGATAACCAGTTTCAAATCTTTTTTGAATTACCTTCGCCCATATTTTTCTTTTATCTTTATCTCCATTTATTAGCCCCTCCATGAATTCATCAGTAACGGTAACTCCGATACTCATATTTTGTATAGAATGTCCTTCAGATCTAATTTGAAGAAATTCTTCTATATCATTGTGCTCTATTGGCATGTAGGCCGCAAACGAGCCTCTTCTGGCACTTCCTTGGCTAATTACATCTGCAACTTTGTCATAAATTTCCATAAAATGAACAGCACCGCTACTTTCTCCACCAACACTAATCTTAGTTCCTCTTGGTCTCAAGGATCCAAAATAACCTGATGTCCCTCCGCCTAGCTTGCTCATCATCCCAACTTCCGCAGCTTTAGTTAATATTTCTTCCATCTTATCTTGAATGAAGCTGCCGAAGCAACTAACCGGAAGCCCCCGATTATTGCCAAAATTAGTCCAAACAGGCGTAGCAAGGCTGTAGAAGCCCTTTGCCATATAATTTTGAAACTTATCAGAGAAACCTTTTAATTTAAGAATTTTCTCTGCGTTATCTGCAATTTGTTTGATTCTAGCCTCTGGCGTAACGCCCTCTTCTAGATATCCTCTTTCCAAAAAGAGACGGCTGTGGCTGTTGAGCCAATAATATTCTTTGTTCATTTTTTACTTAATAAAATTGTTGATGAGAATAGGTATTATACACAAAAAAAACAGAAAAAACAGGCAACAATCAAAACAAATCTTCTTCAGAAAAACTTTGAGATTTTTTGCTGTATTCGGTTGGACGAGAATGAAAGAAATCTGACATGTTGTTTCCTAAAACCTGCTCGTCAAACCAAACTGTTTTTGACAACAATTCTCTATTTACATCAAAAACTTCATTATAGCCGATCTGCTTTAAAGATTCATTCATTCTATTTTTTATAAATTCTTTAAGTATCTCTGAACTAAGTTTTTCAGCTTTGTGTCCATTTACAATCCATTCTACTATTTTCATTTCATGACTAACTGCTTCTTTTGCTTCGCTAATTATTTTTTCTTCTAATTCTTTATCAAATAATTCTGGGTATTCTTTTCTAATGACATTTATGATCTTCATCCCAATCATTGCGTGTAGATTTTCTTCTCTTGAAGTATATTCTACTTGTTTGTTTGTGTCTTTCAATAAATTTCTGTACCTTCCAAACCAGCTTATTGTATAGAATTGCGAGAATAGAGCTATGTTCTCAACGAACAAAGTGAAAAGTATCAAAGAATAAATAAATTGCTTTTTATTATCTGTGTGAAATCTGCGCAAATGCTTTCTTAAGTAATTTACTCTTCCCTTAATAATATCTAGTTCCAATATATTATCAAAAGCATCATCTATTCCAAGAACTTCAAGTAGACGTTCATAAGCGTCTCCGTGAATAACCTCGGTATTTGCCATAACGTAGCCCATGTCATTGATAGAGGGGTGCGGCAAATTATCGCCAATTTTCGCCCAAAATTTCTTGACCGAAATTTCAAGTTGGCCAATAGTAGCAAGTGCTCTAGTAATTATTTCTCTCTCTTGATCTGTAAGAGAAACTCTAAAGTCTTGAACGTCACTTTGAAAAGAAAATTCTTTATCTGTCCAAAATCCATTATGCATAGAAGAGATAAACTCTTGTGTCCATGGGTATCGGTCAGGCTTGCGACTAATTTGCTCATCAAAAATCATAAAATCTCCTGGCTAGTTTAAAATATGTTTGTAGGTATATCTAAGTTTGATAAAAAAAATTTTTCAAATTTTTTTTATTTTGGTAAAACCGCCCTTTTTTTCTAATCTTATTAATTCACAACCCTCTAATAAATCTAATAAGTTTTGATCATGAGTAGTTATAAATACTTTTCTGTCCTTGGATAATTCAGTAATCATATTATACACTCCATAAACTCCAATTGGATCTATATTGGTGGTAACTTCATCTAAAAAAACAATTGATGGACAAACTCCTGAACTGAGAGACATAACATAAGCGAAAGCCTGGGAAACGGCAAGATTTAATCTTCTTCTTTCTCCGCCACTCATAGCATGATAAACAAAAGGATCTCCATCTGATGGGTTTCTTTCTATTTTTTCTTCTAGTTCATTATTGAATTCCAACTTGGTTTTTCCATCTATTAAAAATTGTAACCAATAAGCAATTCTAGAATTTAGTGCTGGTATTACGCCATCTATTACAAATTTCCTTATTCCAGTATCTCCAAATGCAGTGACCCAAAAATCATAATAAGGCAAATCTTTTTCTAATTCTTCCAATTCTTTTTTCTTATTGAATAGAATGTTTCTATTTTCAATAAGATCTTCACTTATAGAATTAATTATTTTAATAAAAGGACTTTCATTTAGTTCTTTATTCTTATTAATTATTTGATCTTCTAGATTATTAATTTTTTCTTCAATGATTTGATTAGAAACATTTTTATTTTGCGGCTTTTCAATCTTATTTAAATCTTGTAGTCTTTTTCTTTTTTTTGTTAACAAAGCATTATTATTATCTAAACTTAACTTTGCTGACTGTAGACCTTTATTTATTTTATTCAACACCAACTCTACATCAGAAGACTCTGAAACAACGCTTTCTTTTTCACTATTTTTATTTAATATTTCTGATTCTAGCTCTAGTATCTTTTTCCTAATCTCAGATACGTATTTTTTATAATTATCTTCTGATATCTCTCCTAAGCAAAACTTACACTTTGAACCCTTATTTTCTTCAAATTTGTTTATTTCTTTTACACAATCTTTTATGTTAGATTTTATTTTTTCTATAGAAGCGTCAACATTATCTATTTTAATTGTAAGGCCATTAAAGTTTCTATTAGTTAGATTTATTTTATCTTTTGCTAAACTTATTATTTCTTCTAGTTCGCTTTGTTTTTCTTCTAACTCAGATAGGTTTTTATTTATAGAATCAATTTCTTTCTGTGATTCTAAGTATAAAGAAATTTCTTGACCCTCATCGGTTGAAGAAAGGCTTTCTTTTAATTCTTTTATCTTGTTTTCAAAATCTTTAATTTCTTTTTTCTTTTGAACATTCCATTCTTTTTCTTGATTTTTTGTTGTTTCTAATCTAGATTCTATCTGTTTTATCTGTGCGGATAGAGTTTCATGCTCATAAGAAACGCTTTTTATCGAGTCTTTTTTATCCTTTTTAATCTCTTTAGCTTTATCTGCAAAATTTCTATATTTGTCTAGGGACAATAAGTTTTCTACTATTTGTCTCTTATCATTGGCATCACATTCTAAAAAACTACCAGCATTATTATCAGTGAATATAAGAACATTTACAAAAGTTTCATAATTAAGTCCTATTTTTTCTTCTATTAACTTTTGGGTTGCAGGAATTCCGCCCAAAGTAATTTCAGTTTCGTCTTTCCACTCATGTTTTGGATCTTCCCAAATTCTAAGGCTATCCGGCTTTCTTGTTCTAATTACTCTAAGATCTCCCCATCGAACTTCCGTTTTTAAATTTTTACCAATTTGATTATTAATTACATCTTTATGAGTTATTTTTTTAGGATGCTTTATAGTTTTACCAAACAAGGCATAAACAATTATTTCAGGTATGGAACTTTTTCCAACGCCATTACTTGCAACCTTATCATCAATCTCTTTAATGTCTAAATTATTGCCTCTTATTAGAACAATATTAGAAAAATCTTCAAAATTAAATTCTACACCTTGGGGACCAAAGCACAAAAAGTTTTGTGCAGAAATGTATTTGAAATCTAAATTTTTCATTTCGATTACCCAAACAAAATTGCAATATTAATTCTAAATAGATTGTAGATTAGATTATAGATCAAAAATTTTTTAATTACAAGACAAAGGGCTTGTAGAAAAATTTTGATCACTATATGTAACTATTTTTCTAAAATCATTTTTCCAACTTTTATAAGTTTATTTTTATCTAAATTTTCATTAACTTGATCAACATATTTTTCTATCATTTCATCTTCTTTGAGTAAAATTGCTTTTGCATCGGTTATGACATGTTCTTCTTTTTTTACAAACTGTTTAATTTCCATTGTCGCAACTTTTTTTTCTTCTAGTAAGTTTTTTCTAACTTCCAACATAGAAGAAGACGAAATATCTTTTACCTCTAGTCTTATGAAATTGCCCTCTAAATTATAGTTATCTAATTCGTCTTCGTTTAGTATGTAATGTTTTGGACTAAATTCATTTTTAATGTAATCACATTTGTCATTTTCAAAATTATAAATTGCTATATGCTTTTCTTGAAAAGCCTCTCCAAAACTTAATTGAAGTGGAGAACCAATATATTCAACATTATCAGATAGTTTTTGTTGGGCGTGATAATGGCCTAAAAATACTTTACTCCATCCTTTAAATATATCTGGGCCTACTTTGATCATATCTCCATCATGTTCAATGGCAACCTCAGCATGAGTTCCATACTTTACATTCCAAGTCGCTCCATCAACGGCGATATGACCTCCCATTCTTTTAGGAGGATTTATATTTTTTTCTTTACAAATTATCTTCCACTCTTTTTCGACTTTTTTCAAGTCTTCAATTGGGTTGTGAGTATAAGGTAAAAATCCAAACAAATAATTTTTTGAAATCACTTTCACGCAAGGCTCATTTACAACTGTGACGCCAGGTAAATTTCTAAGAGGATTGACCGATGATATGTCGCATTTTTGGTTGTGCCAAAGATCGTGGTTACCAAGCAAAAGGTATGTGCTGAATTTATTTTTTAATAAATATTTTTCAAATACTTCAAAAGTTTTTTGATAAGTCAAAACATCAATTTTTTGTCTATCATGAAATAGATCTCCCAAAAAAATAATATTTTCTATATTATTTTCTTCAGCAGTTAGAAACACCCAATCCAAAGTTTTTATGCAATCCTCTAGCCTATCAATAGACTTCTTATGAGGATGAATATGTATGTCGCTAAAAATAAGGGCTTTCATGAATATATCTCAAAGCTAATTAGATTGAGATTTTACCATCTTGTTTTTACTTTGTCCATTGTTATTCTTAGCTACTTTTTCTAAGGCGTCCCAAACAGTTAATGGCTTAGATTTTTGTATTTGAACAGGAGCGGAAGGGGCAGAAGGATCTCCTGGTGCTCCTCCCATCGATCCGCCTGATGGCATTCCGCCTCCTAGACCGCCTCCTAGACCGCCGCCAATTCCACCTCCTAGACCACCTCCTAATCCTCCGGGTGCTCCTCCCGGTGGTGGAGGTGCTCCAGGCGCTCCTCCCGGTGGTGCGGCGGGCGGCTTGCCAGCAGGAGGTGCTGCCGGGGGTTGGGGGGCTTCTATCAAAAAATCATAGAACGTTTTCATAAAAATATATATTATCTAAAAGACAAATCTAAATTTCTAATATTTTTAGATTCAATTGATATATTTTTATTAAGACTCTCTACGTAAACTAAATACAAAGAGATATCTATTTTTTTAATTATATAACCAAAAGAATTTACATTATCAAAGTGAACAAAAACTCTTCTCATATTTAATTTAACTCTGTTAGTATTTCGTACCCGGTTTCTGTGCAGAGGATCATATGCTCGTACTGAGCAGATAATTTTTTATCTACAGTAATAGCAGTCCACTTGTCTTCAAGAATAAGACAATCAGCATCTCCTAGGTTTATCATTGGCTCTATAGTAAAAGTCATGCCAGGTTCAATCTTTTGTCCAAAATCTTTAAATTTCTTATCAACATAATGGCAGATTTTTGGGTCTTCGTGAAAACTAAGGCCACATCCATGACCAACAAATTTATCAACTATAGAATATTTTGAATTAATTAAAAAATCAGTAATAGCCCAGCCTATATTATTAAATGCAACGCCAGGAGAAATAGATTCTATTCCTTTATACAGGCTTTCTTTAGTAATTTTCATTAATTCTTTGGCCTCTTCAGATACAATTCCAACAGCGTACATTTTGCTCGTATCACCATAATAGCCATCTAATATTGTTGTGACATCTATATTAAGTATATCACCTTCTAATAAAACTCGATCACTGGGTATCCCGTGGCAAACAACTTCATTGACTGAGATGCAAGTTTCTTTTGGAAAACCATGATAATTCAAAGGAGCCGGAATTGCTCCGTTATCTCTTATAAATTCATTTATTTTTTGATTAAGTTGATCAGTTGTTACTCCTGGTAAGACGAAAGGATCGATGAATTCTAAAGACTTAGCCGCAAGCTTGCAGCTTTTTCTTATTCCTTCTATTTGCTCATTATTTTTTTTAATAATCATATATAAATTTGTAATGGTTTCAAGCCACAAACAAGGAGGTTTATATGGAAGATTTCGATGCACAAGACCTTTTAGTGCTTTTTTGCACTGTTATTTTACCACCTTTAGGTGTGTTTTTCAAGGTTGGATTTGCTGCTCACTTTTGGATCAACTTGCTATTAACTATTTTTGGATTTTATATAGCAGGAATTGTTCATGGTGTTTATGTAATACTTAAAAAATAATTTGCAAGGAGGCAAAGATGAAAAATTTACAGATATTGTTTATTTTTTGTTTGTTTTTTTCTAGTTGTTTGAATGCAAAAAAAACAGAAGAAAATTATAAATTGAATGAACCAATAAAAAAAGAATTTAATCGACCAAATGAATTCAATGAATATGAAGTTGTTCTTTTAGATTTGCACAACAAAGAAAGAAAAAACAAAAAAATAAAAGAATTTAAATTAGATAAAAACTTGTGCTCTTACGCACAAAAACATGCAGAAAATATGGCAAACAAAAACTCCATGTATCATTCTAAAATGAACGATCTAATGGAATTCAATAAAGGAAGTTTAGTTGGAGAAAATGTTGCTTGGAACCAAAAGACAGAACAAGAAGTTGTATTTTCTTGGATTTTGAGTCCAATGCACAGATATAACATTCTTAGCAAAAAGTACAAAACAGTTGGATTTGGAAAGGCAAGTAAAAATGGATCTATTTATTGGTGTGCAGTTTTTTCAGACAAGGAGGTTGAATAATGGAATCTTTAGTTCTATTGGTTTCTTTTATTTTTTTATTAGTCTTATTGTCTGGGCCTTTAGCTCTTTTGTTTTGTTATCTAAATATGTTTTGGATAACTATGTTTTTTAGTTTGCTGTCAATGGCAATTGGAACGCATTGGTGCTGTCTGGCTCCTTTTCCAATTTCAATAATCGGAGGAATAACAGCAGTATGCGGAGCGTATGCTTTTGCAAAAATTTAGGCAATAATTAAAAATTAGACAATTCTGGTATTCTTGATTTTATCATATTCCAATTTTGATTGGCCCATTGAACGAAACGATTCTCTGCGTTCTTTGGGCCAATTTCATTTGTTTTGCCAGTAGTATGTAGCTCTATCTCATGAGTAGATTCATGAACTATTGTACTTGCTATTTCTAAAATTGCCTCTTTACTATCACCTAATTCTGACACAATTTTTTGAACATTTACATGGATGGTGTCTGAAGCTTGTAGTTCTTTTTCATCTAAGTCTGGTACGTACTTTTTAATTACACTATTAGGCAAAGTTTGTAACTTTTGATTAAGCATCATGTCTTGAGGAAACAAAAGTTTAAGTCTACTGGCCAGTCTTTGACCTATTATTTTTTTATTTTCTTTAGACATGTATAAACCATAAACCCCGGAAGATAGAGGAGCTATGGTGCTTATATTAGTGAGTAATTTTTGATTAGTCATTTTGTCATACAATTGTACAATCTTCACAGAAATTTTGGCTTTTTTGTAAAGCGATTCTATCTTGGAAGAATCTACCAATTCAGTTCCAACTGTATTTTGTGCGATCCATTCTTTAAAATTCATATATAATATATATGAATAATTCTAAAAAAGTTTCAATAGCGGTTGCCGTTATGAATAGGACGGAACGAATAGTAAAGTGCTTATCTTCTTGGGCAAAATTCGAAATATTTAATGACATAGTTTTAGTAGATTGGTCAACAAATCCTCCAATATTATCCAACCCATATGTAAAATCATTCGTTTTTGAAAATAAAATAAAAGTAATAAGAGTGGATAATGAAAAATATTTTAGTTTGCCTAAAGCATTTAATTTAGCAATTGACAATACAATAAATGAAAATATTCTAAAAATAGACATAGATTACATATTGACTAATAAAAATTTTATCAATCAAATTATAGAGTTTTCTGATAGATTGGACAAAGAATTCTTCATATGTACAAATCCTAATTTAATAGATTTTTTCGGCATGGTATTGATGAAAAAACAAGCTTTTAATGATGCCGGGGGATATAATGAGCTTTTAGCTGGGTGGGGTTATGATGATATTGACTTGTACAATAGGCTCAAGAAAAACTTAAAAACCGGAAGTATCAATAATATTTTATCTTATATATATCATAATCCTCATGACGATAACTTAAGAGTTGCTAATTACGAAATAAAAGATAAAAATATAAGTCATAAAATAAATATAAAAATATCAAATGAAAAAAAATTTGTAAGGAAAAAAATGAAACTTTATTCATTTTGCAATAGTGATTATGAATCTTTAAAAGAAATATTTTTAAAATCTTGCAAAGACGATTACGAAATAATAATAGATAATATAGAGACCGATAATGTTTTTGGATCTAAATCAAATAAAATTTGGTGTTTTAAAACTAAAAAAATAATAGAATATATAGAAAAAAATTACGGTCAAAAAATAATATTTTGTGATATAGATATTCAATTTTTCAAACCAACAATAGATGTGATAAACAGCTCTCCAGAAGTAGATATTTTATTTCAATTTGAAGATGAACAAATTTGCATAGGATTCATGGTAATAAAATGCAATCAAAATACTAAAACTTTTTTTGAAGAAGTTCTTGAAAGATGTGAAAATAACGAATGGGATCAAGATGTGATAAGACAAAAAGTCAAAGAAGAAAAAATTTCTTGGGCACTTCTTTCAAAAAAAATATGGTGCTACACGCCAAGCGAAAAAGTTCCTCCATTAGATATTGTCTGCCACCATGCAACTTGGGCCTATTCTTTGGAAGAAAAACTATTGCAAATGAAAAGTGTAAAAAACTATATGTGCAAAAAGCGTATTTTTTAGAAAATTAAGGATTATAGATGAAAAGACAACTTATTTCCGTGGTAGGAGTTGAAATTTTAGATGAAAATTTATTTCATCATTTTATCAATCATTATGACGAACACGTTGATGAATTCTCTATTATTTTTAATTACGAAAATATAAATTTATTAGATTTATTTTATCAAATGGTTCCAAAAAATAAAAGAAATATTAAGTTTTGGAATGGAAAATATGATGAAAATACGAAAACAAAGCACATTAACAATCTAATAGATTCAGAAGACAGATCCAGCATCATAGCAGACCACGACGAATTTATTGAATTCAATGAAGATTTTTTCAAATGCCCCGTTAATAAATATAATATGGGCACTTTAGTTGAAAGATTCAAAGTTAAAAACAATAAGATACTTTTATCTAAAGTAAAAAAAAATAAAAGCATATTTGAACAATTCAACGAATCAAATACTCTAAATATTTCCTATGGGAGCTTCGGAGAATTCAGAGCATTATCAAAGGCTTGTTATGTTCATAACAACATGCATGTATTTTTAGGTCACCACAATCTATTAAATAAAGAAGTGAGAATTCACACTAAAGTAATTGTGCATCATTTTAAGTATAATAGCTCTTTTAAAAAAGTTGTTAATAATGTAATGAATTTACAAATGGGCTTCAAACATGAAATAGAAAAATTAAATAAAATAATACTTGATAATTCATTAAAAATATATTAATATGAAAAAAAAATGTTACACATATTATGAAGAAATAAAAACAATAGACGCATGTGCAAAAAGAAAATGCACGCAAAAAGAACTCTTGGATCTATGTAAAATTTCTTGGAAAAAAAACGGATGGGATTTGATCATCCTAGATCATTCTACTGCTGCTAGTCATGATTTTTTCCCGATTTATAGCAGTGTAGTAAAAAAACTACCGTCAATTAACCCAAAAAAATATGACTATCATTGTTTTATTAGATGGTTGGCAATGGCAGTGGTTGGGGGAGGATTGATGATAGATTACGATGTTGTGAACTTGGGTTTTGAAAATATAGAAGAATATAAAGAAAAAATTGCAATATACCAAGGGCATGTCCCCTGTGTGGTACAAGGAACCGAAGATCAGTATCTTGAAATGTGTATGAATTTTTGCAAACTAAAAGATTGCATATCAAATATAAATAAAAAACCACACGTTTCAGACATGATAATGTTAGCAAGTGGAAAAATAGACTTCAAAAAATTTACAACTGTAGTAGACTACCCGAGTAGTGGAATTTTGGTGCACTGCAGTCAATGGCATTGTGAAAAAAACAATAAAAATAAAGTTGATGCTATGAAAGAATTAATTCAATTGTAATTCTAAAATTTTATTTATATTTTTGACTATTTTTATATATTTTTTATAGTAATAATAAATACATTCATCTTGTTTATGAATAAAAGAAAAATGAAGAAAAATGCCTTTATATTTATTATTTATAATTATTTCTTTTCCAACCATCTCTCTTCTTAATTCTTTTATATTCCATAAAGCTAAATTGCAACCTAAATGTTTGCAATAATTAACATTTGGAAAATGAATATAAATAAAATCAAGATATTTTTGATCTACGAAAAGACCACTAACTTTTTTCATTTCGCATTTCCACAAACAAGCTTCTGACCACCACTTGATTGCCTCGGTCGATTTTCTAGAGCAACCGATAAATCCAGCATTAAACATCCCATCGGTAAAATTCAATAAAAATCCTGCGTCTTGTGTTGTGTATGGTCTCCAATGTCTGGTCAGTAAAATGCCATCTATATCATCGAATAAAAAATCCCAATTATTTATAAAATACATATCAGGATCTACATATATCACTTTTTCATAAACATCCAGTAATTTTAAAATAAAAAAAGGCTTGAGGCTCCACCGCGTCTCATTAGAAATTATTCCATATTTTTTAGAAATATCTTCATATTCTTCAATAAAATTTAAGTCTAATATTTTTATATTTTTAAAAGAACAATTAGGTAAATAATTATCCATATATAAAATACAAAAATCAACATTTTTATAAAATTTCCTCATTGAATGCAAAGTTGCCAAACCATTTGCAAGAAAATCCGGGGTTACTATAGTACAAACGCAATTTTTCATTATTATATGATAATTATAAAAACAATAAAATTATAAAAAAATTATCAAAATTGGTAAAATTTTTTAAATGAATTATACATATTAATAAACAACAACGCCAATGTCCAGATGCAAATTTTTAAAAATTCAATTAGATATATATATTTATGACAATTAAAACAAAAAATGGAAATGATATTGAATTATCCGGCGAGCTATCGATTGCGAATTCTACCAAAATTAATAGTAATGGAATTGAATTAAGCCCGGGGAAGAGCATTACTTTTGCAGACGGAAGCCAATTAGAAAATGCAATTGGAGTCTCAGATCGTTTATATTCAATCGGCAATTCAGAAACAACAAAAACATTATCATTAGCAGATGGAAATGTTCAAACATTAATATTAAATCAAAATTGCATTTTTACAATGCCTTCGGTAATACAAGCTGGAAATTTAACTATGATAGTAAATCAGACAGCATCATACACAGCTACATTTAATACTGTCAAATGGTCATCAGGCATTGCCCCTACTATAACCACCGGGGCTGGAAAAATTGACATTTTAAGCTTCATATCAGATGGGGTTAGTTGGTATGGAGGCGTCATACAAAACCTATCATGAGACATTGGCATTTTTCTATTTTTAGACCATTTTATATACCGACACCCGGCCCTACGCTAACTAGGCCTACACTAACTAATACGCCTACACTAACACTAACTAATACGCCTACACTAACACTAACTAATACGCCTACACTAACTAATACGCCTACACTAACCAAAACGCCTACACTAACCAAAACGCCTACACTAACCAAAACGCCTACACTAACCAATACGCCTACATCAATTTATCTTTCCGCTGCAGTTCAAGGATCTACAATTTCAAATTTCACTTTGAAATTAATTAAAAATAATCAAATTATGGATTATTTTATTAATGTTTCTGGAACTTTATCTCAATTGACCTATTCAGATATAAATCAAATATTAAATCGTCAACCTGATGCTATGATAGCTGAGAGCAATGACAACACCATAGATATAGACACTGGTTTGCATGTGGATTTCAAATTTTACTATCCCTTCGATTTAATTAGTGGAAAACTTGTAATTGGAGGAAGTATAATATTCTCAATAGTTTCTTCTATTGTTTACTCTTTGGTTGAAAAAGGAAATAATATTACGAGCGCTATTTCTAAAGCAAATTCAAATTTAGGTGTAAATTTTTCTAATTACATAACAGAAAATTATGATAATTATATGGAAGGGAATGAAAAAGAAGCATTAGATAGATTACAAGTTGTTTCTGTTGTTACTAAAAACACTATAGACAATTCTACCAACGAGCATTTATTCGATTCATTTGCAGATGTTATCGACTCTGGGGCCTCTTCTTCTGATCCTGGCCAGTTTTTATCAAATAATTTTTCTTCTGTGGTGCAAAAAGTGCAAAAAAAATCTTTAGGACTATCAGATAATGAAAGCCTTCCATTGTATGAAACTCTAGTCACAGAAAATATAGCTCAAAATGCAAATCAAGCAGCACAAAAACATATAACATATGTTATAAATGGAATAGATATTTCTTCTTTGGTTTATGCTAATAATTTAATTGAAAATTCAAATGTTAGATTTGATGATAATACTGGTGTGGTTTTTGAGGAAATTAATTTTCAAAATAATGTTTTAATTAATCAAATATTCCCAACACCTACTCCCACTCCAACAATAACACCAACCCAAACTGCTACTCCAACAATTACTCTAACAGCTACTGTTAGCTCTACTGTGACATTGACCAATACACAAACTAATTCTCCAACAATTACCTCTACAAATACTTCAACCAAAACATCTACTCCAACTCCAACTATATCTTCCACATTGACCGCAACTCCAACAATTACACCAACAACAACATCAATAGCTGGATTTAATTCATCAATATTAATTACAGATGAAACCAACGGAAATGGCAGTTATGGAATAACACTTATTGGAAAATATGGATCTCAACTAATATTTAATAATATTGCGGACTATAATTCTCTACCAAATAGTATGCAAGTTTATATTAGTGGAGTTGCTGCTTTGGGCGTAACTTACTCTGATGTATATGAGAATTCAGCTATAATTATAATATATGATAATGTTGCATACAGTGCTAATTTAACTAATGGAAGATTAAATCTTTATAAGAACACACCAACTCCAACGCCAACAAATACAACGACAAATACGCCTACCACAACATCAACCTCGACCAAAACGCTTACCCCTACACTAACAGCAACAAATACAAATACTACTTCCTTAAGTGTAACTCCAACATTAACTAGCACTCCAACAATTACATCTACAAGAACTCCTAGAGCAACAAGAACAGCAACCCCAACATCAACACCAACAATTACAAAAACTTCGACATTAACATCAACTCCTACACCAACACCAACACTAACAAATACTATGACATTAACAAATACCAATACCCCCGCTGCCACTGTAACACCTACACCAACTTTAACAAACACACAAACATGCACGCCCACAATCACAGCAACAAAAACATTGACTTCTACATCTACCGCAACTCCTACAAAAACAAGCACGCCAACAATTACTAGCACTCCAACTCAAACTCCAACAATTACTAGCACTACAACACTAACTCCAACAAATACAACAACTCCAACATTAACTGCAACCACCACGCCAGAATTCGATACTACAATAGTGATTTCAGATTCGCCTTACGGCAGTTCATCAAAATCAGGAGTAACCATTTCCGCTCCTTATAATGTAACTTTAAGTTTTAATTCAATAAATACCACACAATCGCTACCGGCTTCTATGTCTATTTTCATTGAAGGAACCCCAGTTGCAAATATAACATTCCCGAATGATTATGATTCTAAATCATTATCATTAATTATAAATAATTTGAAATACAGAACAACATTCCAGAAAAATACTAGGGTGGACTTATAATGTTGAATATAACTGAAAATTCTAAAATTATACAGTACCTTGGTCCACTAGTTGAAATTTCTAGTCTGCCGGGCAATATTTCTACTATATTTGGGGTTATAGATGGAAATTATGTTTCTTATAGAAATGATGTTCCTTACAACTCACTAAATAGTCTTGCTACAGGATCTAGTTATCTAATATTTAGTTCACAAACGCCTTACCAATTATATTCAGATCCAGATGCATCTGTCTCGGGGCAGTCTGTTATTTTTCAGTATCAATTCGTTTATTATGAAGGGCCTGATTTAGATTTACAGACCAATTCATTCATAGCCGATAAGGTAAACAAAATATATTCCTGGAAGAACGGAAGTCCAATAGGCTGGATAAATGGCGAATCTTTAAATTCTCTTAAGACTTTAGCAGGAGGAAATTCTTATCTTTTTATAAATAAAATAGAAAAATTACCATATTTGCTTTGGGGCCAAGTTTCTATCACTCCTACTGTAACTAAAACTTTAACAGCAACTCCAACCTTAACATCAACTCCAACATTGACTCCTGTGGCGACTCAGACTAGCACAGTAACATTTACTGCTACTCAAACCACAACACCAACACTAACAAGCACATCAACAATAACTCCCACATTAACCACTACAAAAACGCAAAAAAGCACACCTACTATAACTCCAACAAAAACATCCACAAATACACTTACAAACACTCCAACCCAAACAAACACAAACACTCCAACAATTGTTACACCTACACCTACTCAAACTCAAACGCAAACTCCTACAATTACCTTTACCAACACACAAACATCAACTCAAACTCTAACACCAACACAAACACTTACTCCAACATTAACTTCAACGCAAACTTTAACATGCACTCCAACTAACACACAAACTTTAACCAGAACTCAAAATACCACCCCTACACTAACATCAACAAAAACTCTAACTCCTACCTATACATTAACACCAACAATAACTTCCACTACAACATCAACATCTACTCCAACTTTGACTTCAACTTTAACTGCCACTCCTACACTGACATCGACGACAACTTTAACATCTACTCAAACTTCAACTCCAACTACAACCGCAACAGCAACATTAACTCCAACAATTACCTCTACAAAAACTCAAACTTCTACACTCACACTAACAAGAACAATTACAAATACAAAAACTACTACCTCTACACCGACCAATACACCAACAACAACTTCAACAAGCACAAACACTCCTACTATTACACCTACACTAACCAATACATTTACATACGCGGGTGAGAAGTTCATATCTTTACAAAATTCAGATTCAAATAATTATGTGAATCTGAATGGTGCTGGTACTGATATGTTTCCTTACTCTGGCTTTGTTGGAGGAAATAGGGAAGACGGAACAATAAGAAATGTGGTGTTTTTAGTTAATAAAAATGGAACTCTTAGATATAGTCTAACAGCTTCCAGTGAAAGAAATTATGATTTTGGCATCATCAAGAAAAACGGATCTCCTGTCAATTTGGTCACCGGAAATGACAACATATCAGGAAACATACAAGTAATTATTGGCGACACAATAGAAATATCATACCAAAAAGATTCAAGTGATTATTCTGGGGATGACGGTGTTTATTTGGATTATATTGCAGTAAATTATCCAACACCAACTCCAACACAAACGCTCACGGCGACAACGACCCTAACAAGTACTCTAACACAAACCCAAACACTTACCGCTACGCAAACACTTACTCCAACACAAACGGTCACTGTAACTCCAACACAAACGGTCACTGCAACACCTACGCAAACGGTCACTGCAACACCTACGCAAACGGTCACTGCAACTCCTACGCAAACGGTCACGGCAACTCCTACTCAAACCGTTACTGCGACACAAACATCAACTTTAACAGCAACCCAGACGGCCACAAATACAGCCACGCAAACATTAACTTCTACGCAAACGGT
>Ga0114981_10000712_pt1 | contig 21711 bp, 23 predicted proteins | sample S_140806_MF_Meta_FD_87028 | JGI IMG/M metagenome (GOLD analysis project Ga0114981, IMG submission 87028) | Freshwater microbial communities from Lake Simoncouche, Canada to study carbon cycling - S_140806_MF_MetaG | ecosystem: Environmental > Aquatic > Freshwater > Lake | place: Lake...
AAGACCATAAGGATGCTTACAAATCTGCGTTAAGTCAAAATCAAGATTACTATTTCAGTGATGAAAATATTTATGCGAAATTTACTGACAAGAAGAAAATTAAAAGACGCCTTTTTGAATTCTATGAAATTATAGGAAATGGTGAACTTGAAAATTATGGGAAATGTATTGGTTTTTATGCTGATTTATTGCTATTTAATCGTGCTTTCAAATGGGACGAAAACCCTGAAAAACAAGAACAATATTGGGAAATGATTAATGAATACGAACCTTGGTCTTCTTTTATGAAAACAACGGAAGATGACACTAAAAGAATGGAAGAATCATTTTATTGGAAAAGGGTTAATGAAATTGAAGAAGCAACTAAAAAATGGGAAGATGAAAATGCCGAACTTGTAGACCATAAAAAGAATCATTTTTCAAAATCAAGATGGGACGAAGTTTTAGAAAGAGACAAGGCAAAAAAGAATACGGACGAGCAAGATTTTTATATGAAAAGAAATTGGAAAATTATTCCACCAAATTGTATTTTTTGCGATGAAGAAAATAAGAAAGCAGAAGAGAAGAAAAGAAAAGAACAAGAATTAATTACTCTTCAAGAAAATGTTGTTGAAGTAAAGCAAGATTTGAAAAGCGTTAAAAATGATGTTGGGGAAATTAAAGCAGATGTTAAGGAAATTAAGGAACAACTTAAAAAGATGGAAAATAAACCAGCAGTAGAACATTATTGCGAAGAATGTAAGTATAAGACAACAAGTTATAGTAATTGGGATTACCATATTAATTATGATGTAGAACATAAAAGAAAGCAAAAACTAAAAATGTGGTTTTGTAAAATATGTGAAGTTCAATCAAGAACTCAACTTGAATATGACAACCATTTGGGAACTACAAAGCACAAAAACAAGGAAGAAGGAAATGCTGAATTTGTATGTGAAAAATGCGAATATAAAACTCTATTAAGACAACACTGGAATCAACATTGCTCGACCAAAAAGCATAAAGAATTAAACCCTTCTTAAAATAAATGGAGAAAGAAGAAGATGAAAGAGTAATTCGTTGGTCTAACCAATTAGAAGTTATTATAGCACAAGAAGGGGAAAAATGCCGTGGACTTGCTTGGATTCATCAACACGCAGAATCAATAGCATCCTCTAAAAATAATTATATTCAAATCCCTTCCATAGTTCTTTCAACCTTAACTGGTGCTACAAGTATTTCCGCAAATGCTTTATTTGGTGAAGATTTAGGAACTACTGCTTCAAAAGTTCTTGGGTTTGTTAGTATTGGTATTGGTATTTTAAACACCTTGGGAAATTATTTTGCGTTTGCTCGTAAAAGTGAAGCACACCATATTGCTTACCTACATTATTCCAAACTTTTCTCGTGGATTAGTGTAGAATTAGCATTACCACGTGAAGAAAGAATGAGTGCCGAAGAAATGCTTAAATCTTTAAGAAGGGACATGGAAAGATTAGCAGAGACAACACCATTACCGCCTGACGATTTATTAAAAGAGTTTGCTGTAAAATTCAAAGGCGAAGATGTCTCTAAACCTGCCGAGACGAATGGACTTTCAAAAATTCAAATTTATAGAAAAGAATTAACAAGTCCTAATTCAGTAATTAAAATTACTATTCCTGAAAGTCCAAAAGAATAACTATAAAATCCACGTAATACATAAATGCTACAATTAAAAACTTTTAAGAATGGTATTAGGACATACCTTAACGGAGTTCCATTAAGTCGCAAACCTGTGCGATTAGAAAGGGCAGTCCAGCAAAGAAATGCTATTCTTAAAGGTGGTTCGGCAGATGAAATTAAAAGTTATTCTCTAAGTGAAGATGACATCAAACAAATTATTCCAACTCTAAAAATTATGTCTTACCCACAATTATTAGAACATGACAATATTGACGATGTATTAGATGAAAAAGGCAGATTAATGCTTCTTTATTTAACTGAAGATGAAAGCACAGGGCATTGGGTTTGTCTGCTTAAAAGGGGTAATAAGATTGAATTTTTTGACCCTTATGGAAATTATAAACCTGACGAACAAAAGGAATGGTTGACCGAAGACAAATTAGAACAATTCGGACAAGACACAGACCATTTAACTAAAATGTTAGGTAGTTCAGGGTATAAGGTTGTATATAGTAAAGCACCTTTTCAAGAAGACAAACAAGACATAAATACTTGTGGAAGACATTGTGCTACGAGATTATATTTTAAACATTTGTCTTTACCTCAATACACGCAAATGGTTAAGGATTCTGGAATGTCTCCTGATGATTTCGTAAGTGCTTTCACCTTTAATATGATGCGAAAGTAATTATTAGAAAAAATACTTACTTAATAATAAATGCTCAATCTTGGGACTTCCGTTATTCGTAAAGGTAATTCTTATGCTGACCCTGATTACCTATATTACAACGCCTCAATCATTAATAATTCGTTTGTAACATCTCAATCCGCTGATGACCCAGTATGTCAATATAGTGACACTCGTAGTGTCCCCTTAATGACAGATGCGAGTGAATATGTGGTTTCTGTTGAAAATTTTAAACTTGATGGTGTAGGTAAAAACTTACCTGTTTTAATTCCTGAAATTCAAGCAACTCCAAATACAAATGTTAATAACACAATTTATAGTGTAACCTTTACTTCTTATTGTAGAGTTGACACTCCCCCAACTGACACTACTTACGTAGCACAAAGCACTCGTTTTATACAATGGGATTCTGAAAATAAAGAACCTTGGACATCAGTTCCTACTAATAATGCTTCTCCTCAACCTTCAACTTATTATTATTGCTACTCAATTGAATGGTTTGTAAAACTTCTAAATAATGCTATTGGTATGGCATGGTTAGATTGTAAATACGCTGCTCTTACGCAAGGGTATTTAATGGGAACTAAACCTCCATTTTTTACTTATGACCCTGAAACCAAAAAATTTCATTTATTCCAAGACGCTGCCACTTGTTTTGGAAATACATTAAATCAAGTAGGTGCTAATTTAACAACTACTTCTCTTGCTACTCTTGGTGGTAATACTCCAGCAAATGGTGATTGCCATTATAGTCCATTTAGAAGTCCAAGCGCTCATATTAGTGGAGAATATTGTAATGGAGGGGAATTTTCATTTGTAGGTATGAATTCAAATCTCGCTCAATTAATCGCAAATTTACCAACTAAATATTATGGTTCTAATGCTTCTAAATATTGGCCTTATGCTCTTACTACACCAGCAATGTATACTTATTTGATGAATGATTCGACTGGACTTAGAACTACTGACCAAGCGTATACATCAAGACAAAATAATGCGGACATTTATTACCCTGAAGTTGTAGTAGTCCCAGTCCCAAATCCTCCTTTAACAAGTTCATCATCAAGTATTATAACATCAACATCAGCATCTTCTTCTGCTCCAATTCCTTTTATTCTTCCAGGATTATGGTTAGATGCTACAACTTCAACATCAGCACCTTATAGATTTCCAAGAATAGTAAGTGGAGGATTAATAACATTTGCGACGGTATTTCCAACTTATTTTGACATTACAGAATCTTGTTCTTCTATTGGTAGTTCTTGGTCTCCAGTAGAATCTTTTGTTATTACAACAACGCACATTCCAGTAAGAAATGAATATAGTGTAAGTGCTATACCTTACGGAACTGCTAATGTTGGGACTACTTCTTCTTCAAGTGAAAATTTTTATAGAGTGTTAATGGAGACAGACGCAAATGAATTTGACACTAATACTTTTAGAGAATTGGTTAAATATGAACCTAAAACCCCTACATTTTCTTCTTTAGGACATGACCATGAAGGGATTACTGAATTGGACTTAAAACTATTTTGGCGTCATCGTCTAACTAATCAATTAATTCCTTTAACTATGCCTAATCAATCTTCTGCGAATATTCGTCTTCTTTTTAAACGCCGAGATGTCCCTTAAAAAAATTATGCGTCGGTTTTTATTTTGAAAAAAAACCTTTCCTATTAATAAAATGTCAACTACGGAAGTTTCTAAGGTCGCAGTTGTAGACCCTCGTATTATTCAAACTCAACCTTCTTATGCGGTTGAAAAGGGTGCTGTCTCTCTAACAAATGGTAAATTTTCTGCTATTGCCAACTCCGCTTCATCTCAAACTTATAACGTCCAAGTTCCTTCTGAAAACGTCTTCGTAGACCGAGCAGTTGATTGGACGCAACGTGTATATGCCACTATTTCTCTTACTCTCGCTGCTGGTGCTACAGCAGACAAACCAGTTTTGATTCCTGGAGTTCATTTTTCTCTTGCTCCTTTTCCTTCTCACCAATGTGTTAATACTATGTCAGCAACAATTAATGATTCTACCGTGACTATTAACACTGCTGACGTTCTACCTCAAGTTCTCCGTCTTTCTGACCTTGCTTCTGCTCGTCGTCAACGCACTTGCCCTACTAAACTTGACAAACTCCGTGATGTTCCTGCTACTCTTGGATGGGACCAAGCAAATAACCAATTTACTCTACCTCGTCAAGTTAGTTTGAGTTCTTCTACTGGTGGTTATAGTGAATCTGCTTATACTACTGATGAAGTAGCATGTGGTTCTTGGCCTGATTTTCGTTTTGAACCTTTTACTACTTCTACTGCTCATTATGCTCTTAACGTTGCTGGTTATGAAGGTCTACCTTGTTATGTTGCTACTGGCGCGAGTGACCAAGTTTTTCTAATTAATTGCTCTTGGAGAACTACTGAAAAACTTGTATTGCCACCCTTTATTTTTAGTGATGAATATGAACTTTCTACTGGTCTATTTGGTGTTCAAAACATTCAACTCACGGTAAATATGGCAACTTCCCCTGCTCGTGCTTTCCGTTTTAGCACCACAAGTTGCCAAGCAACTCCTTACCAAATTGCCCCTTCCGTAACATTTTCTACTGCTGGAACTTCTCCTTTTGAATCTCCACTCCTAAATGTCCAATTTCTAACTCCTCCAATTGAAGTTGACATGCCTGCTAAATCAGTAGTGCCTTGGATGGAATTTCCTCGGTATATTTCCCCTTCTTTTACCGCTGTTGCTGGAACTACTGCGAGTGGACTTACACCTGGAGCATCTCTTATTGAAAGTCAAACTATTACACTCCCTTCTATTCCTGACCTTCTAATGATTTATGTAAAACCTCAGTCATATGCTTCTTCTCTTGTAGGTGATTATGTGCTTCCTATTTCTCAAATTTCTGTCAACTTTGACAACTTTTCAGGTCTCCTTGCTAATCACACGCAAGAGGAACTCTACAAGATGTCCGTATGGAATGGTGTTGACATGGACTGGGCAACTTGGAGTGGCGCTGCGTGGTCAGGAACTGGTAAGAAAGTTGCGACGGTAGGTGGTCCTCTTGTTCTCCGTCCTGGACGTGATTTCCCCCTACAAAGCGGACAAGCGCCTGGACTTGTAGGCAACTTTACCTTCCAATTTACTGGAACTTGCCAAAACTATTCTACTGCTACCCCTGTTGTAAGCATCTATGTAGTTGCGGTAAATAGTGGTTTCTTCGAGACCATCAAGGGTTCTTCTCGCATCATCAAGGGTATTCTCACGGAGACGGACATTCTTGGCGCTACTGCTGTTGCTCCTTCTCAACCTCTTGCTCGTGTAGTTGGTGGTGCCAGTGCCAAGAAAATGCTTGGAATGGTAAAGAAAGGTGCGATGTCTGCTTACTGCTAAAAGAATTTAATTAAAGAATTTTAAACATCAAAATAATAATATAAAAAATTGAGATTATTTAATCCCAGTTTTTTGTATTTTGTCTTTAAGAACCACAAGCAATAAATAAAGTGTCTCCTCGTTGTTCTATTAGTTCAATAAAAGTATGATTACACCACTTCTTTTGAAGGCAATAATTTTCAATACTTTTCCACAAATCTAACCAAGTAGAACCTATAAGCAGAGTTTTTTCACAAGGTTTAAAATTTTCATGAAGAGAACCATAACATTTTTCTTCTTCACAACAACCAGCATTAATATATTTCGCAGTAAAGTTATGAGGTTGTGAAAAATCCCTTACTGGTTTTCTATAAGAATCGTAAGACCAAGTAGTTCTATGAATACCATTTTCTTCCGCAATTCCATGAAGAATATTAATATGATTTTGAACTTCAGGGGTCATTCTTGTTATACTTATATATAACTTGGTATGTGTAAATGGTTTTATATAAATAGCATAGTTAAATAGTGAATAGTTGTTTTTTGTAAAAGAACTTTTGAGAAAGTATATAGTAAAAATACCATGTTCCTTAATGGGGGAACAGAACATTCAAAAGTTTATAAAGTTGTTAAAAATGAAAAAACAAAAAAACACTATTTCATTAACTAACTATTTAAGTTTAAACATTCTTGCTTTATATAATACAAATGAGTGTCAAGGACGAAATTGAAGATTTTTTCCTTATTTTCCTAATGTCTTTACCTTATGCTGAACGTAAAGAAATTTGGAATGGTGCTGATTGTATGAATGCTTTGACTTGCGATGCCGAAGAAGATTTGAAAGAAGAAGCATGGAAATTAATTAAATACTCACTCAACTATTCTTCAATCGTAGAGCGATTAAAAGAGCAGATGAAGGAAGAGTATGAGGAACAAGAAGAAGTTGAGGAAGACCAAAATATAAGTGAAAATGAACTCAGTTCGCAGGAAGAATAGGTGCTTCAATTTCAACTTTAACTTCTTGCCGTTTTTCCTTTCGACGCTGACGTCTTTTTTCGTTAATACTCTCCTTATTCTTCTCATAATATTTTTTTACTGCCTTTTGGACGTTGTCATAATGCTTTTCTGCTGCGGTCTTCTCCATTTAATATTATATAATGCCTTGTGTTTAAATGGTTTTATATATTATTCAAAGACAACGCCTTCGCAATCCATAGCATCTAAAACCTTACTAACATTCTTTTTTGTTGTTGGCATACCACATCCTTTCAAGTATTTCTTGGCAAATTTTAGTTTGCCACCACAGGGCGAATCATCTTTACAAGAAGAACAACATGCCCCACCAGTAAAATTTTTTAGATTGTGTGCTTCTAATCCAAGAATAGCAGAAGGAATTGGTGACAAAGAAGTTAATATGTCAATCCATTGTCCGTATTTAGAATCTCTGTGTTCGCTTTTTTTGTCATACCAACCCATAATTCTATATAAAGGGTCATTTCCATAATAGATTCTTCTATGTGGTAATCCCCTATTAATGTCAGAATATTCTATTGCTGGATTATACGAAGTTGCTTCTTTAATTAATCCTCTTCTAATAAGATTGTCAATAATAGCACCACCAAGAGAATGTCCTACAGCATAATAATTATATTCATCAGGGGGGTATTCTTGCTGAAATGCTCTTAATTCTGCTTCATCTCGTTGGTATACTCCAGTTGAATAAAGTAAATCAAAAGGAATTGTATACCAAGTCCCAACATCTTCTTGCGTTTTTGTGCCACGAACACCTACAATTACATCTTTCCCTTTCATATAAAATTTCATAGTTGGAGTCCAACTTACCAATTTCCAACCATCAACATTTTGTATAGGGTCAGTTAAATTATAAGATTGTTTTGCTATAACTTGGAGAACTTTTAATTCATCAGGCATAGCACCACCTCTTAAATGCTGTTTTCGTGACATTTATAATTTAATGAGAAATTTAACTAATATTTGCGACCACGTCTTTTTCCTTCACCTGCTTTTGGGGCAAGACGTAATTTTCTTGATGTTCCACTTGGTGCGCCCATACGTTCTTCTATTTGTGCTACTGCTTCTGCTACTGCTGATGATGTAGGACTTAATACTCCAGGAGCACGAGGATTACCAGTAGAACCTGTTGTAGTGCTTTCTGCTTCTGCTCTCTTTAACCAATCAAGAAGAGAACCTTGACCAGGAGGTGTCACTTGTGCTTGTTCTTCAAGTGTAGGTCTTCCACGACGAGATGGAGGTAGACCTCTTGGCCCAGATGGTTCAAATGGATTTAGTTGAGGGGTTTGCCCTAATTCAAAGAATAATTGATTTTCTTGAGAAGGAAGTTCTGAAATTCCCAAATTTGTAAACATTTGACGCCCAATTAGTTCTCGTTCTTGAGGTGATGAAGTTTGTGACATTTGGGTAATAATTCCACTCATTCTTTCAAGTTGACTTAATGCTGAAGCAGTCAATCTTCTCTTAGAAGCGTCTAATTGCTGGCGAGTAAGAAGAACTCTACAAGATTGTGCCATAGTAGTTAGAAAATCACGAATTTGTCCCATTTGTTTACCACTTAATACTGGTGCGATTTTAAGAAGAGAACCAATAGCACTATTTAATTTAGAAAGTGTGCCTTCTGTTACATTTCCAACTTGGATTTCATCAGCAATAGAAACTAATGTAATATATAGTTGGCGAGTGTCAGGTGGGGCAAGTGTAGTTCCAGTAGTTTTTGCCGTAGGACTAAAAAAAGAAGCATCTTTATTTTGTGCGAAATTTCTCGCACGAGTTTTCAAAAATTCTCTTGCCATTTGTCTACCTTCTTTGGTTACAGCACCACCACTCAATTGTGTTAAACCAGTTAAAGAAGCATTAGGTATTCCTTTCATACCCTTTCTACCAAGCATGCCTAATTCTTTTGATTTATTATTTGCGAGACCATCCATAACAACTTTGCGAGATTGTGCGTCCCAATATTTCTTTGTAATTTCTGCTGGGTCAGTTGGATTTGTATAATAAACAACTGGCGGAGGTAGAGCAGTTCTCATAGGTGGACGAAATCCTTTTTGATTTAGTAAAACTGCTTCATCAGGAAACAACACTGGTAAATTAGGAAAAGACGGCATAGTCATTTTATTATTTACGAACTATTTTTTTAATATAATCCCTCACGCTTTACTATACTTGATGCTTGTGGCAAAGAAACACCACGTTCAGCCATTACACGCTTTACTACTTCATTACGAGCAGATGGTTTGCGAGAAGATTTAGCACCTCCGTAGAATTCATAAACAGGCATTGGTCTTGGTGGTGCCATTTGTTGTGCCCATTCGGAAAATCTACCACCTTTCTTACCACCAACCTTACGTCCAAGTCCAAGCATTTCAGCACCTTGGTCAATTTTGGAAGAATATTGAGGTGCTTGTCCTTTTAGAAGCATTTTTAGAAGTGGAGCATAAGTTTTTGCTTGAGAAATAGCATCTCTACTTTCAGGCACGAATTCACTTACATAATCCAAAGCACCTTTCTTACCACCACGTTTACCATAACCAACTGACTTCGCTGCCTTATTTACTTCTTGCGCACCTTTTAGAACTTCTGCCATAGTTTTTCCTACACCCTTTCCGAGTCCCATTTGTTCTCCAAGAATGTCAAGAATTGGCGCTGCCTTGGCAACTCCATCCGCTGCCTGACCTAAATATTGAGCACGAAGTAGAGAATCAGAATTAGTAATTTCATTTCCAAGTTTAGGCAAATAATCCCCACGAAGCACAGATTCAGGATTGGTAAATTCATTTCCAACTTTTCCAATTCCCTCTTGAAGGTATGATTCAGGGTTAGTAAATTCATTAGTAATTTGTCCCCAACCACTTTGAACGGAATTCCAAGCATCATCATACCAAGCACCACCACGCTTACCTTTACGTCTACGAGCAGAACCTACCATACCATCAAGTTTTTGACTATACCTAATCCCTGATGCCATGTCGTCGTTTACTAATTGTGTGGGATTTTTTTCCATAGCATTAAAACTCGCAGGAGCAGATGTTTCTGCCCATCTGTCAAATCCATCAGTCATAAAACGCTGTGTTTCACGTCCACGTTCACGCTGTTTTCCACGAAGGTATTGAGTAGTTTTAGACATTTATTAATATGTGTAGAATTAATTTGAAATAAAAACTACACATAATTATAAAATGGAACAAGACAATCGTGAAGCACTCCGTCGTAGAACTATGGCGCATCTTCAAAAAAGAATGATGCCTTCTATGGAAAATTTCACGGAACAGCAACGAGTTCATCATGAAAGTGTTATGCGTCGTCAAATGCTTCTTGACAAACTCCATCTCGCAAAAAATAGAGCAAATGAAATTTCAGGACGTCGTAAAATTAAAACTGCTGGTGAAAGAGGACTTATTGGAGGAAGAATGAGAGGTGGATTTTGGGGAGACATTGGACGTGCTTTTGAGAATGCTTTTGACCCTAACAAGAATGGTTTTACTCAAAATGTTATTAAACCAGTTGAACAACACGTTATTAAACCAATAGAACAAGTAGTTATTGCCCCAGTTGTGAATGAATTAACAAATCCTAATTCAGTTTTAAATCAAGGTATTAATAACGCTGCCAATTCAGTAGCAAATGAATTTACAAATCCTAATTCAGTTCTTCGTGCTGGGACGGAAGATGCTATGCGTAGATTAGACAACGAATTTACTAATCCAGATTCTGTTATGAGACGTGGTGTAGAAAATGCTTTTGACCCTAATAAGAATGGGGTTGGTGTAGCATTTCAACAAGTTGCTAATGAATTTAATAATCCTAACAGCGATTTCCGTAGAGGTGTTGGGGCAGCAGCGGAAGTTCTTAAAACAACATTAGAAGGACCAGTTAAAAACTTTTTACAAGAATCATTTGACCCTAATAGAAATGGACTTGGTGATGCTTTCCGTAAATTTGGTAAGGACACGGAGGCAGCGTTCCAAGAGTTTGGAAATAAGATGGCATCTACATTCAGCAAGGAAGAAATGGACAGAGCATTTGCCCCTCTAAAAAGTGCTTTTGAAAAATTCGGTAATGCTACTGACACATGGTTCAAAAGTGTAGACCCTATGGTTTGGATTATTGTAGCATCATCAGTTCTTACAATCGCAGGAACTATTGCTTCATTTGGTCTCGCAGGACCAGCATTAGTTGGTGCCAACGCAGCGCTAATTTCCGCAGCAGGGGCAGCGGTAACTATTGGTGGAAAGGCAGCATTAGGACGTCAAATTGACCCTACGGATGTAGCAGGATTAGTTCTTTCTCTTCTACCAGTTCCTGGAGTTTCCGTGGCAGCAGGACAAGGTGCTAATGCTGTAATGAGGGCATTGTCATCTGTAGGACAAACCGCTGCCAGTATGTCTAAAGCACAAGTGGCACTCGCAGCAGCGCAAACAATTAACGGAATCGCAGCAGCACAACAAACACTTCCAGGAGGTGTAAATTTAAGTATTGGATTTGGAAAGCATCGTCGTGGAAAGGGAATGGCTATTGATTTCGCACAAAAAATTGCTAATATGACAAAGGCAGAAATTTTGGAAAACTATGAAGATGAAGTTGAAGATTATGGAGAAGATGATGAACTAACTGGTGGAAATTGGTGGGAACAATACCAAAAGCAACCAACAATAGGATTACCATACCAAAAAGCATGTCCTATGAACTATGACCCAGTTTGGGACGCACAAGGAACTATGTATAGTAATTCTTGCCATGCCCCTGATGGAGTCGAAACTTTCCGTTATAATCCCAATCCAAATCCTCAACCAATTCAAAAACCTTATATGCCTTCTCCTTATTATGAACCTCTCCCTTTTGACCCTAATAGTGCTGGTGAAAATTGGTGGAACAGATTACAACCGCAACCACAATTGGGATTAGGTGGGAGAAAAGGTGGTGGTCTTTATGAAGATGCTTCCCAATATTTAGACATAATTTCTCAATATTCACAGAAAGAAATAAAAGCAACAATTAAGCAATTAGTTAAGGATTTGTTAGGTGAAGGGTATGCTAATGATGTAATTACACCTTTTGTTGATTATGTTATGGGAAGTTTAAGCGGTGGTGCTAAAAAACAAACATTTGGAGAAGAAGCATGGGGTTCATTAACAGAATCTTGGGGTGGTTATATTCTTTACAACGCCCTGTATTACTTATTTAAGTGGTTTGTATTAACTGGTGAACAAAGTTCAAAACTTGGTATGGGAAGAAAAGGTGGGATTATACCCCCTCATATGAGACATCAAGGAACTGAAAATAATGCTTTAAGACAACTTTACGACTTGCGTGGACGTTAAAAAATAATTGTAAATTATAAATGGAAAGAGAACAAATTAGAAGGGCAATTGATTATGTTATTGAAAGCAATTTGCTGTTCTTTGTCTCGTTAATTGTTAGTATTTTTGGAATTGATTTCTTGAATCAACTTTATAGAACTGGAATACAAACTGAAATGGAAAAATTATTGGAAGGTGGCACTGAATTAGTTGGGACTACTACTGGAATGGCATTCAGGGATTTTTTAGGTAGATTAGTTGTTGTTGGTAATCCTCATATGCGTCCACCAACGCAAGAACATCGGCAAGAAGTTATTGATTATGCTACTGAAAGAATAAGACGTTCATTTCCAAATTGGTTAGACAAAGTTGTAAGAGGATTTCCTCGTGGGACATCGGCAACTGAATTTATTAATGAATTTACCCTTCAAGCATTATTTATTTTGCTGTATGCTATTTTAGTAAATTGGGAAGATGTGAAAGATTATTTACGAAGAATCAATAACCGAAATTTAAATCGTGGTGAAGGTAAAACTCATCGTCAAAGTTTTATTTGAAGAATAAAAATCTGTTTCATAGAATAAATGCTCCAGCGAACGCAAAAAAAACCTTGTGCGTGTCCAAGAAACTACGCACCAGTTACGGCAACAAATGGTAAAACGTATGGAAATTCATGTGAAGCACGTTGTGATGGTGCCGTTGTGGAACAGATGAAACCACGTGGTTCAGGAAATTGGAAAGATTTAGTGTTCCATCTTGGGCAAAAGGGTATTGTTCCACAAGCACAACTTGGAGAATTAGGAACTCAAATTAATGCTTTAACTCGCCAAGGACTAAAAAGAGTTCAAGGTTTTGCTCCAAAGAAAGCAGTGATTCAACAAGCATTAGGTCAAATTAATCCTTTAGCAATAGCACAAGGAACAGCACCTAATAACGCATTAATTCAAAGAATCCAAGCATTAACTAACCCTGCTGAATTACAAACTCTTGTTAGTGAATTAACGACGGCATACCATCAAGCACAGGCACAAGCACAAGCACAAGCACAAGGACAAAACCAAAACCAAGGAAGAATTGACCCTATTATAGCAGGTGGACTTCTTGATTTATTTTTTAGTGGAATGGGGAAACCAAAAAAGGCAGGGAGTCGTAATTCAGGATTTATTAAGCGAATGTTGGCAGAAAATAGCCAATACCATGAAGGTGAATACAAGAGACCTTTTAAAAATTCCAAAGATTCTACGATGAACAAGAACGTAGTTTTTAGTTATGACAAAGTAAAAACTCCAAGTGATTGGATTGTAAATACTTTTGGAAAGAAAAGCAAGAAAAGAGACAAACCAGTGTCCGCAGGTAAAACCTTGGAGACAGCGATTAGGGAACTAAAAGCAAAAAATCCTACTATGAGTCAACGAGCATTAGCAAAAGAACTTGGAACTTCGGCAGCGACGGTAAACCGAGTTCTTAAAGGTTAAATTTTTTAATAAAATGATTAACGCTTTCTAAAAATGTAGGTTTATTCCATAAAATCCATCTACTTAACGCACCAGCAGAAAGGGGATTATTCCAATCCTCTCTCTTTCGGTGTCTACGCAAATACGCTTGTTTTTTCTTGGTGTCATTTGTAAGCAAAAAATCGTCATACCCAACTGCCCCAAAACTAACTTTTTTTATACCATCTTCTAATTGAAAAGAAGCGGTATATTTATGCGTTCCGTCTCTTGATTTTAAAATACTTAATAACTTCATTCTTATTAATTTGTAAGAATTGAAATCGTCTCATTAATACTCTGGACTGCTTCTTGAAGTTTATTATTATAAGCAACTAACCAATCATCTTCATTTGTAGGAAGGGGAGGTATTAGTTCATCAGGGGATTGGTGAGATTCAAATTCATAATCGCTTTTCATCATTTCTTTCCAACTTTCAGGCACTACATAACGAGGCATACAACATACTCTAAATGTAGGGTCATCCATAATAAAAGCACGAACAATACGAAAATTAACACACAAGTTCTCATCAATAATACCTTCCATTACGCTTTCCATTTTCTTATACTTATATATAACTGGGTATGTGTAAATGGTTTTATATAACTTAATAAATAAAAAGTGTTTTAGTGTTTTTTTGTTTTTTCATTTTTAGAAAGTTTATAGTTTTTTGAATGTTCTGTTCCCCCTCTTAGGAACATGCCTTTTTATAGAGGGACTTTTGAAAAAATCCTTTTACAAAAAAACACTATTTCATTAACTAACTATTCTTTTTCAAATTCTTCTGCTTGGTTCATAATCCACGCTGACGTCTCTGTGATTACATATTGGGGGTAATTCTTATGAATACATACCCATCTTGAACCAGTTTTTCTTAATTTTGCTGTTTCTTCTTTTGCCATACCCAAATAGGTTTGAAGCAAATAATTTAATGCGTGAGAACCAGTAGATTGTGGGTAAAGAACGAAGTGGGTTGCTTCCGTAAGTAGTAGACGTGTTTTCTTATAATTGCTTAAATAGTGGGTTAGGCAGAGCATTGTGGTTACCGTATGCCTACCTTGAATTGCGATGTCATCAATTAATTGTTGAACTACTTTTGCTTCTTTTCCTTGGAATGTGTCGTAGTCATCAAAAATAATCATACATTCTCTCAAAGGTTCTAAATCAGGTAAGGGTTTTTCAACAAGTTTAGAAATATTTATGCGATTAAGTTTAGGTTTTAGAGAATCTAATGTCTCATCATCATTTAGTTTAGAGACCAAATACACTTGTCTTTCAGGGAATAATTCTCTATATTTTTCAACTAAACCTTTTGCTATATAAGATTTACCTGACCCTGAAGCACCTGCTATATACCAAACTTCACGTTTTTTAGCATCTGAAGAAGGGACTAATTGAAAATTTGAATTTGGGGGTAATTCAATATTAGAATCTGATTTTTGTTCTGCTTCCCCAATCATTCCCTTATACAAATCAATAATAGCAGGATTAGAATGTTGTAGATGTTCAGGTGGAATCCCTCTTGAATGTGCTTCTTGTAAGAACATCATTAATTCTTGCTGTTCTCTTGGTTTAATTCCCTTCATTCTTTTCTTACCAAAATCAAGTTCAAAATTATTTTTCTTACCCTTTTTAGCATCACCTCTATTCAATTTCAATTCTCCAGCATCTTTTTTTCCTGCGGTTATTAAAGCAATAGTGTCGCCGTCACCATCTATATTTAAACTTACCTTGGAAGACATTTATTTTTCATCAACATTTTAAAAAAACATAAAAAACCACACAGGCAGAAAAGAGTTAAAGTAAAATTGCGTTTTTTAAAGGAAAAATCTTTATAAGGTAATATTAATTAGAGTAATGAGTTTTACTGCCGACCTCAAATTTGGACAAATTTTTCAAGAATTAACTAAAAAATTAGTAGGAGAAAAAGTTATTCATTCGCCTGACGGAAATTTTAAACCTTATGATTTTAAAACTGAATGGGTCGAGGACGAAAAAATTGGAAATACTACTTATGAAGTTAAGGCAGACCGCTTGGGGCATAAATGGGGTTCATTTTATATTGAATTTGAATGTAATGGTAAACCATCTGGACTTTCAACAACGGAAGCAGATTATTGGTGGTATTATATAGTAAAAGACAACTATTATATGGCATGGGAAATACCAACTAAAATTTTGAGAGATTCTATACATACTGCTAAATGTGTAAAAAGTGGCGGAGATGGTGGACGTAGCAAAGGGTATATTTTTAACTGGAATAACTTTGAAAATTTTAAGCAAACGGACAAATACACTAACTATTCTTCATCCTAATTTTAGGAAAAAGAGTAGTCCTGACGAGAATTGAACTCATGTTTTCGGTTTCAAAGACCGACGTAATTACCACTATACTACAAGACCAAGTGTTTTTAATTATTAATATTTAAGCATCAGGTTTAAATTTTAACGCACCAGCCATGATTATTCCTTCTATTCCCCTATAAATATTTGTGATTGTAGGATTTAGTTGGGTTGCTGTTCTTGGGTCAACATATGTTTTATATTGGAAGTAAGACAATACTTTTAATCCTTCATCTTGTAAATCGTTCTCACTTTTTTCTCCACCTGAAAGCATTTTTATAACTAAACTGGTTACAGAAGAAAGAACCACCATTTTTTCCATTGGAGTCATACCTTCTTTAAAAATTGGTTTCTGTGTATCAAAGGAAGAGAAATCGGTTGGTTTCTTTCCCCTCGTTTCCTCTCCTTCTTTTACTTTAATAACATCATTAAGAATCTCTAATGTGATTCTTGCTTCTCTATATAATTCCACCAATTCTTTTATTTCAGGATTATTCTTAACATCTTGAGGGGAAATTCCTTGTCTCTCTAATTGCTGTATTTTATTAATGAGAGTTGTATATTCCCTTCTTTCTATTTCTTCTATTTTGTTAAACATTTCTTGTAATGGTTCAATTTGTAAAGGAAGAAAAACATTTAATAAAATAAATTTTTTCATAATTTCTTTTTCTTCTGGAGTTGCGTTAGGGTCATTTATATTTTCCATCAATCTTTGAAAGTAAGGAGATGCCATTTATATTTAATTAATAATTTATTCTTCATCATCTTCTCCATACGTAGGAATTTGAACTTTTTGCTTCTTCATATAATTTCTTTGAACGTCAGCAGAATGGGACATTTTATTTGCGTCATTTTCCATTTCATTAACATCGTATTTGTCAGACAAATAAATATGACGAAGCATAGTAGAACCTACCCTTTTTCCAAAAATCTTATTCAGGAGACGAGTTATTGCGTTGACACTACTAAAGGGATTCCCAGCAAAATCAACAAGGAAGTGAACTGGTTTTCCAGCATTTTTTCCTTTGGTAAGAAAGAGGGGGTGAAAGTGGAGGTAAGTTCTCAAAATAGGTTGAAGAGTTGGTGGAATTGGAAAAGTTAATTTCCCATGCGTTTTCTTTGTTTTATACTTATTGAAAACAAATTCGCCATCGTCCAAAATAATGTAATTAAACTCATCATCTGACTGACTCTTTCTACTAACTTTTAGAAATTGGTAATCTTGATTTCTACGAGGTGGCATTTCAATATACAAACTCAAAAGCATATAATTTAGTAGAACATCCCATTCCTTTGATGTAATTTCACCCTTATTTTCAAATTCTTGAACTTCTTTTTTCAAAGCATCTTGATGTCCTTTTACAACTTCCCAACTTAACCAATTGTCTTCTTGCTTCGAACTCTTTTGGTGGTCATCAGGTTTTTCTTGGTCACTTTTAACTCTTTCCATCATACGATTGAACCAATAGGCATAAATCTTTTTATAACTTGATGCGTCTTTATAAAGAGACAAAGCACTAACAATATTAGACATTAAAGATTTTTGTGTGCTTTCAGCATATTCCTTCAATTTAGATTCAATAGCATCTTTATTTTTCAGAAAAGCAAGATTCTTAAATGGAGTTGAATTATTAAGTTTATATAATGTCTTAATATATTGTGTTGCCGTTGAATCAGCAACCTTTCTTTCTTCCACCAACTTCTTGTGTAATACCGTCATGTATTCGGTAATTTTCGCCATCTTGTTTATTATTACAATATATTAATTTAATGTGAAAATAACTCATCAATATAATAAATGGCAACTGGTTCTTCAGAAATGAATATTGACGTTAAAGGTTGTAATGGCACAAATGAACCGACCTCGACTATTGTAGAAATTCCTAAATCGTTGCCTGTTGATTTTTTTAAAATTCCTATACTTCGCCGTCAATCTATATTTGAACCTGAACCTTATAAGGTAGGAACGTCTTTGGCGTATTCGTATGTTGAACCTTCAAACAAGAAACCTCGCACTGAAGGTAAAGTTTGTAGTTTTGATTGTATTATGTGTTTGGCACAATCATTAAATCTTGAAGAGACAAAACCTAACCTTTACGAGAAGAAGTAAACCTTTCCTTCGCAAGAGACGTATTTAAATAACCATTCCAAGCACTATGCCATTCCTTATTCAAAGGCGTATTAAAAACTAAATTTGCCTTTGTAATAATCACAAATCCAAATCCACCATGTTCACCAGTATTTGCTGTTCCGTGAGAAACCTTTGGTGGAATTAGAATCATCGCATTTTCATCAGACAAATCAAACGCCATTTTGGTTTGGTCATTAACAAAATAACTTTCCTTGTCTTGTCCTACTTTGCTCCAAATAATGCTTTCTGTAATACCTTTAATGCCTGAATCATCGTGTAATGCTGATGCGAAATTTTCGGAAGCACCAAGAGAAGTTGCTGGTAAATCTTTTAATGGAACTCCAGGAATTGCTTGTGCTTTTTCAACTTGTTCTGCTTTCATTAATCTATATTTAGCAACAGCAGGAGCATACCTTTCTTCTAACATATATAAGGCAGCATAAGAAAAGATTAAATTATAAAGGAATTTTTCATCATAAGACGCTTCAAGTTTTCTTGGGTGGTAATCTATTACTGCTGAATGATTAGGTGCTGAATAATATTTAATTTGTCCGTCCAAAGCATTAAATCCATAATACCTTTCTGTTTTTTCTACTTTTGCCATATTCTTTTTGAATGTTCTTTTCTCTTTTAGAGTTGGATTACCTTTCAATAAAATTTTGTCGTGCGTATAAAAAGTTGCTTCTTTTCTTGGGTAATATTCGGTGAATTGTTTACCCAAATCGTATAAGTGTTTGGCAGATTCGCTTAATGCTTTGTCATCTTTTCCAGTAATATAAATAGTCAAAATCTCGCCATTATGAACTACAATACAACCTTTATTAAACATTTGGAAACCTTCTTTTTTCATAGATTCAAGTGTATGAAAAATGACATCTTTTCGGACATCTCGTTTTCTTAAAGTTGGGACATCTATAATAGGCAAATCAATCAAAACAGCAGGAACATCCTTTACTGGATTTTCCCCCCAAAAAAAAAATTTGCTTTTTTTTTCTGACATTTTTTTATATGGAATCTTTGAAATCTTCTCAACATCCTCTAATGCTTGCCTAACAATTTCCTTCGGTGCTTCAAATCTATTACGCCTAACATTATTAACTTTTACATATTCTTTTGGAGCATGAACTCTTGGGGGTTTAACACCTCCAAACTTCATAACTTCTCCATCTTGTCCTACGATGAATTTACGAAAAGAAAGTTGGGGGAATTTTTGCTGTAAGTATTCTTTTAATTTTGCCATAGTTTCCAAGTGAATGGCAACTTCATCATCTTTTTCTAATCCAAATGTTGCTTTATACATTCCACAATCCAAGTGGTCAAAGCACCAAACTTCTTTAATTCCGTGAAGTTGAATTCCAAGTCCAAGATTGTCTAAAAATGCTTTGTCCCATTCGGTTTCCATAACACCAGCAGAAGCACCAGCAAGAGTAAACAAGTCAAAGTTGGCGTGAAGTTTTTTGTCTTTGAGTAAAAATTCAAACACATCCGTAATATAGCGAGGGTCAATACAAGTTAGAACAAACACATTAGCACGTCCTTTTTTGCGGTCTTGGTCTGCCTGTGAGAATCTACCACTTCCGTAATTATACCATCCAGTTCTCATATATTTCGTCGCATTTGCTCGTAGCATTCCCATAGGTTCTTTAACACAAATAATAATTTCATCAAGTAATCTTAAGTAATCGTTCAGAATAATAACTCCTATTTCAATTTGTTTAAATTTCTCTTCATCAAATTCAGGTTCAGCATAATCCTCATCTCTCATTTCAGGGTCAATGTCTCTGTCTTCCCAACTATGGAACTCTATTCTAAAAAAGTTTTCAATAGCACCTAAACCATATTCAACTTTTTGCCATTCAGGAAAAACAGAATTTAATTTTTCCCTACAAACCGCATTTATTATTAAATCTAAATTCTCTTCATCAAAAGTTCCTCTTATAGTTGTTGCTCCTGTTAACAAATCTTCAACATAATGGTCATAGTAAGGTCTAAATACAAATCCATAATCCACTCCTCCTCCAACTTCATCTACTATTTGTTTAAATTCTCTAATACTTTCTTCATAATATTTCTTGTATTTTTCAACTTTTTCCTTGGTTTTGGTAAGTTTTTTTATAATCATTTCTCTAAATTTATACTCCTCCGCGTTTTTTCGCATTTCTTCATTTTCCCTTAAAAGTTGTTGTGGGACTTCCATTTATGAATTAGTAACAATTTTTTATTGAATATTATTACCCCCTTCTTTATAAAATGTCTGTAAAGGCACAGCAATATATTGTAAATTACTTAAAAATAGTTAAAAAGTGAATAGTTGTTTTTTGTAAAATGTATATTTCAAAAGGTCATAGTAATAAAACCATGTTCTTTTAAAAGAGAACGGAACATTTAAAAAATCATATACTTATAAAATTAAGGAAAACAAAAAAACATTATAACATTATTTATTTATTCTTTATTGAATACTATTTGAATGCTATTAGTAGGACTTTTAGACCAAGTAGAAGTTTTAAATCCTTTTTTAAAGGGAACTTTCTTGTCAAGGTCTTTACATAGTTCACGATGTTGTTTAGCATCGCAAGTTTTAGGTAGAGAATTCATAATGTCATCAAACTTGTTACTATACGCTTCTTGTTGCTTTTTCTTGTCAATTAGTTCTTGCTTCTGCTTTTCCAACCATTCATCTTTCTCTTTCATTCCTTCATAAAAGTTTTTGATTTCTTTGTAGCAGTTTTTTAGAACGTAATTATAAAATAACTGCCATTCATCTTCATTTTTAGGGCATAGAATACCATTTCCATCGTTATTAAGAAAACTTGGAACATCAAATCCAAAATCAACTTTCATACAATTAATCCCAAACTTTTCTCTGACTTTAGCAGTTCTCGTATTTAGTTCTTCAATCTTTTTTGTTCTTTCAATTTTGAACTCATTAGGGACTTCCGCATCATAATAGAACTCAAACTCTTTCTTACTAAAATTAATTGATTCTTTGTCTTTCGCATAAGCAAGTTCAAGTTTTTCGGTATTAACTTTACATATTTTAAAATCCATATAATCTTTAATAAACGCAGGAAATTTATTAAAAGTTTTAACCACATTATAAATATGTGCCATCTTCTTGTTATACTTATATATATCCACCTATGTGTAAATGGGTTTTATATAAATTTAACAACCATTAAAAATACACATAAATCGCTGTCAAAATCACAGCAAAAATTAAACGCCTTTATATGACAGCAAACCCTATATTAGGGGGTTTTTGTGTGTTTTTGTTTCCCTTTTTTTTGCATGTTGAGTTGGATTTCTATTTTTTGGAAACGATTATGCGTTCCTCTTTCTTCTCTTCTTTTTCAAGTGTCTCCTCAACTTCATCTCTGACTTCGTCAACATGATTCTCAATAGGTGACAAGTCATCATTAAAGTCCCATTCGTTAAATTCTGCTTCTCCCAAATCAATTTCTTCATACTTACTCTCCATTGCCTTCTTAACTAATGCTTTCCATACCCTCTCTTGAACTTCTTTGTCTTCGCCTCTCATAAAATCCGCCAAAAAGTCCCCATAACTCATCGTGATGCTTTTAGGCACTTTAATAGAAAAGGTCAAATCAAAATTACGCTCTTCCTCGGTTAGCACGCTCATCTTGTTGTTATACTTATATATATCCGCCATCGTGTAAATGGTTTTATATATGTTTCTATAACGCTGT
>Ga0114981_10000717_pt1 | contig 21641 bp, 28 predicted proteins | sample S_140806_MF_Meta_FD_87028 | JGI IMG/M metagenome (GOLD analysis project Ga0114981, IMG submission 87028) | Freshwater microbial communities from Lake Simoncouche, Canada to study carbon cycling - S_140806_MF_MetaG | ecosystem: Environmental > Aquatic > Freshwater > Lake | place: Lake...
CAGTCGCGGCGGTGGTGGCAGCGGTGGCGGCGGTGGTGGCAGCGGTGGCAGCAGTGCCAGTCGCGGTGGCAGCGGCGGCAGTCGCGGTGGTGGTGCTGCGAGGCCGGCTCTGCGCGACGATCGCAACCCAACGACGGCAGCCATCAAAACGATGCCTGTGCGCGTCATGCAGAACGGCGTGTGGAAGACGATTCCCGCCACAAACTGCCAGGCGGTGCGGGGCGGGTACAGCCCCCCCGACGATGATGGCAGGGTGCCCGTGTTTCTCTGTCCGCAGCGCAGCTCAAAGAAGGAGGCCACGGGTCTGTTGCCGCTGATGGGCGACAAGGTGGCGGTGAGCGCCAACTTCTACAGCCAGGCAGGTCGCTACGAGGGTCGGCTGGTGGCGTGGTACGAGAAGAAGTTCGGTCACCCAGTCACCTTGCGCGGTGCTCATTGGCTGACGACGATGGTGATCTTCGCCAAGATGGTCAACAACCTACCCAAGGAGTACGGCATCAAGGGGAAGAAGACTGTTGTGGCCAGCAACGCGGCGTTTGCGCACGGAATCGCCCACCTGGTCATCACGTTGTTGCGCCCACGCCCAAAGACAATGGGCGAGCTGCAACAGAGCGTGGAGGACGTGCTCGACATCGCCGACATTTGTGCCGACGACGGCGACATGATGCTGGCAAAGGACGAGTTGGCTGCTCCGTTCGTACAGCAGAGTGACGACGACGACGACGACGGCCCCGTCAAGGCGAGTTCTGCCACGCGCGGCCCTGTGAAGCGCAAGGCGAGTGCCACAAACAACTCTGCCAAGCGCAAGGCGAGTGCCCACGACGACGACGATGATGATGATGATGATGATGATGATGATGATGATGATGATGATGATGATGATGATGATGATGATGATGACGACGACGACGACGACGACCGTTCGTATGGGCGCAAGCCTGCCACGACCAAGCCTGTCAAGCGCAAGGCGAGTGGCGCCACGGCGCCCAAGGGCAGGGCTCGCCGTTGAAAGTGGCTACAATGCAGAGTCTAGTGATGTGTGTGTGTGTGTGTGTTTTGTGGTCTACACATAAACTTGGCACAGGCCGAGTGGTTGGATGGTTGGTTAGGGTTTGTGCAGGTGTGCAGGTGTGCAGGTGTGCAGGTGTGCCGCGTTGTCTGTGTTTAATGATTTACACGATTGGCATTCGCAAAGTGACGAGGATCACATGCTCACAGGTTTTACAGGTTTTACACTGGTTCAACAGGTACACGCAGGTACACACATCGCGTGTGGTTCGTTGTGTCGGTTGGGCTGGTTGGGCTGGTTGGGTTGGTTGGCTTGGTTGGTTCGGTAATGCTGCTTGCTTTCATAATGACTAGCACCAAGCCGCATCCTGGTTCGGGAAAAGTACAATTGGTGGGGTTGATGCGGTTGGTGGGGTTAACGTCGGCATCGTTTGGGCTGGTTGGTTTGGTTGAACAGCCTGTGCAGCTTCTGGTGCACGACACCAGATGGTCGTCTGCCTTGACGACCATGTTGATCAGCTGGTAGGCCTGCTTCTGCAAGCTCGGCTCGACAGCATGCTGCAACAACCGCCAGTGGTGCCGGCGCTGTGCCTGCCGTGCTGACCAGCACATGGTGTGTTGGTTTCGGCTGGTTTGGCTGCACCTGGATGAAACCTGACTGCCTGGCTGCCTGACTGCTTGGCTGCCTGGCTGCACATGGTCCACATGGTGCACATGTTTGTATTGCAGACTTACATATGATTGCCAGTTGGCAACCCAGCAAAGCGCCAGCAAAGCGCCAGCAAATCGCCAGCAAATCGCCAGCAAATCGTATAGTTGGATCGGTTAGTGTAAATTGGTACGGCTGTACAGCTGTACAGCTGTAAAGATGTAATGTTTAAACTACAAACTCCCACGTCTTGTGTTGGTTGGCCATGTTGAGCCTTGCCATGCCTCCGCCAGGTAGCGTGTAGGCCAGCTGGCTGTTTGCCACCACAACAGCATGCTGCTTGTTGGTGTCGAAACGACGAATTGCAGTTGCCAGGTTCTTGCAGACTGGCTCGCCAGGCTTGACGTGTTTGTGCCAGGCACGGTCCTTGTCCGGCACGTCGGGATCGCCCCACCCGCACCTTGGACCAAACAGTTTGCCTTCTAGTAGCTCACCTGTCCGGCTCTTGAAGTACCAGCACGGTCCAAGAGTAACCAGACCGTCCATCAGCCACAGCTCTTTTGCCTGCTCGGCAGCCACGTGGTCTTCGTGGAACATGCCAGATGCAAACCTTTTCTTGCCATCTGGATCGACGATCTGCACCACTGCGTAGCAGTTGAACCGAATATGCGCCATCAAAGTTGCAAGAAAAGTCTGGTGTTTTGGTTTGTCATCAACTGCGCCGACCAATCTACCAATCTACCAATCTACCCAGCAACTGCGCCATACATTGTAATGTGTCACCCATCACCCATCACCCATGTCGGTTGAGTTTTGTTTACAATGCTCTGCTTGAATTTCAAACAGACATTTATCGAATACGCCAGCCATTCTATTGTCGCTACTTTGTTAGGCAACTTTGCGTCCTGGCCCGGCCACGCAAACCTACAAACGTTCTAGTGCAGCCCAGCCACTGCGACCAAACAATCGGTTAGTTGGTTAGTTGGTTAGTTGGGTAGTTGGTTAGTTGGGTAGTTGGTTAGTTGGATAGTTGGTTAGTTGGGTAGTTGGTTAGTTGGGTAGTTGGTTAGTTGGGTAGTTGGTTAGTTGGATAGTTGGTTAGTTGGTTAGTTGGTTAGTTGGATAGTTGGCTAGTTGGCAAGTTGGTTGGGATGGCGCAGCACTTGGCGCGCCTGGTGTCGGGTGTACCGGCACACATTTCCCAAGACGTGCACACTGAGCTGCTGGTCAAGCTTGCCAGCTGTACTGCGACAGCTGCCATGAAACAGTTCTTGGCCTGCACCAGCTTTGCCCAGATGCAGCACTTGATGGACAGCAGCCTTGGCAGAGTTGACCACGAGTGGTGCGAAGCCTGCTTTGCGTTACGCGACGCTGTGCTGCAGCTGAGTCGCAGCTATGTGCATGCTAGCCAGGACAAACTTTCCATGTGTATTGTATAATTTTAATCTGGCTGACAAAAACATTACCAAACAGTTGGTTTGTTTGTCTTTTTGTTTGGACAGTTTTGGTTGTGTTTGTTGGTTTGTTTGGTTTGGTTGGTTTGGTTGGTTGCAGCAAATGTCCGACTGGTCAGCACACAACCCAGCAGGCTTTGCAGGTCATACCGGTCATACCGGTCATACCGGTCACAGCCATGCCAATCTAAAGCTACCATTCTGGCAAGGCCAGTACTCCAACAGCATGCAGCGCCAATCCGACCAGACCACCAGGTTCGTGTCGCAGGTTTACAACAACAACAACAACAATACATCCGACAAGGAGTTTGTAGGCATTGTGACCGACCCAGTGACCAAGCAGCGCTACGCCAAGTACGTCAACAAGCTGGTCACAGAGCGCCAGTCGGACGAGTCGCTGAACCCGTCGGAGCAGGCTATGGCGCGCATGTTCGAGCGCTACTCGGGCAACAACTACCCGTTCGACGCCAACCAGGCCGAGACCGAGGTGGTGCAGCACATGGGCCCAGCAAACTACAAGCCCGAGTTTTCCGACGAAAAGCCGCTTTACACGCCGTACGACACGTTCATGGCCGAACAGGGCCAGGCCCACGAAATGACTGAGAAAGCCCATGTCTGGGCAGCCCGCGAAGTGTCGCGCAAGGCAGAAGCCAACCTGGAAGGCATCCGCGAAGACATGTACGGCCCGACTGGCTACACAGGCCTGCAGCCCAATCTGTACACCATGAAGTCCTACTCGGGCTACATTGTGCAGCCCGAGGAGCTGGACGCCAAGGAACGCGACACTTCTGCCAAGCTGGTCGAGGTCAATGTCAATGCTCCGCGCCAGAAGCCGCTGATGCGAGTGCGCGCCGAGCTGCCTGCCTTCCAGCCAGCCGGCAAGTCAGAAACCCAGCTGCGCAACAGCGCAGGCCTGAACAGCTCGCTGAACCCGGCCCGCCAGATGGCGCTGGACCACCAGCCCAGCCAAGTCACGCTGCACGCCGAGCTGGCCGCCAAGGCCGGCAAGGCCCAGCTGGGCCAGTCAGACAGCCAGCCTGACCGCCAGCCAGGCGTGATTCACGCTGAAACGCAGCTGAAACAAGTGCATGCTGTGCCAGCCATGACCGGTCCGGGCAGCCAGCCAGACAAACAAAACAGCGTGCTGCGAGTGGAAGCCCAGTTCAAGCAGCTCCACGCCAAGCCGCTGCTGACCAACAACAAGGACCAACCAGGCCAGCGCTTCAACACTACGACCTTGTCGCTGGACAGACCTGTCGACCAGCGAGACCTGTTTGAATTGCCCGGCCAAGCAGCCGCCAAGGCCAAGTACGGTCAGGGTGGCTGGCCTGTTGGTTGATTTTATTTTACAATGAATTGATCCAACAGCTGGTGCAGACTCTTTTCCAAAAAGTCTGATAGTTGGCTGTTTTGGCACATGCTTGCAACACACGTTTTGAGCACGTTGTAAATCATATGTTAATGAAAGCCGATTACAAAACAAACACAACCAACACAACCAACACAACCAACACGACCAACACAACCAACACAACCAACAGCTCTTTTGCCATGGATTCTGTCGAGCTCAGCTTTGTTGGTGCCAAGCAATCGTGCTTAGTGTGGAAGCAAGGCAATGGCATTAAAAGTCTCAAAGATCCGCCTTCTTACCTTGCCATGGTAAACTACCCGGCTGTGGTGCACGTGTCCCGGGACGGCGCCGCGATGATTGACTACTGGTGGCACACAAAAGACCGTTACTCTTCTGTCGACGTGTACGCCACCAACGCTTTGGGGCAGAACTTTGGGATGTTCACGCTCAACACAAACTTCATGGGTCACCTGCAAGCGTTGCTCCGCGACGAAAAAGCCTGGTCAGCAGACAAGCACGGCAAGATGTGGACTGATGTTGAGCGCCAGTACTTCTTGTACTCGCCTGACAACAACAGTTTTTCTACTCACGAAAAGTGCAAACAGTGCTCGCTCTGCAGGGCAGACGAAGCGTTTGACGCTTCGAGTTGCATCACCAAATTCGGCGCCGAGTTGCTTGTGGGCACGGCGTGGTGGGCTGACGAAACGTTTGTGTTTGAGCAAGTCGACGCAACCTTGAATTTTTGCAGCGGTTTAGTGCTCGTGCTTGACGGCGACGTTGAGAACAAGACGTTTGTGCTGCAGCTGCTTGACATGCGCTAAAAGTCAAATTTATCCGGTATAACGGTTGTAAGCTAAGCTGTTCGTGTTGTCAAATCTTTTGATGCTGAATCAGGCGCAACAAGCCAACAACCTGGGTTTTTGCGCACAACTGCGCAATGGCAAGCAGACCAACAGCAGCAAGAATGGTGGATTGCATCGAACGTATTAACCTGCTGTTTCTATCCATGTCAAACACATGTTTGCAAGCAATGAAACATATGTTGAATCAAACCGAATACAAAACCAACAATTATTGCAAACAAGTAATACGCACAACTAACAACACAACCAACACAGACAACTGCAATCATGCTTTCCAAGCTGGCGCAGCCTTTTTGCATGGCATCCCGTCAAGCATCCCGGCAAGCATCTCGGCAAGCTTGTCAACTTTGCAGGCTGTCTGATCAAACACCGTTGCACGAACAAGACTCAATGGTCAAACTGGTCGAAGAGGTCCAGCAGCTCAACCGCCAATTGTACAACACTCGCGCAGACATTCGCCTAGAACTGATCAAAATCAACACAGAGCTCAACGAATCGAAAAAAAAGATCACAGCCCAGATGTTTTGGATGGATTTCAATCTGGGCATCATTGCGGTGTCTAGCATGGTTGTTGCCGTTAAGCTGTAACAAGTTCAAATTTGCGCTTTGCAGCAATCGTTTGGATTGGTTGAATTGGTTGGATTGGTTGAATTGGTTGTAGGATTGGTTCGATTGGTCGGCCTGGTTGGCCTGGTTGGGCTGGTTCGTTTGGTTCGTTTGGTTGGCCTGGTTGGCCTGTTTGGCCTGGTAGGTCTGGCTGGTCTGGTATGTCTGGTTGGTTGGTGTACTGCTTGGCCAGCTTGCCAGCCCAAATTTTGATATGGCAATATTTCTTGTGTTTCAGTGCTTTGCACTTTTGGTGAAACTTGGCCAGGTTCTCAACAAGGCTTTGCCGGCCTGGTTCGCCGTGTTGGACGCCTAGCTTGTGCAGCGTTTTGCAGCACAGGTAGATGACTTGCAAAAGTACGTCATTGTTTCGTTGGTTGTCTATCAAGAATCCAAGTGTTTGGCTCAGCACACCCAACAGCACGTCAATGTGCTGCAGCATGATTTGGCGGTCAAACTTGCAAACGATGTGCAGCAGCGTCAACACATTGTCGTTCAAGCATTCCTTTGCAACGACTGCGATCAACCTTGCCAACTGGTCGCACAGCTTCGGGGACCAGTCGTCGCAACACTTGTTTATAATATATTGTAGCTGAAAGCAAAATGCATCACGCCCGATTTCTCGCTTGCGCAGGTTGTTGTACAGCACCACCATGATGTTGGAATTCAAAAAGGATGACGCCACCAAGTCCTGCCAGGTACACAATTGGTACTGCATGATGGTGACCACAACAATCCAAATATAATAACCAAAATAACCGTCGATGTCGTCCGTAATGAGCCATAGGTTCGTGCTGGTGACGCATGCTTCAAGCAAGGCAGTACACTGGCTGTTAGAGCACATGATGCCCTCGAACCGATGTATTGTCATTCTTTGGAAAAGTACGTGAATTGCATTCCACAGCAGAACCGCGGTGCCGGCATTGCAGCTGGGCAGAGCGGCAAGACACGGTTGGATATGCCGTTCATACGACTGGTGACTCGGTTCAAGACTTGCATACATATGGCTGAGCAGCCGCGCCGCAACATGTAAACTTTTCTCATCAGTTTGCACCAATTGGGTTACCAAATAGTCTGCTGCGGCGTCGAAAGCGTGTTTGTTGCCTGGTTGGTTGAACTCGCGCAGCTTTTCGGCAAATGCAGCATTGCCAACCTGGACTGCCATTGTCACCAGTTCGACCAACAGGCTCGAGTCGAAGCTGCGTATTTTGTAAAGCACCTGCATGATACTTTCTTGGCAGTTTGAACACATGTCTTGTTTGACATCTAGGTCTTGCTGGTAGAGCCATTCCAACGCAGTGGGTGCAAAGTTGTAAACTTGCAAAACTGTTTCGGGAATTCTGTCGTAATGCATTTGCATACATGACAGCAACTTGGCCTGTTGCCTAAAAACCTTGAAGCCCATGTTCTGGCGATCTTGGCTGGCAACTGTCTGCATGGCTTGCAGCACCTGTTCATTCAAAGAATACCTTGCCTGGGTACAATACCATGTATGGCGGCTGTACTGTTGGTGCAACTTGTCCACCATGTCGTCGACCAAGTCGGCTGTCACAACCAGTGTGTCGCCTGGTTTGACGTTGGAAAAGTTTCGCTGGTGCAAGTGCCAACCGTTGTGGTTGACAAACACCAGCATTTTGTTTTGGGCGACCAAACTGGTTTCAAAACCAGGTTTTTTTGACCAGCAATCAGCAATCTGGCGCCGCACAGCCTGGTAGCCATGCTTGTCGGTTGTGTCAATCAACAGGTTGGTCACTACGATGCCGCTGAATGCAAACTCGACGTTTATCCTGAATGCATGGTTTTGGTTGTTTTGGATGTTTTGGTTGTTTTGGTTGTGTTGGTTGTTTTGGTTTGTCGGTTTTTGCAGAGCCCGCACCAGCATGGTCTGTGCATGTGGCTGGTATTCCAGGTACTTGGCAAGAATGCACAGGCTAGACATGTTTACCAAACTGGTCGAAACTAGTCAGTATAATGCTAGTACAAATTGCTGGTTAGAGATAACCATTTCATGGATGTATATCATATGGTGTTTGTCTGACTTGCTTTGAATTACAAAAACCAATCATCCAAACTGTCAACTAAACATTACCAGCAATGCAATCAACGTTGGCTGCGCACTTGACCAAACAACCATTCATGCAATCGTAGTGGTTGTGTATCTCCAAAAGATGAATCTTGTCCAGCACCAGCTGCACCAGATGCATAACTTGCTTGACCTTTTCAGGCCAAACAAACTGACTTGCCGAACCATCCGAACCCAAACCATCCGAACCATCCAAACTGGTTGCACCAAACCAGCCTATCATGCCCGCCAGTATCGAACTATTTTGCGCTTTGCAGGTCCATTCGGTAAGATTGGTTGGTTGGTGTACTGCTTGGCCAGTTTGCCAGCCCAGATCTTGGTATGGCAATATCGTTTGTGTGTCAGTGCTTTGCACTTTTGGTGAAACTTTGCGACTTCGTCAACGATGCTTTGCCAGCCTGGCTCGCCGTCTTGGACGTTCAGCTTGTGCAGCGTTTTGCAGCACAGGTAAATGACTTGCAAAAGTGGGTCATTTTGTTTTTGGTGGTCGTTCAGCAGCTCACAATCAAGTATGTTGGTCAGCACGCCAGTGTGCTGCAGCATGATTTGTCGGTCAAACTTGCAAAAGACGCCCAGCAGGTTTAGCAAGTAGTCCTGCGGAATTGCGGCAACTGTTACTAACTTTGCTACACATGACAGCAGCTTGGACTGTTGCTTGAAAACCTTCAAGCCCATATTATGGCGATTCTGGCTGGTCACTGCCTGCATGGCTTGCAGCAACTGTTCATTCAAACGAATTGGTTGTTTGCTGTACTGTTGGTGCAGCTTGTCCACCATGTCGTCCACCAAGTCGGCTGTCACAACCAGTGTGTCGCCTGGTTTGATGTTGGAAAAGTTGCGCTGGTGCAATTGCCAACCGTTGTGGTTGACAAACACCAGCATTTTGTTTTGTGCAACCAAACTGGTTTCGAAACCAGGTGTGCTGGACCAGCAATCGGCAATCTGGCGCCGCACAGCCTGGTAGCCATGCTTGTCGGTTGTGTCAATCAACAGGTTGGTCACCAGGATGCCACTGCCTGCAAACTCGACGTTAATTCTGAATGCATGGTTTGTTTGGTTTGTTTGGTTTGTTTGGTTTGTTGATTTTTGCAGAGCCTGCACCAGCATGGTTTGTGCATTTGGCTGGTATTCCAAGTACTTGGCAAGAACACATACCAAGCTGGACATGTTGACCAGTCTGGCAACCTGCGCGTTTCGGCCTGGCAGTCGTTGTGATTTGGTGATTATTGGATAGGCATCATATGCATGTCGTGTGTTATTAAACATTGCTCAACAAACCCAACCAACAAACCCAACTAACAAACCCATCAAACCCATCAAACCCATCAAACCCATCAAACCCATCAAACCCATCAAACCTAATGAACGTGACATGTGCCGAATGTACCGAGTTGTCAGTAATGCCTGTGCTGTTGGGTTGCACGGCTTGGTATGAATGGCTTGTATGGCTGGGACGGCTTGGACTGCTTGGATGTTTGTGCAGAAAGCATTCACCATTGGACACATTTCCATTATAACCAATACACTTGGCAAACTTGGAACACTGCCGGCCACTATTTGCTTGTTTGGAACGTTGTGGCTGTGCTCGTTGTGGCTAGCATGGATTGGTCTAGTTGGCATGGTTGTAACGACGATTGGTCTGATTTGTTTGATTGGCACTTGGTGTGTGATGTTTGCGGCTGGACAGCTGGTCAGTTGCACCGCTTTGATGGTGAGTTGGTTGGTTGGTTGGCCAACATATGTAACTATGCACTTTTGCGACAAATCTAACCATTTAACCAACACCACCAACACCAACACCAACACCAACAACACCAACACCAACCACACCAATCACACAACCAAATTGGTCAAACATGCATTCAGATCACCAGCTTGTTGGTTTGGTGGATGCGATTGCAAAGGCAACCCAGTGGTGGATTGACGACCGCGTCGACAAACTGCTGCCGTTAGACTTTGTGCCCGACAGAGAAGTTGTGTTGAAGAACATTGAAGACAATGCAGAGCTGTATGTTCGTCTGCCAAGCGCGTTGCGCCAAGACGACCAAATCGTGACAAGTGTGCTAAACAAGGCGCCAGACATGTTTCCATGTGTGGCGACTAGCTTGCAGCACGACTCAGAGCGTGCTAAGCAGCACCTTTTGAGACTCATCGAGCTGGACCCGCAAAACATCTTGCATGCTGGTTCGCTGTTGTACGACTCCGAGTTGCTGCTCACAGCAGTCAGGCAGGACGGCAGAGTGTTTCAGCATCTGGACCACCAGCGGCGCAGTGATGCCAAGCTGATGCTGTTGGCATGCAAAACACACCGCCAGGCTTGGCAGCATGCTAGCGATCAGATTGTGGAGCAGTTGACACGAATGATGACCAACAAAACGTTTGACGACATTTACGACGTGTTGTGCTTGCTTCACAAAGTCGTGTAGATTGCCTGAATGGTTGGTTTGGTGGGTTTGGTGGGTTTGGTGGGTTTGTTTTGTTCTGATTCGGCTTGGCTGTATGTATTTGCAAAATTTTTAAACCGATGAACCAACCAACCAACCAACTAACAAAAAGTGTGTAGGGACCAAAAAGCCAAACAGCCAAACAACCAAACAAAACCAACCAGCCGTCCAGTTAACCAGCCAACATGTCTGACCAGACCAACCAGACCCAGCCAGCCGGCAAAGACCAGTCTGGACAAGACGCAGTCCCAGACGAGTTGAAAGACAAGAAGGTGGTGTTTGTCACCAACACTGCCAAGTTCGTTGTGCCGTACCTGCATGTCAAGACACTGAAGCTGATCCGGGCACAATGCGACAAGTACTTGGCGGAACTTCACAAAAAACACGATGACGACGACGAGGATGACGAGGACGACGAAGACGAGGACCAAGAGGTTGCGTTTGTGGTGCCTGTGCCGCCCACTATCGCGGACGAAGATTTCAAGCTAGTGCTGGACTTTCTTGGGCATCACTACGCGACGCCGTTCGTCGACGTGCTGGCCGGCACGGACAAAGTTGTCGAGACCTTTAACTTTGATGAACTGGTGAGCAACCCAGTTTACCAGGTAAGTTTAGCTGCACAGTGTACTGTGTGACTGTTTGGTTGTTTGGCTGTTTGGTTGTTTGGTTGTTTGGTTGTTTGGTTGTTTGGTTGTTTGGTTGTTTGGTTGCTTGGTTGTTTGGTTGTTTGGTTGTTTGGTTGTTTGGTTGTTTGGTTGTTTGGTTGTTTGGTTGTTTGGTTGTTTGGTTGTTTGGTTGTTTGGTTGCTTGGTTGTTTGGTTGTTTGGTTGTTTGGTTGCTTGGTTGTTTGGTTGTTTGGTTGTTTGACAAGTTATTTGCTTGAAACTCAAACAGAAAATGGCCGACGTCAAGCCGGAACGCCTGCAACGGCTCATCCTGGTGTGCGAGGTGCTGCAAGTCGAGTCGATGATGAGGCTGCTGATCTACAAGGCGAGTTGGTTTTGTCATGCATGCTGCCAGTCAAACATACCAAACCAGTCAAACCAGTCAAACCAACCTACCAACCTACCAACCTACCAACCTACCAACCAAACAAAACAATCCAATCCAAAACAAACCAAATCAAACCAACCAACCAAACAAAACAATCCAAACTTGCCAACATGCACAGCTCGCAACCTGGATGAAAGCCTACCAGGGCGAGGACCTTTACAAGTTTCTCGACTTTGTGCCGCCGGATTGCACGGCTGAGCAGCTGTGTGACCAACTCGTGAGCCTTAACCCACCACTGGCAGACTACTTGAAGCCAGGTGGCGGTGGTGGCGGTGGTGGCGGTGGTGGTGGCGGTGGTGGTGGCAGCAAGGACAGCGGTTTGGCCGGTTCGGATGGTGGTGGCGGTGGTGGTGGCGGTGGTGGTGGCAGCAAGGACAGTGGTTTGGCCGGTTCGGATGGTGGTGGCGGTGGTGGCAGCAAAGACAGTGGTTCGGCCGGTTCGGATGGTGGTGGTGGTGGCAGCAAGGACAGCGGTTCGACCGGTTCGGCTGGTTCGGTCGGTTCAACCAGTTCGATGGGTGTGGATGGCGGTGGTGGCGGTGGCGGCGGTGGTGGCGGTGGCGGCAAGGAGAGCAGTGGGTCGGCTGGCTTGGCCGGTCCAGCAGGCGGCAGCAAGTAGGCCAGACTCGGTTTTGGTTGGTCCGGTGGGTGTTCTTGGCGAGTAAGTTTTTTCAGTTTCTTCGTGATACATATGTATGCAATACTGGTATATTTTGTTTTCTATACGTTCATTACGTTCATTTAGGCATGTATTAAAAACAGCTGTTTTCGTTTGGTTGCTCAAACTGGTTTGGTAGTTTGGTAGTTTGGTAGTTTGGTATTTTACAACATGCCCAAGAATATGTTCGACGACGAGCCCGGCAGGTTCAACTTGCTGCCCTACCGCCACTTCGACGTCATGGAGTTTGTCAACCAGGCGCAGGACTCGACGTGGTTTGTGCACGAAATCGGCAGCTTGGTCAAGGACCTGGACGACTTTTCACAAATGAGCAGCCAGGAGCGCCATTTCGTGACGCACGTGCTGGCTTTCTTCAACATCGCAGACGGCATTGTGAACCAGAACTTGGTCATGAACATTTACCCCAAGATCAACTTTCCGGAAATCTTGCTGTTTTACAACCAGCAGATCTTCATCGAAGGAATCCACCAGCAGGTCTACTCGCTGCTGCTGTCCAGCTACGTGACCAACGCCATCCAGGCCGAGTACTTGGTCAATGCCATGCAGACGATTCCGGCAGTGCGCAACAAGGCCGACTGGGCAATGACCTACTTGGAGTCTGACACGGCAAGCTTCGCCCAGAAGCTGGTGGCGTTTGCCTGCTTCGAGGGCATCATGTTCAGCGGCTCGTTCTGTGCGATCTTCTGGTTGAAGCGCCGCGGCTTGGTGCCTGGCTTGTCGATTGCCAACGAGTTCATTTCAAAGGACGAGGGCCTGCACTGCCAGTTTGCCTGCTTTGTGTACCAGCACTACCAGACCGATCGGCTGACTGACCGCCAGGTGCTGGACATTGTGACCAGCTGCGTGGAAACCGAGTACGAGTTCATCCTGTCGGCTCTGCCGTGCAGCCTGATTGGCATGAATGCCGACCAGATGAAGCAGTACATCCAGTTTGTGGCCGACAAGGTGCTCATCATGCTGGGCGTCGCGCCGCACTACTGCGCCAAGAACCCGTTTCCCTGGATGGTGTACCTCAACTTGCAGGTCAAGACCAACTTTTTTGACGAAAAGGTGGCCTCGTACCAGCAGCCCGAGATGGTGGAAGTCAGCCAGGCTGCGCTGGCTGGCGACGCAGACTTTTGAGAATTTTGTGAATGTTTTTGCATGTGTTGCATGTTTTGATTGTTTAAAAACCCCAACCGACATACAGTAAATCAGTTGGTTGTCATATGTTTCAACTGTGTTGGCAGAGTTAGCAGATTTGGTAGCAGATTTGGTCGCCGAGTTGTTGGTTGATTTGTGAAGCAAACATGGCAACCAAGACGTACGGCCAAGCCTACACTGTCAAGCTGGTGCCGGGCAAGGCTCTGCAAGTCGGAGACAAGCTAGTGACCAACAAGATTCAGAGCAAGACTGGCAGTTCTGGCAGTTCTGGCAGTTCTGGCAGTTCTGGCAGTTCTGCAAAGACTGTCATCTTGGAAGTCAGCCAGATTGTGGACAACAAGGTGCACTTCAAGAACCAGAGCATGACGGCCTGGCTGAGCAACTACGGCACGACGTACCACCCGGCGCTGCTGGTGCGCAACAAGCAGACAGACGAGACGGGTCATGTGTTTGACATGAGCACCAACCACAGCGGCGCCAAGTTGTACCACATCCGGCTCGGCGAAAAGACACATGTGGTGTCGTCCAACAACATGCAGAACTTTGAGATTCTTTCCAACTAACTAACCAAACAACCAGCCAACTAGCCAACCAGCCAACCAGCCAACCAGCCAACCAGCCAACTAGCATACCAGCCAACTAGCATACCAGCCCACCAACAACACCAAAAAAATAAACCGAAACAAAATTGCTTGCGCTCGTTGTGAATCGAACCAAACTACCAAACTACCAAACTACCAAACTACCAAACCACCAAACTACCAAACTACCAAACTACCAAACTACCAAACCACCAAACCACCAACAAGTTGATTCATTTGTGCAAAGCAAAATGTCCAACGTGCGTACCGCGGAAACACCCATGAAAGTGCTGGCAGCCTACAGTTTGTGCATCACTAGCTTTGCAGCGTTGGGCGGATTGGCTGCTTGGTGGAAAAGCCCAGCACCTAGCAACCAGTATATCACCGATTTGGGCCATGTGTCGATCATTGACGGCGCCAAGATGGGCCTGGGTATTGGTGTCACAGCTGCTACGGTGGCACATGTGACGCTTTGTGCAGGCATGTACTTGTTCTAAATGACAGATCATCTTGCACTAAGCTTATAATGACAAATCAAACCAAGTTGCGGCCTAACCAACCAAGGCATGTGTTGCAACCATTGGCGTTGGTTGGTCATCATATGTTGGCTTTATGGTATTATTTTGCAACAAACAAACAAACCGACCAACCAAACATCCAACTGCGCAACCAAACATCCAACTGCGCAACCAAACAACCAACTGCGCAACCAAACAACCAAACAACCAACCAAACAACCAAACAACCAAACATGACGCAAGATCCGGACCAACACCAAGCCAATCCAGGACTGTCAGTTTCACTGTCCATGGCGTACATCCTGCTGGTGCTTGCATGCGGGTTTGCAGGCGGAGTGTGTGGTTTGGTCAAGAGCTTTTCAGACCAACGATATCAACGTTACCCGCCACATGGTGCTTTTGCAGAAGAGGCTATATATGTGGCAATGAACCTTGCAAGATACTGCATTCTGGGCACAGCAATCGGTATAATCGCGCCGTACGCTTTTGTGATTGCCCTTGCAGAGTGCGTGTTTTGACAATAACAATCTCACAAGCCATTTGGCCATTTGCACTAGTTGGCCATCATATGTTGGCTTTACAGTTTTTTTTTGCAAGAAACAAACCGACCAACTAAACAACAAACTGACCAACCAAACAACCAAACAACCAAACAACCAAACAACCAAACAACCAAACAACAACCAAACAACCAACTGCACAACTGTGCAAAAACACAACAAACAACCAAACATCCAAACAACCAAACAACCAACTGCACAACTGTGCAAACACAAACAAACAAACAAACATGACGCAAGAGCTGGACCAACATCAGATGGATTCAGGACTGGCAATTTCATTGTACATGGCGTACACTGTGCTGGTGCTTGCATGCGGGTTTGCAGGCGGAGTGTTTGGTCTGGTCAAGCACTTTTCAGACCAGCGATATCAACGTTATCCGCCACATGGTGCCTCGTTCTTGAAGCGTCTAGATGATGCATTTGCAGACGAGGCTATAAGTATGGCAAGCAACCTTGCGCGGTACTGCATTTTGGGCACAGCGATCGGTGTGGTCGCGCCGTTTGCCTTTCTGATTGCCTTTGCAAAGTGCCTGGTTTGATACTAACTTGTTTAACAAACATCAAACATACCAGTTTTTTGCCTGGTATACATATGTGGTGGACGATAGGCATTTACAGCATAGGTTGGTTTTGTTTTCAGACTTTTTCAAAGAACCAAAGTGCTTTCTTGTCTGCAGTCAGGGTTCATCGGGTTCATTCAATCCACAACAGCCACAGCAACCATGGGTACTTGCACGAGTTGTGCGCACAAACACACCACAACAGCAGACAGTTCAAACTGCCAAGCTGCTGAGGTAGTCAAGCAAGCAACAGTCCAAGTTGCCTTTTACGAACAGAACAATCTACCAGACCTGTCAAACGTTGTCGAGTGGTTGAACAACATTTGCATTGAAGACATTGGGCGTCAGTTTGCCGATTGGCGAAAAATGCTTGCAGCTTGCAAACGCGCAGCCTACTACTTCCGGCCTGGCTACTTTGCGAGCACTGCTCACCACAAAAAGTACCTTGCTGTGCAGTCAACGTTGAACAACAACAAGCATGTCATTCACCAGTTGGTACTAGATGCAAGCAAGCTTCTTGCGCAGCCTGACACTAGTTTGCGCATTGCGTGCGCCTCGGCAAAATACGACATGCTGAACTTGCAGCAACAGCAAGAACTAAGCTGGGTAATTGCATCAGCGGCGTACAGGTTGCTAGCTTATTCGCCGCCAATGCTGGCGTTCGTGCGGGACGCAATGCTCTACGAGTTTCTCATGTTTGGCAGATTTCTGGAAAACTCTCATTATGTTGCATTGTGTGTCACTACCATGCTTGAAGTGCACGGCGTCACTTCGTCGCTGCACCTAACTGCCTTGCTTGACAAGTATATCCGAGGCACAAATAATTGCTAACAAAGCAAACATATGTACCAAATGTGCAGTTTATGTTTTGTCAAAACCAACCAACCAATCCAGTTGTGCAACTGCGCAACTGCGCAACTAACCAACTTGTCGAAATCCAACAATTTGGTACAAATGGCCAATCTGGTTGACAAGTTGTACTGCCAGCTGCGCGACTGTTGCTTTACAGGCGAGTTGGTTGGATGTGATGTGATGATGGACCCGTTTGTGGCAATCGAGGCACAGCACCATGCCAACATATATTTCAAGCGGTGCAAAATCGCGACAAACAACATCCAAAATTTGTTGCAGGCCTTGCCAAGTTGCGACAGCGACAGCGACAGCGACAGCGACAGCCAAATCGACAATGTTGCAACAATTGGAATGCTAGCACTGAACGACTTGTTGGGAGTGTTTGCAGATCAGCCAAGCGATAGCCAGCGCACCAAGTTCATGATCCACAAAGTGTCGCTCTACCAACTTATTTTGCAGTGTCGGCCTGATGTGTTTGACCAGCAAAGATTGTGTGCCAGCATTGCCGAGTTTGACCAGGGCAGGCTTGCCTTGCTGCTGTGTGAGGGCCTGGCGCGGCTGGACATGCGCAGCCAAGTCGGAAACGACATACGCGACCAGCTAATGCAAGCTTGCCGAGAGCGCGTGGTATAGTTTGTTGTTTGGTTTGGTTTGGCTTGGCTTGGGTTTGCTAGAAACGCAACATATGTCGAACTAAATGTTATGCTGTAAAAAAAGATACCAACCAACCAACCAAACCAAACCAAACCAACCAAACCAAACTTGTCAAAATCTGGTAGTTGTGATAGTTGTGGTAGTTGTGGTACAACCATGGAAGCAGTTGTGCAGAATCGCGACCAATTCCAACGAGCATGTCGTGCAGCACAGCTGAGTGCTAGCCAGATGCACGAAGCCGGCACGCCATTCATCACAACCAAGCCGGTGCATGTCCAGCCACAACTGGTTGCGACTGCGCAGGCAACCTGCAACGACGTGGCATTCGACCTGATGGTGTACAACGTGAGCCTTGTGCAGTACGACCCAGATGTGGACGAACAGACTGGACAAACCGACCATGCAGAGATGTACGGCATCAAAGTGTCGGATGTGATGCGTTTGGCTGGTCATGCCGACAAGCTGGCCAAGTCCGGCAAGTCCGGTCAAGTTGCCAAGCAGTCGTTCCTGCTGGACAGCCAAACTGCCTCAAACTGGTCGATGACGGCAGCATTGGTTGGTAGGCCTGTCCCGACGGCAGTCGGTGGGTCAATCCAACTGGCAGGCACGACTGGCAAGTCGGCCAAGTCTAGCAAGGTCATCCAGCTGTCCAAGCAAAAGCTGCCAGTTGGGCCAAACGACATCGTGCTGGCATGTGACTTTGTCGCCAAGCCGTACTTGGAAGTTGCATCGCACGCCAAGTTTCGAATCGATGCACACAGCCAGTCGTTCTGCCAAGTCTTTGAAAACCAAGTGCGGTTTCTGCAGGACTGCATCCTGCGCGACTACACGCTGGCCGAGCTGTGTGCCCAGCAAATCCACGTCCGGCCCCAAGTGGCAAGGTTTCTGGTCAACCAGGCCAACCGAGCCCAACGCGCCCAACGTGATGATTGCAATGTTGATTGCCAAGTGTTTGCCAACTTGGACGACTGCCAGGCGTATGCACCTGCACGGTACAGCATTGGTGAGCTGGCCAACACCATCATCCAGGAGTTTGACACGCGCTCGGAAGGAGCCAAGCTGAGCCTGTTTTTGGACTCGTGCGTTGGTATTGGTAACAAAAAGTTTGGCGTTCACAGTCGGTCGGTGTGGCCAGTTGACAAGCGGTACCGCTTCAAGTCGCGCAGCCGGCTTGACAAAACCAGCCAACTTGCTGACTATCACGACCATCACGACCACCATGGTGGCGGCGGCGACCACGATGGCAACCACGATAATGGTGGTGGTGGTTACGGTCAACAAACTAGTTTCGACAGAACCGGCAAGCTGGTCGGTATGAAGCGCGAAGAGCAACACAGCCACAAGTACAACCGCAGTTTGCATCACAGTCGGTGGGACAAAAGGCAGTCGACGCGCCAGGCAGCTGCTGCCGACATGATTGACCAGGAAAAGTTTGTCAAGCCCAACAAATCAACCAAATCAACCAAACCGCCCAGACCACCAAAAACAGCCAAACCGCCCAAACCGCCCAGACCACCAAAAACAGCCCAACCAGCCCAGCCAGACCAGCCAGACCAGCCAGACCAACCAGCCCAACCTGGCCTACCAGGCCCAGACCAAACAACCAACACACTGTGCCGAACGAGCGTTCGGGCTGTGACAAAGTTGTTGATTCGTTGATTAGTTGCTGTCGCTGTCAGTCTCGTCTTGCTCGGCTTCCAGCAAAAAGTGCAGAAACGCGCGTATCGGGTCTTGCCAAGCATCAAAGTCTATCGCAAACGTGATTTGGCTGCCAAACGACGGTCCAAACTCGCCGCCGACAATGTAAAACATCTTGTCTTGCAGCCAGGCCTTTGACTCGTGGTTGCGACAACAGAACGTGCAGCTTGCTGGGTCAGCATTGAGCATCTTTCGGATTGCAGAGAATTGTTGGTGCAGGTTCTGGTCGCCAGCACACTGAAAGTGGTTGTTAACATGCATCAGTGCTGTGCAACCATGGTTTTGGTCGATTTGGTCATGCGTGGTTTTGATTTCCAAGTAGCCGCTGTGCTTGGTCAGCCTCACAAACGAAAACATGCTTTCATTTTTAAATATACAGACAAAAACAATCTGTCAAGGTAGGTTGCGGTTGTAGGTTGTAGGTTGTGTAAGTAGTTGTGGAAAGCAATATTATGACACATCACACTCGGCAATCATCGCTTTTAGTTCGTCAATGTTTGATGTTTGCTTGCATGCCTTTAACTGGTTGTCCTAGCAAACAAGCAAGCAAGCAAGCAAACAAGCCAATCAGACAGTTTGCTCACAACAAAACAACAAAACAACAAAACAACAAAACACAAAACACACCTGAAACACTGCAAAGGTTGGAATTTTTGCGACTTTGCACAGTTGAAGTATTGGATCTTGGTCGCGGTTGGTCGACTTGTCGATGTCGTACACCAGGCCCCTCCAGCTGGCAATTTTCGCCTCGGCTTCGTAGAGTGGTTGCACCTTTTGGCAGGGTGGGCACCACGCAGCTCCGACTTTGAGGATTACCAGGCGGTTGGTGTTGACAATGTCTTGCAGCTCTTGCAGCGTGCTCACATGTTGCAGCATGTTTTGTTTGAATGACAACTTGGTTTTTGTAAGCTTGTTTAAAAAGTATTGTCTACTTGAACAGTTGTTAGCTGTCTGGATGCCAGACTGTATGTGTGGTGTGACACATTTGGTACGCAGCATGCATCATACCGTACAGGCAAGCCGTAAGGATGCCTGCCAACATAATTGCAACAACCAACCACAAAACCCATAAATTGGGATAGCAGGCATACTCATCCTCACAGCAAGCACAGTCTAGCGACTTGGACAGCAAAGACAGCTGTGCGCAACTCAAATTATATCCAGCCAAGTACGTGCAGACGTCTTGGCAGCCACACAGTTGGGATTCATTCATGTCTGGCTGGTCTGGCTGGTCTGGCTAGTCTGGCTAGTCTGGCTGGTCTGGCTGGTCTGGTTGGTCTGGCTGGTCTGGTTGGTCTGGTTGGTTGGTCTAGTTGATCCATGAAACATATGTGTCGTATGTATCAATCCATATTAAATCTCTACTTGGCCGACACTTTCGAGTTTGGCAACAAACATGCCCGTCAAGTGCTTGGCCGACAGACTGCGCAGATCAGTGTTGTCGAGATCGCAAACCAAGTAAAACGTGCTGCATTGTTGGTCGAGACGGTGTCTTGCACGGTAGGCTCTGGCGTGTTCTGCCACTTGCAGGTTTTGGCAGTCGGAGGGCACCACCAGTTCCAGCTTGCCCAGCACGGCCAGACTGCGCAACAGCGTGGCAGCCACTGCTGTTGAGCCTTGTCGGGCCGGCTTGACGAATCGCTGCCGCACTTCAACAAGGCTGCCAACCAAACTGGCCGAACTGGCCGAACTGGCTGGTTTTGACAATTTTGAAGATTCTGATCGAACCAGTTTGTTGCCCATTTTTTGCGTTTTTACATTATTGATGTCTGCTTTTATAAACAACTCTGTAAAAAACAAAAACAACTATTCAACTATCCAACTAACCAACTAACCAACTAACCAACTAACCAACAACGATGGTCGTTATTTTGGGACGAAATGTGCCCGACAAGCTGGCCGGCCAGCTCGACTGCTCGTCAAGTTTGGCCAAGTACAGCTTGCCGGGCAGTCTTGGTGTCAGGTTTGACAGCACAGTTGTGTACTTGCTGGACTGGTTGCTAGCCGACACACAGCATGACAAACAAGCTGCAATGCTGAAAGCCTGCCAGTATAGACAGACTGGTCGGTTCGACATGTGTGTCGACATTCCAGCTAGCCAAGACTGGTTGCGCGGCGCTGCCAAGCTGGGCATGTACGACTGCCTGGTTGAATCGCGTGTATTTTTGATGCAGTGTCTGGATCAGAACCAACCAACCGGACCAACCAACCATAGTAACAAGTTTGGCAAGCTGTTCGACTTGCCAGACATGATGCCTGGCAAAGTCGAGATACTTGGATGCCAACTGCATCGACATGCACTTGACTTTGCAACGCTGCTGGACCGCAGCAATGCAGACAACTGGTTGGCTGTGCTGCAACGTCTAGAACAGTCACAGCTGGCCAAGCAGTTCATGCCGCACATTGCAGCCTACCTGGACTGCTGCGCGATTTATGCCGACTGGGAACTCGACTACGTACTGCCCGACGTGTTTGCCAAAGCCTGCAGGGCATTTACCGAAACATGGAACCTGCCAGTTGGTTCTGAACCATCTGGGTCATCTGGGTCATCTGGGTCAGCTGGCCCATCTGGGTCTGGTCATGACAGTGTGTTTGTCAAAAAGCAAGTTGGCTTTTTTGACGCCAAGGCAGCCGAGCAGTGGTTGTCGGCACTGTGTTTGTTTGGCGTCAAGCAGCCAGCTATCCAAAGAACGCTCGACTGGCTACACGACTGGACAAGCGACAAGCAGCTGCACAAATGGCTGGGAGCCCAGTTTGTGCTGTTTAGAACCCAACCAACCGAACCAGCCAAATCCAAACTAACCGAATCCAAACCAGCCGAACCAGCCAAACCAGCAAAATCCGAACCAACAAAATCCAAACCAGCCGAGCAGTGGTTGTCG
>Ga0114981_10000718_pt1 | contig 21624 bp, 18 predicted proteins | sample S_140806_MF_Meta_FD_87028 | JGI IMG/M metagenome (GOLD analysis project Ga0114981, IMG submission 87028) | Freshwater microbial communities from Lake Simoncouche, Canada to study carbon cycling - S_140806_MF_MetaG | ecosystem: Environmental > Aquatic > Freshwater > Lake | place: Lake...
ATAAAAAGAAAATTGAATGGGGCTCTCAAATTCGCTCCTATGTTTTCCATCCTTACAAAATGATTAAAGACCACAGAACGGATTACGAAGTAGGCAACGTGGGCCCAATAATGGACGGTGAATTAGATGGTTTTATCAAGGCCTATTTATTAATGGGAACAGAACAATAAAGTTTACTTACTAAACAAAAGTTCCTCAGTTTGATCAGCATGAATGGCAATCATTGATTCCTTTTCGGTATTATTTTCAATCCAAGTAAATTTATAATTTCCTGGTTGAATAGTGAGCTCATAATTTGCTTTTGCATTAAAATCAATTTCTTTATTTTCTCTCCATGTTCTAAATTTATTTTCAAACATTTTCAATGCAGCAATATTTGTTGGTTTATGGATGATGAGCTTACCCGGTTTGTCAATGAGCAATAGATTGTTTTTTCCTGCCTCCACTTTCAGTCGTTTTTTTGAAACAGGAAATGTATTGACTTCAATAAAATATTGACCAGATTGATAATACCCATTTTTTTTACAAACTTGCAAGATAGCATGTGGCGGATCGTATTTTTGAAACATCATTTTAGCTTCAAAATCAACGCGTGTTGTATCACCCATCGAATATAAAAAGGATACAGTCCCTTTTGAAATGTATAAGGTGACACAATTTAATTGATTCTTCTTAATATTAACATTGCTGACTTTACAACCACTGTTTTTAAACGTATACAAAGCGGGGGTAAATATCACCGGCTGATTGACTTTTTCATAATCATACACAATTACTTTCTCTTTAATGGAAGAATCTTGTTGATTAACGAAAGCAATTTCAATCGAATTGAATATCGTGTCTTGGGTCAAACTATCAATCAATACAAGTTGCAAAAGGGTTTCTTTCGACTCTTTGTATGTAATATGATACGGGATAATGCCTTCAATTGAATTTTTCGAGAAAAGCGAAAATGGGATCGCGATTAAAAAGAAGAAGAATATTTTTTTCATTCATTTAATTTTTTATGCATTCATTTTTTCATCAATAATGAGCTATCACCAAAACTTAAAAAGCGATAATTATTTTGCAAAGCATGTGCATATATTTTTTTCCAATCATCGCCCACCATGGCAGATATCAACAACAACAACGTGCTATTGGGTTGATGAAAATTGGTGATAATTCCATCGACCATTTTGATATCATAACCCGGCGCAATTAGTAAACTGGTCTTTCCACTGATTTGTACTAAATGATGCTTCTCTGCATGATGAATTAATAAATCGAGTGCTTCATTGGCCGTCATGGTTTGTGTTTTTTCATACGGCATCCACTGTGTTACATGACAATCTGATAAATTTAATGTGGCATTTTCTTGCAATTGAACGGCAGTCCAATAAAGGCTTTCAATTGTTCTTAATGAAGTAGTTCCTATAGCTATTCGTTGTCCATGGTTATTTCTAATTTTTTGCAATGAGTCTACAGTAACCGCAAAAATCTCTTCGTGCATATGATGCCCTTCTAAGGTGTCTGATTTTACAGGCAGGAATGTACCTGCACCCACATGCAAGGTAACCGTAGCAAAATGAATATTTTTTGTTGCCAAGTCATCTACAACTTCATTCGAAAAATGCAAACCGGCAGTAGGTGCTGCAACCGAACCTTCGTGTTTAGCAAAAATAGTTTGGTATCGCACCTTATCGCTTTCCTCATCTGTTCTATTTAAATAGGGGGGTAAAGGGATATGTCCTGCTTGTGCTAAAATATCTGCAAATGTTTTTGATGAATCATCCCATTCGAATGAAACAACCCACCCATTTTGTTGTTGAGATACTTTTTTTACAGTTAAATTAAATTCATTGCAAGCCATTGTTAAAGGCTCTTCGGGCTTCCATTTTTTAGAGTTCCCAATCATGCACATCCATTGTACCGAAGTATTGGATTGTAAACTTTGATTAATTTCAGCAGGAGAATAAGGCTCTAAACAAAAGACTTCAATATTAGCTCCTGAAGAAGTTTGAAACAATAAACGGGCAGCAATTACTTTTGTTTCATTGCTAATCAATAAGGCATTTTCATCTAAAATGGAGGAAATTTGATTGAATTTAAAATCCGAAATGACTTCATTTTGATAAACTAACAATTTAGATTCATCCCTTTTTTCTAAAGGATACCGAGCGATTCTCTCATCTGGCAGCAGATAGGTAAAATCGTTGATTGAAATATTTTTAACAGATGGCAACATTTGGCAAAAATGAGGATTAAATTCGAATTTAAGAAGTTGAAAAAAGTTAATTAGTTGAATGGTGCCAACGCCGTTGTGGATGATTATAGAAAATATCGATGACCTCCAAAAAATTACGGATAATCAATCTTCAATTTTTTAAAAAAGTCTACTTCATTCATTTCTCTTACACAGCCAGGTTGCAAATCTTCTAGATGAATATCTTCAATAGACATTCTGATTAATCTTCGGCATTTATGGCGCAGGGCCAATACCATTTTTCGAACTTGATGAAACTTCCCTTCGGTAAGTGAAATTGTTAACCATGTATGAGGGATAAAATCTTGCAAGGCATTTTCTACTGAAAATAAATCGGCTGGCTTTTCTACAATTTCTGCTTCACAAGGGGTTGTTGTCCAATCTATATTTCCTTTGATACGAATAGACACTCCATCTCTTATTTTTTGCAAAGATTCTTTCGACATTTGTTGTAAAACTTGCACTAAATAAGTTCGTTTGTGAGGCACTTCCCCTTGAAACAATAATCGAGTAACTTTTTTATTGGTCGTTAAAATCAATAACCCTTCGGAGTGCGCATCTAATCTTCCGATGGCATGTGTACCTTCAGGAAAATTAAAATCAATGGCGGTTAACAGCGGAACTTCATCTGTACTCACAAATTGAGACACCATATTAAATGGCTTGTTGAGAATAAAATAACGATGTGGAATTGCTTGTTCCATTATTTATATTTTGAAACAATTGCTTTGCAACATTTTTTTATTTCTTCAAAAACAGGATAATACCCTGCTTCTGTTCCATACCATGGATCAGTAACTGATTTGTTTTCACCAGGATAAATTACATCTAATAACAACTGTACTTTTGTTTCATTAAAATGGGGCTGTGTTAAGATTTTCATTTCATCAATCACATCGGTTGCCAAAGCATAAATCAAATCATACTCCACGAAATCTTCCTTTTTGATTCTTCGTGCTCGCTGATGAGAAATATCAATTCCATTTTCTTTACATACTTTTTGGGAACTTTTATGAGGCGCTTCTCCTGTATGAAATTGATTGGTTCCTGCACTTTCAACTGTCCAGTTTAAGTTATGATTGTTTGCTAAATGTTGCAATACGCCTTCTGCTATTGGAGAGCGACAAATATTGCCCAGACAAACCATGAGTATTTTCATTTTTTATATATTGTTTAAAAATTATCAACGATGCACCTATGTTGCATTATACTAATTCAATCACGGTTATTTCGGGCATGATTCCTACTCTACCTGGATAGCCTAAAAATCCGAATCCTCTATTTACATATAAATGCTGATTGTCTTTTTGATATAAACCTGCCCATTGTTTGTAAACATATTGAACTGGGCTCCATTTCAACCAAGGAATATCAATTCCGAATTGAAATCCATGGGTATGTCCGCTTAAGGTTAAATCAATGTCTTTGTATTTTGAGTTTATCTCACCATCCCAATGAGAAGGATCATGGCTTAATAAAATTTTGAAAGGATGCATTTCTGATCCTTTATAGGCTTTTTCTAAACTACCGTAGGTTTGAAAACGATTTTTAAAACTGGTGTTTTCTACACCAATGAGCGCAATTTTTTCTCCTTCTTGCTCCAATACAATATGCTCATCTAACAATAATCGCCAGCCATTTTCTTTGTGAATTTCTTTCAATCTTTCTAAATTGGCTTTTTTATGCGCTTTACTTTCCCATTCTACATAATCGCCATAATCATGATTTCCTAAAATAGAGAAGACCCCATGCTTGGCTTTTAATTTAGAAAAAATAGGAATAAAATCTTCTGCTTCATCACTTTTATTATTTACCAAATCCCCTGTAAAGAAAATAGCATCTGCATTGATTGCATTTATTTTTTCAATCCCTTTTTCAACCGCAGTTAAATCAGATAAACTACCAGAATGAATATCAGAAATTTGCACAATCTTCATTCCTTTGAATGCTTTGGGTAAATTAGCAAATGAAAGTGAAATGTTTTTTATGGTATAATTATAACGATTGCTCATTCCATAAAGCATCGTACCAAATATGGTTCCACCAAAAAGCAACGCAAATTTATTGATGAATTCAGAGCGACTCATTCCTTTTTCAAGAACCAATGGCATTGTTTCTTTATTATAAAACAAACCCAACAAGAGGGTAGTTCCTCTTCTTAAATCATCAATTAATAAAATAATAGCAATTAAAATTTTTGTGATTAAAATCCCCATAGAAAAACTCACTAAGAAGTTTCTCATTGCTTTGCTCATATCCATAGTTCGTAATACAGGGAACATCGCAATGGAGAGAAACCAAAGTAATGTAATAGCTATATAAGTTACTAGAATAGAGGTTTTGTATGGATTTTTTACATTTCGAATCGAAAAACGGATGGCAGTAAAGGCATAATATTCAATGATTGCAAATATTAAAATTAAAAAAACAAAACCGAGCCCTCTTGATTTTGACATATTAAAATTTAATAAATCCTTCGATTTGTGATTGAATCGTTTGAATGGTTTGCTCTTTTACAAAAACATCATTTTCTATTTCAGATGATACAGCTGAAATTGGAAGTTTATTATAAAATACATGCATTTTCATGTAGTTACACATGTTAGTCATAATGTCTATACCCCGAAGATTTCCAGCTCTTCCATTAGCAACCCCAACTAGCATTACTTTTTTAAAGTTCCAGCATGTTGACAAATCACTGATATCCATCATCAATTTAAAAACGCCAGGAAAGCTTCCATTATATTCCGGCATAACAAAAATAAATTTGGATGCTGGTGCTAAAAATTCAGCTTCTAATTGATTGAAGTTCTCATCTCTGTAAAAAGAATTAAAATCTTCTAACGAAAGCAATTTAGCGTAAATGCCTTGTTCTTTAAAAAACGCTTGATATTGTTTTGAAACTTTCAGTGTGTTACTGCCTATTCGATTTGTTGCTGAAATAATTGTATACATAGTTGCAAAAATAAGTGTTTAATGGCTTTTGTTTCACTATAAGTTGTTAGAGAATCATTAAAGTTTATCTATATTGTATTTTCTGTAATCATAATAGAATTCAATACAAGATGCAACGTTTTTTTACAACCTAAAAGTAAACCTGATATTCATAAAAAAAACTAATCAACAACCTGCTTCTTTCTCCATTGGTATAAATATAAACTGCTCATAGTAAACAAACTCAACCAATAAACAAACTCGGAGCCCCAAGCAAATGGCAAAGGCAATTTCATTTTTTCGATGATAATGGTACAATAAATTAGATAGAATATGATAGCCGTCAATTCAAAATACATATTCACTTTAGTATCTCCTATACCAACAACTCCATTAAAAACAATGGTAGACACAGAAAGCATCCATGTGGCTAAAACCACAATACGTAAGGAATCAATACCTCCTTGTATAAGCATTTCGTCATCGGTTAATATTCGTAAAAAATGTTCTGGGAAAATGAGTAACAACATTCCCAGGGATAAGGCTACTAAAAAACTCACCGTAGCTACTTTTTTAATTAATGGAATCACTTCATTTAATTTTTCCTGACCGATTAAATTACTTACCATTGAATTGCAGGTAGATGCTAATGCCCATGCGGCAACCCCCACCAATCCAAATACAGAGCGAAGGAGTTGGGAAATAGCTGACTCTGATTTCCCTAGATGTTCTACATAAATAAAAAAAACTTCCCATGCACCAATACTTAAAAAATATTGCACCATGATGGGCGATGCTTTCATAAAATTTTCTTTTATAATCACCCAGCTAAAATGTTTGGTTAAATGTATTTCAAAAAATTTAAAACTAGTTTGAAGTCGAATAATTAAAAAAACAGTCAATGCATAAAATACTTCTGAAAAACAAGAAGCTAAGGCAGTTCCTTCAAGACCCATTTCTGGGAAAAATCCAACTCCAAATATGAGCAAATAATCTAAGCTTATATGAACAATCGTTTGAACAATTGAACCAAAAATAATTCTGCTTGAATTTGAAGTGGCTAAAAACAAAGAATTCGACAATTGACATAGCATGATAAATGGCAACCCCCAAATTCGGATATTGATAAAATGTAAACATGCTTTTTGAATATTTACATCATGAATACTAAAAGAGAAAACAGTGGGGGCTAAAAAAAAAGAAATACCTATTAAAAAACTACTCAGCATTAAACACATTATCATGCCGTTAGAAAATATTTTTCCTACTCCTACATTATCATTTTCGCCTGCTTTTCTACTCATCAACATCAATATCCCAGAAACCATTCCATACCCTATCATTACTAAGGTTAAGTAATAAATACCGGCGATCCCAGATGCTGATAGTAAATCTTGTGTAGTTAAATGATTTACAGTAGGCTTATAATTTCCTAAAAAAAGGGTGTTTGTTAAAATACTGATTTGAGGAATTAAAATAGAAATACTGATTGGTAAAGCCAAACGAATAATATTTTGATAGGAGTTTTCTACTTTAAGATGAGTGACAGATGACATGTTGCAAATATAGTCACAGTTTACTCAGATGAAACAGTTGATTTAAATAGTATTAAATAGTTAACTTTTCTTTTGACAAATAGAACATTTGAATATTACCTATTATATATATTGAATTTAGGATACAATTAGAATAGTATTTGCAGCAAATATTTATTTTGCAACCATCATTCTCATTTTTTTCGCTTCTTGTAAAAATTCAGAAGCAAAAATAAAATTATTCAATTTTTCATCTTTACTAAAAATAATATCTTCTTTAGATCCTTCCCAACGTTTTTCACCTTGGTATAAAAAAATAATTTTATCTCCACTTTCCATTACAGAATTCATATCGTGCGTATTCATAATGGTAGTTATATTATATTCTTTTGTAATTTCCATAATGAGCTTATCAACCACCAAAGAGGTTTGAGGGTCTAATCCAGAATTGGGCTCGTCGCAAAATAAATATTTAGGATTTAACACAATGGCTCTTGCCAAGGCGACCCTTTTTTTCATCCCTCCACTAATTTCTGCTGGATACTTATGGTTACTGTCCTTTAAATTTACTCGATCCAACACTTCATTTACTCTCTTCAATTTTTCAGCAGGAGATTTTTTAGTAAACATATCCAAAGGGAACATCACGTTTTGTTCTACTGTTAAACTATCAAACAATGCAGATCCTTGAAATAGCATGCCTATTTGAGTGCGTAGGTCCTTCTTTTCTTGTTCCTGCATGGTGGCCACATTTTTGCCCTCATATAAAATATCTCCCGAATTTAAATCCATTAAACCTACTAAACACTTTAGAAAAACCGTTTTTCCGCTGCCACTCGACCCAATGATTAAATTCACTTTACCACTTTCCATTTTGCATGACACATCATTCAAAACAACTTTTGATCCAAACGACTTTTTAATATTTTTAATTTCAATCATGTTATTAGTTTTTGAAAATTACTGCATTTACTTTTTTTCATCCTGTTAAAAGACAATCATTTTTTCAAAGCGCCCTTACCAATTTGCTTTTATTATTCAAGCTTATTATTTTAAAAATTACAATAACAAAGCCGCTAAGCCATAATCTGCAAATAAAATTAATATACAACTCACCACAACTGATTTCGTGGAAGCTTGACCTATTTCCAATGCACCGCCTTTTACATGGTAACCAAAATAGGCCGAAATACTCGAAATGATAAATGCAAATGTGAATGATTTTATTAACCCAAAAATTAAATTAAATGAAACAAAATCTTTGACTAAACCTTGATTGAACTGTTGACTGCTCATCACTCCACTTAAGGTAGCCGCTAAATAACCACCCCAAACTGTTAAAAACATGGATAGTACAATTAAACAAGGAATCATTACAAACGCGGCCACTATTTTAGGTAATATTAAATAAGTTTTAGAGTTAATACCCATAATTTCCAAGGCGTCAATTTGTTCTGACACACGCATATTCCCTAATTCAGACGCTATTTTCGAACCAACTACTCCAGCCAAAACAATACATACCACCGTTGGACTTAATTCTAGAAAAGAGCTATCTCTTATTATTTGAGCAATGACATATTTTTGTACCAACGGAGAAATTAATTGATAGGCCGTTTGAATGGTAGTTACAGCACCTAAAAAAAGAGAAATGATCACTACAATCCCAAGCGACCCCATTCCCAATTCATAGCATTGATGAATAAATTCTTTCCAATAAACACGGCCATTTTCGGGCTTTGAAAACATGCCCTTAAGCATGATTAAATAGTTGCCAAAATGTTCTAATAATTTTATCATAGCAAAATCAAAAATAAACTAAACATTTGTTTTATTTATCATTGAATTCAAAATCAATCCGAATATTGATAAAAACACGCAAAAAAGTAGTACGATAATATTTTTCAACAAAAACTTTCATTGTTTTAGAATAAAGCCATACATTCGCGCTTTAATTTATTTTTTAACAAACTAAAATAATTTCTATTATTTATGTCAGTAAGAATCAGACTTCAACGTCATGGCGCTAAGAAACGCCCATTTTATTTCATCGTAGTAGCTAACGCAACCTCACGTCGTGATGGTAAATTCATTGAAAAGTTAGGTACATACAATCCTTTAACTACTCCTGCTACCATCAACATCAATGGTCAACGTGCATTGCACTGGTTATCTCGTGGAGCAGAACCAACACACACTGTAAATAGAATTCTTTCGTTTAAAGGTGTATTGTATTTGAAACACTTGATGCGTGGAGTGAAATTAGGTTTGTTTAGCGAAACAACCGCTTTAGAGAAATTTGAAGCATGGAATGCAACACACGAAAAGTTAGTTGCTGAAAGAGAAATTGCTCACAAAAAGCAAAAAGCGGCAAATGTTATTCAACCAGTTATCAAAAAAGTAGAAGCAGTAGCTGAAACTCCAGTGGTTGAAGAAGCTCCAGCGGTAGAAGAGGCTCCTGCAGTTGAGGAAACTCCAGCTGAAGAAACTCCAGCTGAAGAAACACCTTCTGCTGAATAAGTTGACTTTTTCAAAAATTAATAAAAAAACCTACATTTTATGTAGGTTTTTTTATTTTCAACAGTGACGTTTTCTTTGAGCAATGCATAAATAATAAAGCGCAGAAAATACAATGCCTTTCTTTCCAAATTGAAGTACAATTTATATAAACCATTTAGCAAATGAATTCCTTAAAACTAAAAAACAACAATCGAAAACTAACTTATATTTGCAACATGAAAAAAATATGTATACTCAGTGTATTGATGATAACGGGTTTTATTGCGTGCAAAAATGATCCAAAAACTGATCAGAAACCAACTGTTTCAACAGTAGAAATCATCCATTTAAAATCAGATAGCTTAAAGATAGAATTTGATTTTCCGAAAAAATGGGAAACTGTAAAAGCACCCAATCAACCTAATTTAATTACACTAAAACAGCCACTAACCGACCCTTCAGATGCTTATCAAGAAAATATATTAATTTGGACCGAACAACTGCCAATGAATATTTCGGATAGCATTTATCATTTGACAACCATTGCCCAATTAAAAATTTCGAATCCCAAATTAACGATAGAAAACAAAGGAAAAAAACAAATAGGTGATAAAAATTTCTATCAATATTCATTTGAATTTACACCTGCTGATAGCAATCAATATGTAGTTTATGGATATACATATTTTAACACAAATGACAGCATGGGTTTCAATTTCAATGGCACTGCAGATAAAAAAAATGCTACTGCATTTCAAAAAGAAATAGAAACCATTTTATTATCTTTTAAATCAAAATAAAGATGAAATATTTAGCATTAGGCGACAGTTATACAATTGGAGAATTGGTGAATTACAGTGACAACTTTCCTTCTCAATTAGTTACTATTTTAAATAAAAAAGGAATAGAAGTAACCCTTGATAAATTAATTGCGGTTACTGGTTGGACTACAGATGAATTGTCGATGGCCATTGCCAAAGAAAAACCCAGTTTAGATTATGATATCGTAACCCTATTAATTGGTGTCAACAACCAATATCGTGGTAGAAGCATAGAAGAATACGAATGGCAATTTTACTCATTATTATGCCAAGCAATTTTATATGCGAAAGGAATTGCGGAACATGTGATTGTTTTATCGATTCCTGATTGGGGATTAACTGCTTTCAATACTGAAAGAGATAAAATCGACACCTCAAAACAAATAGATAGTTTCAATAAAATCAACAAAGAAATCACATTGTCATTAGGATGTAAATATATTGATGTAACCAGCTCGACAAGAGAACATGCTACAAATGAGATTTATTTAGCGGAAGATAAATTACACTATTCAAAAGAAGAATACACCCTTTGGGCAGAAAAGATCGCTTTGCTTTTTTAATCTTTCATAGAAAAGCTATAATTGACCAATTTAATTCCTAACTATTTTAAATTTTTCTTCTAATAAACTTTTCAATAATATTCGTTGGCCCTGAATGCCTTTGGCTATTAGTCGATCGCCACAAAAAGCTTGAAACGATGTGATGATTTCGCCCCGTTCTGTAACTTCCTCGAAAGTAGCAACAAATTGAATTTCATCACCCACAAAGGCAGGCGATTTATGCTCTACCGAAATTTTTGTTCCAATGCCTTCTTCATCCTCTGCCTTCATTTCTAACACAAATAATCGTCCACTCCATTCTGCATCTTTCGTAATTGAAAATGTGGAATACACTGCATGCACAAGCCCACTATCAAATTGCGCAATTTCATTTGCTAGGACAATTTTAGAGAACGTTTTCGTATCACCTTTTTGAAATGGATTCTGCATAGACTAAAATAAAATGTGAAATTAAAAAAAAAAGCCGACAAGCATTCAACTCATCGGCTTTCATACTAATTTATTGAAATTACATATATTGAAAATTTGTTTTAGGAGTCAATTTCAACAACACTTCATACATTAATTTAATACAGTTCTCTACGTCATCTTTATGAACTGTTTCAACAGTCGTGTGCATATAACGCAAAGGCAATGAAATTAATGCACTAGGAACTCCGCCATTACTAAATGCAAACGCATCAGTATCGGTTCCTGTAAACCTACTAACTGCTTGTAATTGATATTTGAAGTTATTCTTCTTCGCTGTATCAACAATTAATTCACGTAATATATTATGTACGGCAGGACCAACACAAACCACAGGGCCTTCACCACAAGTAGCTTCCCCTTGAGCCGCTTTATTCATCATAGGAGTCGCTGTATCATGTGTAACGTCTGTGCAAATTGCTACATTGGGTTTCAATCGTTGTGTAATCATAGTTGCACCATTTAAACCCACTTCCTCTTGCACCGAATTCACGATATATAATCCAAATGGTAATTTCTTTTTATTTTCTTTCAACAAACGGGCTACTTCAGCTATAATTACGCCCCCCATTCGATTGTCATGCGCACGAGCAATCCAATAACCATGATTACCAACTTCAAAACCATCTACAAATGTGCAAACGGTACCGATTTCAATACCCAAGGCTTCCACTTCTTTTTTGTTTTTACAGTTCACATCAATCCAGATAGTTTCAGTTTCAGGTTTTTTCTCATTTTGAGGCGTTCTAACATGAATGGCAGGCCAACCAAAAACGCCCCTGACAATTCCTTTTTTAGTATGAATATTTACACGCATAGAAGGCGCAATTTGATGGTCACTTCCACCATTTCTGCATACATGAATAAAGCCCTCATTGGTAATGTATTTTACGAACCAACTAATTTCATCAGCATGTGCTTCAATTACCACTTTAAATTCTGCGTCAGGATTAATTACACCTACAACTGTTCCATAAGGATCTACAATATGGGTATCAATATATGGCTTTAAATAATCTAACCAAATTTTTTGACCACTGGTTTCATGTCCAGTTGGTGCAGCATTGTCTAAATATCTTTTAATAAAACTCATCGAAGATTCGTTAAAAAAATCTTTCGATACTTTCTTTTTTGTTTCTTTCACTTTTGCCATTTTGTATTATTTAATCTCCCAAAAATAAGAAATAAAAAACCATAATTACGCGTTGTTTTATAAATACATTTTGCTATTCCAAACTAGTTTAATCATATAAAAATGAAATCCTAAATTCTGTATTATATTTGACAAAAAATAATTGAATATGTCATTAATAGCTTTAGAAAATTACGCAGAAGGTAAATGGGTTAAGAGTTCAAACCCATCCGAGACATTGTTTAATGCCATTACCGGCGATGCCATTTTTTCTGCAGGTTCTGACGGATTAGATTTTGATTCAATGATGAAATATGGCCGATCAAAAGGCGGTAGCGCATTGCGTAAAATGACATTTCATGAACGTGGTTTAATGTTAAAGGCCTTGGCTTTTCATTTACTGAGTAAAAAAGAAGATTTTTATAAAATTAGTGCTATGACGGGCGCTACAAGAATAGATAGTTGGGTAGATATTGAAGGTGGGATAGGAAATTTATTTGCCAACGCAAGCTTGCGTCGTCAGTTTGGAAACGAGCGCTTTTATGTTGATGGCGATGTAGCTAAAATTTCTAAAAACAATACGTTTATTGGTCAACATATTATGGTACCCTTAGAAGGTGTTGCCATTCATATCAATGCATTCAATTTCCCAGTTTGGGGTATGTTAGAAAAAATTGCAGTCAATTTATTAGCGGGTGTGCCTGCCATAGTAAAACCTGCAACCATTACTTCTTATTTGACAGAAGCTGTATTTAAAGAAACTATAGCATCCAATATTTTACCTGAGGGCGCATTGCAATTAATTTGTGGAAGCGCAAGAGGCATTTTAGATTTTGTGCAAACCCAAGATATTGTCACATTTACAGGAAGTGCAGAAACTGGGAAGAAGTTAAAATCGCATCCAAAATTAGTTGAACAAGCGGTACACTTTACCATGGAAGCCGATAGTTTAAACTCTTGTGTTTTAGGGGAAGATGTAAAACCTGACATGCCTGAGTTTGATTTATTTATAAAAGAGGTTGCTAGAGAAATTACAACGAAAGCAGGCCAAAAATGTACAGCAGTGCGCAGAATTATGGTTCCTGAAAATTTAGTTGAAGATGTAAAAATAGCGCTAGGCCAAAGATTGCTTTCTACAACCATTGGAGACCCAAGTGTAGAAGGGGTAAAAATGGGCCCATTAGCCGGTTTGGTTCAACGAACTGATGTATTAGAAAAAGTAAAAGAAATTAGTGCAGAACACGAAATAGTGATTGGCAGCATCGATAATTTTGAAGTAAAAGGTGCCGACAAAAACAAAGGTGCATTTATGAGTCCGATTGTTTTTTACAACGATGCGCCATTTGAAAAATTAGCTTGCCATAACATCGAAGCTTTTGGACCTGTGTCTACTATTATACCATACCAATCAATGGATGATGCCATTGAATTAGTGCGTATGGGCAAAGGATCTTTGGTTTGTAGTATTGCTACCAACGACCACCAAGTTGCGCAAGATTTTGTTTTAGGAGCCGCATCAACGCATGGTAGAATTTTAGTAATTAACAGAGAATCAGCAAAAGAAAGTACAGGTCATGGTTCGCCTTTGCCAATGCTCGTTCATGGTGGACCTGGTAGAGCTGGTGGTGGTGAAGAAATGGGAGGTAAACGTGGAGTACTTCATTATATGCAACGTACTGCAGTACAAGGGTCTCCTACCATGTTAACAGCCATTACAAATGTTTATCAGCAAGGAGCTAAAGGAAATATTGAGGGCATCCATCCATTCAAAAAACATTTCAATGAATTAAAAGTAGGAGATCAATTAATTACAGAAAAACGACTCATTACATCTGAAGATATAGACAAATTTGCCGACTTAAGTGGGGATCACTTTTATGCGCACAATCAAGAAACAAATTTTGACGGCACCATGTTTACACATCAAGTGGCTCACGGATATTTTATCATCTCTGTTGCAGCTGGTTTATTTGTTGACAGCTATGAAATCAATCCTGTTTTATTAAATTATGGTATTGATGAACTTCGATTTACGAAACCCGTTTATCCAGGCACCTCTGTTCAAGTTCGATTTACATGTAAAGAAAAATTACCCTCAGAAACTAAAGATGAAAACGATATCCCAAAAGGGATTGTAAAATGGTTGGTGGAAATTTTAGATGAAACTGATGAACCAATTGTGGGCGTAGCTACTATTTTAACCATGGTTAAGATTTAAAATAAAATTAGGTAAAACATTCCATCATTTTGATTAATTAATATAAAAAGCATTCGGATTCATCGAGTGCTTTTTTTTTAAAAAAACATAGTACATTAAAGGTCCATTTTTTCATTCATCACAAACACGAAAATGTACATTCTTATAAATCATTTTATGAAAGCATTTATTTTTAGATAAACGACCAATTCGCTCAATCAACTGTTTTTCTACGAACTGAACACTTCATTTGGGAACAAAAAGAACGCTTTCCACCAGTTATCCACACCTTGTTCATAGGCTAAAACGAGATATTCAGCCTTCTTTTAAAAAAGATTTCAACTCTTATCTTCACGCTCCATTTTTAAATAAATTTAGAAACACGTGAGACTAAAATCATTAGAAATTAAAGGCTTTAAAAGCTTTGCAGATAAAACAATTATTAATTTAGATAATCAGATAACAGGAATTGTGGGCCCAAACGGCTGTGGCAAATCGAATATTGTAGATGCCATTCGTTGGGTAATTGGAGAACATAAAATAAAATCGTTGCGCTCTGACAATCTTGAAGATTTGGTATTTAATGGTTCTAAAACAAGAAATGGTTCTGGATTGGCAGAAGTATCTCTAACATTTGAGAATACCAAAAATCTACTCCCTACTGAATTTAACACGGTAACCATTTCAAGAAAGTACTACAAAAATGGGGAGAGTGAATATCGACTAAATGATGTAACCTGCCGTTTGAAAGACATCACCAATTTATTTATGGATACGGGTGTTACTTCTGATAGTTATTCAATTATTGAATTGGGTATGGTGGATGATATTATCAAAGATAAAGAAAACAGCCGTCGTAGGATGTTGGAACAAGCTGCTGGAATATCTATTTATAAAACTAGAAAAAAAGAAGCCAAACAAAAACTTGATTTAACTGAACAAGATTTAAATCGGATAGAAGACTTATTGTTTGAAATATCAAATAACTTAAGAACACTTGAAAGTCAAGCAAAAAAAGCTGAACGATACCATGCCATTAAAAGTGAATATAAAGAAGTGAGTGTTGAATTTGTAAAAGCATCTTTAGAAGATTTCAACTCTTCTTACCAAGAATTAAACACACAGCAACAGCATGAGGTTGATAAAATTTTAGCTTTAGAAACGGTGCTTGCCAAAGATGGTGCTGAATTGGAATCGCAAAAATTAGAATTAACTAAACGAGAAGAAGAATTACACCATTTGCAAAAAGCATTCAATGAATTAGTGGGACAATTGCGCAGTTTAGAAAATGACAAAAACCTATCTAGCCAGCGAATTGAACATTTAAACCAATTAACAAGCAATATTCAACTTGCAATAGAAGAAAGCAAAACACAGACTGATATTTTACAAAAAGCAACTAAAGATGCAGCAGAAAAATTAGTAGCTGAAGAAGAAACGCTAGAAACCTTTAAAGAAAAATTAGAGGAATTGAGATCTAATTTAGATGAAAAAAGAAGCATTTATGACGAACAAAAATCTACTTTAGATAAATTAAGGACAGAACACCAACAATTACAAATTAAACAATTTGATGCGGAGAAAAATGTTGCTATTGCTGAAAATAATATCAATAACCAACAGCGTACAATTCAACAATTAGAAGAAGAAAATGAAAAACGTGCTGAAGAAATTGAGAAACAAGAATCGCAAAAAAAACAATTAAATACTGAGCTCGAAGAAAAAAACTTATTGCAAACTTCTTTATTAAAAAAACAAGAAGAAGCCACTCAAAAATTACTTTCGTCGCAAGCTCATATTGAAGAATTGAGAGTAAAACAATTTGAAGAAAACAGAAAATTAGATTCAAAACAAAACGAATTTAATTTATTAAAATCATTAGTAGATAGTTTAGAAGGATACCCTGACAGTATTAAATATTTAAACAAAAATGCTGCTTGGAATCATAACTCCATGTTGCTATCAGAATTATTTAATGTAAAAGATGATTACCGAACTTGTGTAGAAAGTTACTTAGATAAATACTTAAATTATTATGTAGTAGAAACGCCACAACATGCGTATGATGCGATCAATTTATTGAAAGATAATAAAAAAGGAAAAGCAGGTTTCTTCATTTTATCAGACATTCAACAAAAAACCAATACCATCTCTACTCCAGAATATTGTACTCGCGCATTGGATGTGGTGCAATATGATGAAAAATATGCCACCCTATTGGCACACCTTTTACAAGATGTATTTATTACCGAAAATATACATGCCAGTAACAATGATGAAAAAACCGTTTTATTACAAAAAGATGGCACGGGTTTTAAAGCCGAACACAGCATTGTAGGTGGATCAGTAGGCATTTTTGAAGGAAATAAAATAGGACGTAATCAGCGATTAGATAAATTAAATGATGAAATCAAATCATTACATGAGGCAGTTAGCGATATTAAAAAAACGATTGCTGATACACAAAATGAGATCGTAGGATACAACCAAGAAATCAAAGAAAACCAAGTAAATCGAGTTAAAGAAGAATTGAATAGAACTCAAAATTTATTAATTCAAACAGAGCATCGAATTGAAAACTTTAATCAGCAAACGCTTTCTTCTAAAAGTAGAATTATTCAATTGCAAGAGCAATTAGAACATACTAAAAATTCGATTTCAGATACGATGCAATTGCATACCGAAATGAAATCTCAAATGACATTGGTATTTGGGAATTTGCAACAAAGCCAAGAAAAGTTTTCGAGTGCTGAAGCAGATTACAACAAAACCAATGAAGAATACAACCAACACAATATTGTATTAGCGCGTCAACAAAGCAGAATCAATGAAATCAAAAATGAGCGTGCTATTCGAGACACACAGTTGGTAGATTTAGATACAAAAATAAAATTGAGCCATGTTCAATTGAGTGAAACTGAAGTAAAATTAGCCGAAACTAAATCTCAATTAAAACAATTCGAAGAAAAATTATATACCTCTTTACAAGAGAAAGAAGTGAATGAAAAAGTCTTGAATGAAAAAGATCAAGCATTTTATGTTTTCAGAAATCAAATAGCTGAAAAAGACACAGAGCTTAACAAAACCAGACGCGAAAAAGAACAAAGCGAAACGCAGCTTACTTTCATCAAGGATAAATTGACAGACATGAAATTGCAATTGGCCTCAATGAAAGAGCGTTTGCATGTAGAGTTTAAAATTGATTTGGAAGAAGTTTTGAAACAACCTCGTACAGGAGAAACTAGCATCGATGAACTTACTATAGAAGTAGAAAAACTTAAAAAACGAATCGATAATTTAGGCGAAGTAAACCCTATGGCGATGGAGGCATTTAGAGAAATGAAAGGCCGCCACGATTTTATACAAGAACAAAAATCGGATTTAAATAATGCCAAAGACAGTCTATTGAGAACTATTGAAGAGGTAGAGACAACTGCCAATCAGAAGTTCAAAGAAACCTTTGACAGAGTGAAAGCAAACTTTATTGATGTATTTCATGCCCTATTTACACAAGATGATATGTGTGATATGAAATTGGTAGACCCAGAAAATTTAGCAGATACTACGATAGAAATTTATGCACAACCAAAAGGTAAAAAACCAAGTACGATTACACAACTTTCGGGTGGAGAAAAAACCCTTACATCTGCAGCCTTCTTGTTTGCGATTTACTTAATCAAGCCCGCTCCATTCTGTATTTTAGATGAAGTAGATGCGCCATTAGATGATGCCAATGTAGGAAAATTCACTAAAATGATTCGTCAGTTTTCAGACAACTCACAATTCATTATCGTGACCCACAACAAACAAACAATGGCAAGTGTAGACGTTATTTATGGAGTAACCATGCAAGAAGCTGGTGTGAGTAAATTAGTTCCGGTTGATTTTAGAAGTTTGAATTAGTAATTTTGAATAAGTATGATTGAAATTTAGCATCAAGAAATTGGTGCTGTTTTTTTGCTTCAATCATTCTTTTTTTTGATTTTTGAATGGCAACTTACACTAGATTACTCACTCCAAACTTTAGTTCCTTCACTGCAGTTGGCACAAATTTCAATATTTTTTCTACCAGTCAATAGCTTTTTACGAAACTGCTTGTAGTTATCATCTTGCCAAATGCTTGCAAAATTATCTTTCTTTAAATCACCCAATTGATAGTCGGCATCTTTGTCGAAACAACAAGGAACTACTAACCCATCCCAACTAATAACGCATGAATGCCAAAGCTTCCAACAATTATTATCCAACGAATTTTTAATGACATATTTCCCATTGGCTTGTTTTTTATAACGTGCATATTTATCAATCGAAGGAATTAAAGGATTCCCATTTTCAAAATCATACACCTGTGCCGTTTTATAACGCACACCATCTACCCCAATCTCTTCGGCTAGTTTTTTGACATCTTCTATTTGATGTTCATTGGGTTTCACCACCAAAAACTGAAAAAAAACATACGGTGTTTTTGAGTTCATTTGTTTCTTCCACTTCACTATGTTTCGAGCCCCTTCCAATACTTTTTCTAACTTGCCGCCAATTCGATATTGCTGGTAAACTTCTTGTGTAGTGCCATCAATTGAAATAATTAATCTATCCAAACCAGACTCTATTGTTTTTCGTGCATTCTCGTCATTTAGATAATGTGCATTGGTACTGGTGGCTGTATAAATTTTTTTTGCCGCAGCATATTTCACCATTTCTAAAAAATCAGGATTTAAATATGGTTCCCCTTGAAAATAAAATATCAAATACAGTAGGTCTTCGTGAATCTCATCAATTGTTTTTCTAAAAAAATCTTTTTCCAACATGCCGATTGGACGAGTAAACGCTCTTAATCCACTAGGACATTCAGGACAACGTAAATTGCAAGAGGTTGTTGGCTCAAAAGAAATTGAAAAAGGCAAGCCCCATTGAATAGGTTTGCCTAACCATTTGGTTAAATAAAAACTACTCATCACTTTACTGGCATTCCACATTCGTCGAAATGTAAGCTTGGTTATGAAATTGGCAGCATCTGAATAATTTATTTCGGGCATAGAGCAAAGATAATAGTTAATGATTAATGGTTAATGATTGATGGTGTTTTTTGCCACAAATAAGCAAAAGCAATAGGAGCTCAAGGTAAAAATAAAAAAGATGGAAATCGTGCGATGCGAATGATATAATTTATTACTCTATGCTTCTCATATAATTCATAACGAATAAATTATAATTATACCATTCATGTAATTCATAACGAATAATTCATAATTGATAATTACTTTTGAAGCTTATTCGATTTTTTATGATCAAAAAATACTTTTTATTATTTATTTCCATTGTTTGTAGTCAGTTTGCTTATGCGCAATCCAATGAAATGAAAGGAATGATACAAGATAGCATCAGTTTACGACCTGTAGTATTTGCCAGTGTTTCTGCAATTCGAAAAACAGATTCGGTATTAATAAAAACAACAAGAACCAATCAACAAGGAAAATTTTCACTCTTTGGATTACCGGCCAACAATTACATTTTATTGGTAGCACACAATGCATTTGTTGATTATGTAGACGATATAGTCATAAAAGCAAATGAACCAATAAATGATATTGGTAAAATTAGTTTATTTTCTAGAGGACAGCTTTTAAAAGAAGTGGTTATCAAAAATGCGGCAGGTATTAAAATCAAAGGGGATACCTTAGAATATTCTGCCGATAGTTTTCAAGTTCGCAAAGGTGCAATGGTAGAAGATTTATTGAAAGTATTGCCAGGGGTGCAAGTAAACAAAAAAGGGGAAATAACTGCCATGGGTGAAAAAATTGAAAAAGTATTAGTGGATGGCGAAGAGTTTTTTGGCGATGACCCCACCATTGCTACTCAAAATTTGCAATCTCAAATTGTAGAAAAAGTACAAGTATTTGACAAAAAAAGTGACCAAGCAAAATTTACAGGATTTGATGATGGCAATACCGAAAAAACCATCAACCTGAAATTGAAAAAAGGCATGAACAAAGGAGAGTTTGGCAAATTGGAAATGGGAGGCGGATGGAAAGACAATTGGCAAAATCAAGCCATGATGAATGTCTTCAGAAATAAAGAAAAATTTAGCTTGTATGGGTTAATGAGTTCAATTGGCAAAACTGGCTTAGGCTGGGACGATAGAAATGCCTATACTGGACAAGGAGAAAATATGCAAATGTCGGAAGAGGGATATATGTACTCTATGAATGACAATAATGGTGATGATGGTGGCAACACCTACAACAATGGTATTCAAGAAGGTATGAGCAAAGCCTGGGTAAGTGGCATGCATTATTCGAACAAATGGAATGAAGATAAAGAACATACCAATATTAATTATTCATTTGGGCGAATTAATAAAACAAAAAAAGAAACCTCTAATACCGAAAACTTATTTCCTCAAAATAGATATGAAAGTAGAGATACCTCAAACTCATTTAATAGCAGAAATGCACACCGATTATCAGGGAAATATGATTTTGCAATTGATACCAACACAACCATCATATATAATTTTTCGGGTCGATTGAGTTTTGTAGATAATTACAATTACAGCAAAACAGAAAATAAATCATATACTGAATTACCTATTAGCAATAGTAAGCGAGACAATAATACAAAAAGCACCAATGCCAGTGCAGGAAATAGCTTGACGATTAATAATAAATTAAAAAAAATCGGCAGAACCATTTCGTTGTTCGCTAATTACGATTACAGTAAAAACGAAAGTTTAGGAACGCTTGAAGGAGACAATAATTATTATGATGGAGGATTATTAAAAAGTGAGAATTTAGATCAACAAAAAGAGACCAACGTAATAACAAATACAGCAAACGCATCTCTCACTTATACCGAACCATTGAACAAAAAATTACAAATGAAATTGTCCTACAATATCGGTACTGAAAGAAACAATTCTTTAAAAACAACCGCTATTAAAACAACAAGTGACAAATACACACAGCGAATTGACTCATTGAGCAATGATTTTAATTCTATCATCAATACACATACAGGTGGTGTGGAATTTAAATTCAATGAAAAAAAATATTCTGTTGCTGTGGGTTCAAAAGTTCGATATGCTCAATTTAATCAGGAAGACATCATCCAATTGCAAAACTTTAATTACAACCGAATCAACTTGTTCCCTACCCTTCGTTTCAATTATAAATTTGATCAATTTAACCGAATCAATATCAATTATTCGGGAAATACTACGCAACCAACCAT
>Ga0114981_10000725_pt1 | contig 21525 bp, 16 predicted proteins | sample S_140806_MF_Meta_FD_87028 | JGI IMG/M metagenome (GOLD analysis project Ga0114981, IMG submission 87028) | Freshwater microbial communities from Lake Simoncouche, Canada to study carbon cycling - S_140806_MF_MetaG | ecosystem: Environmental > Aquatic > Freshwater > Lake | place: Lake...
GAAAACCGCCGCCTGAAAACAAAAATGCAAAGAGTTTGCCCGCCTCACCGCTTCTTCAGGTTTTTTATAGCTGTAAACACAGACAACCGGGCCAAACACCTCTTCCTGACAGAGCTGCCCCTTCGGATCACAGTCCTTTGCAATCACAACTGGCACATAACAGCCATCGAGGCCCGCCGGAACCGCTTGCTCTCCAAGTAGCTTGCCTTCGCGCTTCGCGATTTCCGCATAGCGGAGAACACGCGCCTGGGAATCCCGGTCGACCACAGGAGGCATCGTCGTTGCTGGATCCTCCGCCGGCCCAATCTTGATCGTCTTCACCGCTTCTGCAAGACGCTCACAAAATGGCTCATACGCCGTTCCGACAACCAGCACACGCGAGCACGCCGAACACTTCTGTCCAGAGAAGCCCGTCGCGGACTGCAATGCACCGAGCACTGCCTCATCAAGGTCAGCATCCTCATCCACAATAATCGCATTCTTGCCGCCAAGCTCCGCGACAACACGCTTGATCTCACGCTGCCCTGGATGCACATCCGCAGCGCTGCGGATAATCGACAAGCCCACCGGACGCGAACCCGTAAATGCAATCACAGCCGTGCGCGGGTCGCCGACAAGCTTTGGTCCGATGACCTCGCCATCCCCGGGGAGGAACTGCAGAACATCGGAAGGACACCCAGCCGCAATCAATATCTTATAAAGCTCATACCCAATACGGCTGGACTGCTCCGCAGGCTTCATGATCACCGGGTTGCCAGCAACCAGCGCAGCAACCGTCATCCCGGCAAGGATTGCAAGCGGGAAGTTCCACGGCGCAATCACAACCGCCGGGCCGCGGCTCTCGTAGAAGTACTCATTCCACTCGCCCGGAATATTACGCTTACGCGGATTAGCCAAACGCTCCATCTCTGCCGCATAGTAGTCACAGAAATCAATCGCCTCTGCGACATCCGCATCCGCCTCACGCCACGGCTTACCGACCTCACGGACCATCCAAGCAGACAGAATAAAGCGGTTCTTACGCATCCCGTCGGCAGTGCGACGCAACACATCCGCACGCTCCGTGACCGGGACATCCCTCCAGCGCTTAAACGATGATTTACACGCTGTCAGCGCAAGCTCCGCATCATCCAAAGTGGCATATGCAACCTTGGCCACGACCGTTCCCGCGTGGCTTGGATCCTCTCGGTCTACGATGTCACGTCCCTGCATCGGGATGCCATTGATCACCACAGGCACAACCTGCCCAAGCTCAGGCAGGATTGCCTTCAGGGCAGCGCGCATCGCATCCTGTGTCTCGACCAATGCGAAATCAGCCTCAGGCTCATTGATAAAAGGGGTCATGGATTTACTCTCATCGGTCAGAACCGGCGCAACCACGTGGGCAGCCGCCGGGATTTCAAAGGTATGTGGGGTTGCGAGCAAAATACTGGCATCAATGGCCTCGCCCGCCTTGCGGACAAAGCTGTCATTACTTGAGTTTTCAAGGAGACGGCGCACAAGATATGCCATCCCAGGGAGGAGCTCGCCAAATGGCACGTAAACGCGCACGCGTTCACCTGCTGCGCACAAAGCGCGGCCCATCGGCTCGCCCATGCCATATAAAACCTGGTACTCAACCGTACGCGGGGGTAGGCCCAGCGCCTTGGCCTTCGCCTGGGCACGGGCTTGGGAGCGTACATTATGGGATGCAATCGCTGGGCGCAAATGCATCCAGTTCTCAATCAGAAAGTCCTCGCAGCGCTCAAAACAGGCATCCGTGAGCGGCTTAAATGGCCAAACGGGACATGCGTGGCCACGCTGCGCAGAGATAATTGTCTCGTAGTCCCAGTAAGCGCCCTTGACCAGACGGACCCAGAATGCTGTGCCGCGCTCGACCGCGTAGTCACGCAGCTCCAACAAATCAGCCTCAGCAGACTTCAGATAGGCCTGGCAGACAATCCCAGCATTATCCCAAGTGCGGAACTCATCCATCAAGAACATCGTGCGGAAAATATGAAATGTCACATCCCGGAAGTCATTCTGCTCCATGTCAAAGTTGACGATAAATCCCTTTTCCTTGGCGCTGCGAACAATCGGAAGCAAGCGCGCTATGACGGCTTCTGTCGTCGCATCACGAGCCATCGGGTCAAAACGGGCATACAAACTCGACAGTTTAATGGACACATTGACCATGGGGATGTCACCCCAGCTTGCGGTATCTATCTGGGCTTGGCGTGTCCACGACTTCCTTGCTGATGCCAAATCCTCGAGGAGCTCGAGGTACTTCTTCTGGTACGCAAGTGCTTCATGCTCGCTGGTCACAGCCTCGCCGAGGAGGTCCATCGTGAATGTTAGATTTTGACGACGCAGCCGTTCAATCGCGCTTGTCGCTTCGCGCCCATTGCGGCCTGCGATGAAGCGCTTTGCCATCGTGGTTGCGCCGATGCCCGTGGCGGTCTTGAGCACAAGCCGCGCTGGCAGGTTGGAACCGAGGAAGTTGATGAGCTGGGCGCCGCCGGCAGGTAGCTGGACATCGGGGCGCACCAAATACTCCGACAGGTGACGGGCAACAGACTCGGGTGTTTTTAGTGCAGGAAGGGCATCGACAAAGCGAAACAGCTCGACCTTTAACTTCTCATCCCGTGTCGAAAGCTCCATCAAGCGGTCGTAAAAGACATCGCTAATACGACCCTTCGTCTCCTGATTCCGGACTTCGGCGAGGAGAGATGCCCCGATAGTCTGTAATGCGGGCTCAAGGGCAAGAGTCCCGGGGGATGGCCCGGAGCCTGAGGAATGGGTCATATTTTCCTGCATTTTACTTTCACTTCGTTACAAAAATTCAGACAGTCTTATTTCCACAAAGTTTACCCTATCCCAGCGCACTGGTCTGTCTGTCGATGACCGTGACGAACACATGCATAACGACGGGCATCGCCAAACCAGCCCGTGGCGGTAGAGTAGACGCATGGACCTGATTTCACTTGCGGGCGTGGTCGGTGAGCTGACACCCCTCCTGACCGGCGCATCCGTACAAAAGGTGCAGCAGCCAGACAAATCAAGTGTCTATATCCAGTTTTTCAGCCGCTCTGGAGCCTTCAAGCTGCGTATCGCGACTGACCACACGGCGCCCCGCTTTCACATTTCGACGCGCAAAGATCCGCAACCGCCATCCCCGCTTGGGTTCTGCCAGGTCGCCCGAAAACACATCGAGGATGCCACTTGCACCCGGATTGAAATGCCCGGTCCCGACCGCATCGTTTGGATGCATTTTGAAAACCGCTCTCCCAATCCTAAAGGCGACAGCCGCTGCGCGTTGATATTTGAGCTGATGGGCCGAAATTCCAACCTCATTTTGGTTGGCAACAGTGGCGTGGTGCGCGGTGTGCTGCGGCCGATTGCTGTGACATCCCCACGGCCGCTCAAAATAGGTCAGAAATACACCGATCCCCCTGGACTGCGCACAGATGTAAATGGCTCGTATGGACCATTAGTTGACCGGGAAGCCGCTGCCCTTGGCGGTCCTGAACACCGTGCAGCACTCCTCGCGCGTGCCTTGCAGCTACCGCATTCGCCCGTCCTCGTCGCAGATGCGAATGGCACTCCAGAGTTTGCGTGGCCATTCCCGCTTAAGCACTTGCCCGCTGAGCGGCAAACCGACATCACCAATATCAGTCGCGCCTGGGACAATATCACGCGGAGCCAGCAAGCCGAAGCGACATCGGGGAAGTTTTGGCTGGCTGTTCAGCACCGCCTGGATGATGCCCTTACCTACCGTGAAAAGCGGATGTCAGACCTAGAGCGCACCCTCGCGGAGGCGGGCCGGGCGCAAGTCGATGAAGAGACGGCATCGCTGATCATGGGCCAGCTTGGCAACATCGCACCCGATGCCCCATCGGTTATCCTGGAAGACTGGTTTAATGGCGGTTCGCGGCAGGTTGAGCTTGATCCAAAGCTGACACCTGTTGAGAATGCCAATAAGTGGTTTGCAAAGGCGAGTAAGCTGCGGGATGCGGCGGAGCTTGCGGATGGTCGTCTGGCGGACACGATTAGCGAGCGGAGCGAGCTCGCGCGCTTGTCTGTTCGGCTGGACACGTTGCTTGTCGGTGGGGAGCCGGAGCAGGATGACCCGGATGCCATTGACTTTCTGGCTGACCTCGATGCCATCGCACCCGAGCGCAAAGCTCCTCAACAACAAGCTTCTGGAGAGTTCAAGTGGGATGGCCACCGCATACGAACCTATGACATCGATGGCTATACATTCCTTGTGGGTGAAAATGCGACATCCAATGACTACCTCCTCACGCGTGTCGCGCGGCCGCAGGACATTTGGATGCATATTCGGGCAGGCACCGGGGCGCACGGGGTTATCCGTGTAGACAGCAAGGAAACGAAAGTTCCAGAAAAGCTGATTCGTCGTGCTGCGGCGATTGTAGCGGCTAAGTCGGATGCAACCCGCCACGCAAGTGTGGCTGCGGTCGATGTGGCTGAGCGCCGGCATGTGCGGAAGCCGCGCGGAGCCAAGCCTGGGTTGGCTGTCTATTCGCAGTGCCGGACCATCGATGTCGCACCTGACCTCGGGCACTAGACGTCAGCCCGATAACGCATCGCAACTAAATCTGCTCGAACCGTACGAATGTCTGACCTTTGGTAGGATGCGGTATGAACCGAGGATGTCCGATTGAACAGATAGTCGCCCGCGGCGTAGAGCTTGGCGCGTATCCGGGAGCGACATTGGTGGTGATGCAGGGCCAGCGCGTCATCAGAGATATTGCCATTGGAACCATCGATGGCACGCGCCGCGTAACACCGAACACCCTTTATGATTTAGCAAGTCTGACAAAGCCTCTCGCAACGGCCGCGGTCGTTTCCGACCTTCTGCGCAGTGGCGATGTTCTCCTTTCGCAGACCGTGGGAGAGATTCTCGGCCAGGATGCTGGGCGTCTTAAGTCCCGAACGGTCCACCATCTGCTCACACATACAAGTGGCTTACTGCCTCACATCCCGTGCTACGACTTTGGGCTGGGTCTCGATGCCGCAGTCGATGCGATTGTCCGCTCAGACAGCGAGCCAGCCGGGACGATTTACCGCTATTCCTGCCTTGGCTACATTGTTTTGGCGAAGATTATCAAGGTGGTTACAGGACAGTCTTTAGATATTGCAGCACGTGAGCGTTGCTGGAACCCGCTTGGGTTGGCTTCATTGACATTTGCGCCAAATGGCGTTGTTGCCCCTACGCGTTCTCTCGAAGGCCCGGAAGGTCATCCGGTGGAGCTAATCGGTATCGTCCATGATGGGAATGCACGTGCGATTGCGGCCGGTGCCAATGGGGATATTAGTGGGAATGCGGGATGTTTCGGCACTGCCCGTGATGTTGCGTCATTTGGATATGCAGTCCTCTCAGGTGAATGGCTTGGAATGCCGCTTTCGAAGCGCTGGCTCTGTGTCCAGAGCCAGCCGGCGGGACACAGTCTGGCGCTATTTGCCGGTTTGAATACGCTGGTTCCGAAGGGTGAGATATTTGGGGATGATGCGGTCGGACACAGTGGCTACACCGGAGCTGCATTACTTTTAGACCCGGAAACAGATACCGTGATTGCACTCTGCACAAATGCGGTCTATGCAGACAAGGATGCATTTCTCATTCACCGGAGGCAGATCATGAATGTCGTTGCCGGTCAGATCAAAACTGTCTAATGGACTTCTTGTCGGGACATCACGATTTTGCGTACCTCATTGGCACGGAGTATGCACATTGGTTAACTAAGGTGAAAAAGTACGTCGACAACGGAAACCACTGATGCTTTAGATTTCCTTCACCAGAAATTCGTAGTTTCACGGAACTTAGTTGTGGAGCCATATGACAGTCAAATCTAGAACTGAGTTGAAAGATTATTCGACTGACATCGAATACAGTGTTACTCAGATTACGTCCTTGGTGTGTGTATTGTTTTGGCAATAATACTGAAACATAGCCTATAACTATGTGTTGACGATACCGATACAGTTGATGGGGTAATAGACATGGGAAGATTGACATTAGAAAACTTTCGCGAAGCAGTGTCTGTGCAGGGTTGGAAACTGACACCGCAGCGCATCGCGATTGTTGAATACGTAGCTAGTGCGCTGCACCACCCAACTGCGGAAGACATCTGCATACATGTAAATGAGCGTTTTCCGATGACATCCCGTGCTACGGTCTACAACACACTCCACCTCTTACGTGACTACGGTTTGCTTCAGGAAATCAACGAAGCGGGCGTGATCCGCTTCGATCCCAATATCGGTGATCACCACCACTTCATTTGTACCAGCTGTAGCTCCGTCCGAGACATCCCCCAGGAGCTAGTCAATGTTAGTTTTTCCGTAGATGCTGCCGACTTTGAAGCGAATGATATCGAAGTCGTTGTCCGTGGACGCTGCGTTGTCTGCAAAAGTCTTGGTAACGTACCAGTTTCGGTAAACTAGCTTCGATTACCCCACTACCTGAATGTCCACCGCCCCCGCTGGGGGCGGTTTTTGTTTGTAACTGCACGGCAATAGGAAAACACTAACCATCCCTAGACTGGCCACTTCTCTCCGATAATCCTAAAGAGATACTTACCCTCGTGCTGCAACATCTCCAATAGCTCCGCTGTCCCCTGTGTCTCAAGGCCTGCACAGTAGTACACAATCACACCCCAAACCACTACCATCAATGTCGCAGCGGGCAATGAGATAGCCGCAAAGCCTCCCGTAATCGTGCGAGTAAACGATGCCCGCTTGTTGAGCGCCGCCCAGATTGCCAAAATAACCGTCAGTAGTGTCGGAAGTGCCAACACCAAACCCGCAGCGACGGCTGCCATTGGGACAATGGAACCCGCTTCCCCTGTCATCCCATTCATGGCACCTACGGTGTAGCCGACAGAGATTCCCGTAACCGCCCCACTCACAACCATCGCGAGGGCAATCCCCGCAACCGATGCCACAAATGACCCCGGTGCAAGACGGTTACCAGCAACAAACCGTGGAGTTCGTACAACGGCTGTCGCAATCGCTCCGATAATGAGCATCCAAACTAGGTTGGAAAGGAGGATCAAGCCAACTCCCTGACCAATCGCCAGCCGTGTAATCAGCTCCATCCCATAAACGCCGCGGTCCATCCCCTTCCGACTTGTGTCACGGATGAGATCTCCAAGTTTTGCTGATTCCACAGATCTAGCAGCAAATGCGGCTTCACCGTGTTGCTTGGCAAATTCCACAAAACGCTGCCGGTTTATATCCCGTGCCACCTTGGCTTCCTCAAACGTAGGGCCATCCTTACGCGATTGCTTCACCTTGAATGGCAACACCCCTGCGGGCCGCATCCGGCTGACATCCAGCATAGCAGCTCCCACCAATGAACCAATCAATGTCGTTGACTCGTTCCGAACTTTCTCAGAAGCCTCAAAAAGGTCACGGCGCAGCGATATTCCAGCGGCGAACTGACCTAGCTTTTCTCTCCGAACAGCCTCAGCCACTACCACGCGGGAAAGCTCCCGCATATTGGCGTAGTGTGGAAACAGGATTGCTGCTGAAATGGCCATTTCCGATATCAACCCAGCCTGCCCATACATCGCCCTGTTGACACTCCGGTTGGCGACAAACTCATCCGGGATGTACTCACGCCAAACTTTCTTTCTTGCCGCTCGATGAAGAGATGCAAATGCATCGGTATCCTGACGAAGCTCGGTATATGCCATCGCCTGGAGGAGCGGAAAGTACGCATTGTCCGGATCAACGCGCTCCCCTTGACTACATTGATTGATAAATCGCTTTACTGCAGCCGTGTCACTTACCTTTTGCTTTACGACAATAGTCCCCGTTTTTGGTGCAGACTTGTTTTCTAGAAATTGAGAAGCTTCGGGGCGATGTACAGTGACATCACCCTGTGATTCAGCACGCAGCGTCGCGGCAAGAATCTCGGGATGATCGGAGAACTTTGCAGCGACAGTGCGCAGCTGCTCAGCGCGCTCCTGAGAATTAACGACCACTTGACCGCTGGCAGATGAGACATTTCCGCGCAGAGCACCGCCAAACTGAATAGTGGCATCATCTGGATGTTGTGCAACAAAAGCTCTCTCTTTGGCGCGCTCTGATTCTGTACCCTGAAAGATTGCCAGCGAGTTGAGACCGCCAAGCATCGTAAACTGCAACTTGGCCATGGATGATGTCACTGGCCACACCAAAGCCGCGCCGAGTGTCATTGCAATGATAACTGAATAGACTACTTTGACAGGCGTCACCGCCTTGCCACGATGCTGACCAGCGATTCTGGTATCTTGTTTCCGCCCACGAGACGATGACAAATCCGCTCCAATGCCAGCGTCCGTGAGCTGGCGCAGGCGATCAACAGCATCCTGTGAAACAGTACTAGGCTCTGTATTTTCGTCACTCGAATGCTTTAGCATTTGCCAGCTCTCCCCAAAAAGTCACTAAGGTGATGCCAGATATTATCCCAGCCTAATCCACCAGAGGCTGATGTGCGACACTTCTGCTGACTAACGGAACCCGACATCAGAACAGTGTTTTTGACAACCAAGTCCACCGCTCAATAGAGGGCGGCTATCGGAGAAAATAATTCATTCTAGATATACAAACACAACCTCGAAGCTGGTCAGTCGATCTTAGACAACTCGCCAGCCTAATCGCGTATCCGCTGGGCGAGCCAGGTGCACCGTGGGACGGTCCGGTGGTTCTTCACTGCCATTTCGAGGGCCCGCTTTGACCCGACAAGAATTGCCAGCTTCTTCGCCCGGGTCAATGCCGTATAGAGAAGGTTCCGCTGGAGCATCACGTAATGCTGTGTATGCATCACCACAATCGCCACCGGAAACTCTGAGCCCTGTGACTTATGTGTCGTCATCGCATACGCAAGCTGAAGCTGATCCAAATCCGCCGCGCCGTAGTGAACCGGGCCCTCGGGGTAGCGAACCTCGAGCTCGAAATCGTTTGCATGTACGGAACTAATCACCCCAATATCGCCATTAAAGACATTCTTTTCGTAGTCGTTAACCCGCTGCAGCACGCGGTCGCCCACACGGAAAATGTTGGCTCCGCGGACCAGCTCTGCCTTGCTTGGATCCGGCGGGTTGACCCGCGCCTGCAAAACCTCATTGAGATTCCGCGCACCCGCCGTCCCGCGCTGCATCGGGACCAAAACCGTCGCATCCCCGCTCGTCCACCCCAGATTCGGAAGGCTTTTCGTAACAACGCCAGCAACCTTGAGCGGGATGTCATCAGCTTCATCCACTTCAAGCAGCACGCAGTCAACCCCATCTTTGATCGCCGCTGGCGTATGCCAACGCGGGCTCCGGCCACTGTTCACATCGTGGGCGCTCGTGATAATCCGGCTCTCAGCCGCCTGGCGGAAGACCTCCGTGAGACGTGAAACCGGCACGACACCACTTGAGATCAGATCGGAAAGAATATTCCCCGGACCAACGCTTGGCAGCTGGTCGACATCCCCAACCAGCACAACCTGAGCCCCATCCGGGACCGCATCGAAAAGGGCATCCGCGAGTGCAAGGTCCAGCATCGATGCCTCATCAACAATAATCACATCCGCGACCAACGGATTGCCTTTGTTATGCTCAAACGCGCGTAGCTCAGGTTTCCACGAGAGCAAGCGGTGGATGGTCTTTGCCTGTCTCCCGGTAACCTCGGATGCGCGCTTGGCGGCACGGCCCGTCGGGCTTGCAAGCAAGACTTTCCGGTGCTGCGCCTCAAATGCCCGCACAAGGACATTGGTTGTGGTGGTCTTTCCCGTACCGGGGCCGCCCGTCAGGACCATCACACTTGCATTTAACCCACGGAGCACCGCCTGCCCCTGTTGCTCAGACAGCCCCTTTGCATTCTCAATCGTGCCCAAAAGCTCCGCAAGCGCATTGTCTCCAAGGGGGACGGGCTTGTTTCGGAGCAATGTTTTAATGCGCTCCGCGAGCCGTAGCTCTGTCTGGTAGATGCCCGGGATATAAATCCGCGGGTTCAGCTCTGAAATGCCGCCCGCTGGAACATCCATACCTTCGATATCCGCGCGCAGCTCCGCCTTGACAAGGGTTTCATCGAGGGCAGCACGCACAAGCGCGGGGTCTGCTCCGAGCATTTGTGGCTCACACGCGAACGCCAGCAGCTCATCCTGGTACATGAAGCAGTGGCCGTTTGCATCCATGGATGACTGCAATGTATACAAAAGTCCGGCACGCAGGCGCTGCGGGGCATCGAGAGGCATCCCGATTCTTTGCGCCAGCTGATCCGCCGTGCGAAAGCCAACGCCCCAAAGCTCATTCGCCACGCGGTAAGGATTTGTACGGACAATCGCCTCCGACTGGTCGCCGTATTGCTTATGGATTTTGTGTGCGAGGCTGGGCGTGACGCCGTTTCCCTGGAGAAAGAGCATCAAACTCTGAACTGCCTTCTGCCCCTCCCAAACCTTTGTCAAGCGATCAAGCGAGACACGCCCAAGTCCTTGGATTTCGTGCAGGCGATGTGGCTCACGGTCAAGAATTTCGAGGGTTTCGGCACCAAAGCGCGCCACGATTTTCTTTGCGGTCGCGGGTCCGATGCCTTTTACGAGGCCGCTGCCAAGGTACTTCTCGATGGCGGCGACAGTCGCAGGGCGGATGCTCTCAACGCGTTCGGCCTTGAACTGCCGGCCGAACTCCGGGTGCTTGACCCATGTCCCGATGCACTTAATCGACTCACCAGGGACAGGACTTGGAAATGTCCCGACAACAGCGATGGGATCTGAGTTTTTGCCGCGGGGGCCATCCGTATCAATGATTTTGACAACGCCATAGCCATTTTCAACGTTGTGAAATGTCACACGCTCGATGACGCCTTCGATGGTGACCTGCCCGGCGGTGGCATCTACGGCGATGAGTGGAACCTGACCTGGGCTGGACATATGAATGCATTCTAGCGGTTTACTATCAACCGGCCCATGGGCATTTGTGATATCTGAAACCACTCAATCGTGGCGATTTGAACACCTGGCAACACCACTGTCTGCGGAATCACCCCGCGATTGGCACACTTGTGGTGAAATACAGGCATGCCTGACCTCCTCGTGCCTCTGTACAAGCTGCCATCCAGCGCGGCACTCACCCAAAAACTCGCTGCCGAAGGCATCATCATAAGACGCGCCTTCCCCTTCGACCTCTCGCGGACCCGTAGATTCATCGCGGAGACCTTCAGCGAGTCATGGGCGGATGAAACAGAAGCGGGCTTTGCTCGTCAACCGATCACGTGCTGGGTAGCAATCGTGGATGGACAAGTTAAAGGCTTCGCCTGCGTGGATGCAACCATGCGCGGGATGTTTGGTCCTACGGGCGTTTGTCCAACCCTCAGAGGAAAAGGTGTTGGGAAGGCCCTGCTCTTACACGCACTCAGCGGTCTCTGGGATATGGGCTATGCCTATGGCGTCATCGCCGGCGCTGGACCAATCGAGTTCTACCGCAAGGCCTGCGGCGCGATCGAGATTCCGGACAGCGTCCCGGGCATCTACCAACACATGCTAAAGGATGATGGTAAAGAAGGAACCCGCTGATGCTGGCCTGACAGCCAACCAACATCAACGCATTTCGTTTATCTAATCCCTACAACGACCACCATCTTGGCGGGGCAGCTGCATGGCGTTGGGTCAAGGCCGAGCGCAATTCTGAGATCCATCTCCTGACGTGAGCCGCACCTTCGAAGCAGACCTTGCAGATTCTGCAAGCAAGCCCGATTACGACATCGTTGTTCTACACGGATGCGCAACGCTCGGCACTTCACCTCTATAAACGCATCGTAAAGCAAGGTGAGCGTGTTTACGTTCCACAGCTGGGCTGGACCGGAACGGCAGTGATTCTATAATCACCAAGCAGAAATCTCACTCACTTCAATCGACCGATGCCGGCTAAAGCCCTCACCGCATCTCGAACACGATTGAGTAGTGCAGTTCTAGGAGCAATGCTGCGTTTTGGCCTTCTTTCGAGATTACCGCCACAATTCTTGCAGGCATAATTGATCTGCTGTGAACACCCCGTGCAAAAGGTGCACTCGTACGAACAAATGAATGCCTCTGCATCTGGAGAGAGCGGTGCGTTGCAAACCTCACAGATAGGTTTCATCCGTAGCATTCACAGTCCTCACACAAAACTCAATTGAAGCGACTCAGTAAAACCATTAGTTCGGACTACAGCGACCGCCAGCCGCGCGGGAAGAAGTGCTTGATAAAGAGGTCGCCTGCGTAGCGGTCCGTCATGCCAGCCACATAGTCGAGCACCAGCAACGCGTGCTCTTCGGTGGTCGCATTTGGATTGGCCATCCCGGCTGGAAGCTGCTCTGGATGGTCCATGTACAACCGAAAGAGCTGCTTGAGCATCGCCGATCCCTTGCTCAACTCTTCCTTCGCAACATTCCGCTTTGTGTAGACATTGGCGAACATAAAGTCTTTAAGACGGTTCGTAATTCCAAGAATTGGCTCTGTCATGGTCACATACGGTTTGTCGATCGAGTTCTCGATGACATTTGCGACCATCGTCCCAATCCGCGAGCCGTGCGTCACGCCAAGCGTATCGTGCACTTCCTGTGGGAGGTCCTCAAGACGTAAAAGCCCAGCGCGGACAGCATCCTCGATATCTGCAGCAAGATACGCGATACGGTCTGAGATCCGCACAGCCATCGCTTCGAGGGGAAGCGCATCCGGTAACTTTTCCGCTTCCGGGTCGTGCTCATACAAATCAGACTTGCCCTTGGAATGCCCAACGATTCCGGCGCGGACTTCATGCGTCAGATTGAGACCCTTGCCACCCTTTTCCAAGAGATCCGCGACGCGCAGACTTTGCTCAAAATGGCGAAAGTGCATCGATGGGACATATTCCTTAAGGACAGCATCAAGGGCATATTCGCCCTCATGTCCAAATGGGGGATGCCCAAGATCATGCGCAAGCGCAATCGCCTCCGTCAAGTCCTCATTGAGGCGCAGCGCACGCGCAACGGTACGGCTGATCTGCGCGACTTCCAGCGAGTGGGTAAGGCGTGTGCGGTAGTGGTCTTCCTCCGGATCCAAAAAGACCTGTGTCTTGTGCTTGAGGCGGCGAAAGGCATTCGAATGGATAATCCGGTCGCGATCTTTCTGAAAACAGGTGCGGACGGAATCCGCGGGTTCGAGCCTCTGCCGCCCCTTGCTCTCGGTCGAGCGGGTGGCCCAGGATGCCAGTGTTGTCAGCTCGATGGCTTCTGTACGTTCACGAATTGTCATGGTAAAACTCTCTTCCAAACCGCTAGGCAATTCGCCGCAGCAGCATATATTCCATTAAATTGTCGCGGGTCACGAGACCAAGGACTCGCTGGTCAGCATCGATAATCACGATCGGGAACGCATCCTGGCCATAGCTTTGAAGATGCCCAAGCAGCGAATCATCAGGACCAGCCGTTGGCGCATCCCGGTCCATCACACTGCTCGCAAATGCATCCCGGCCCTGCTGCGCAATCCCCTGAATCAAACGCTCACGTGTCAACAAGCCAAGGTAGTCGCTCCCGAGAACCACTGGGAAGTCATGCTGATGTGTATGCAAAAGCCGCTCACCAACTTCCGCAAGCGTAAGGCCGGGCAGGATGGTTTCTGGGTTTTCGACCATGACGTCCTGCATCCGGACACTCGCAAGCGGATCCGTGCTCTGGCTGGCTGCAATCTCCTGGCCCGCTCCCATGAAGACAAAGCCCGCGATGATCAGCAGTGTGATGTTTCCCGAGAAGAAGCCATAGAATCCAGCAGCCACGGCAAGGACCTGCCCGACGCGCCCGGCGATACGGGTCGCGGAAACCTGCCCGATACGCATCGCGAGGAGAGAGCGCACGATGCGCCCACCGTCCATCGGGAATGCAGGCAGCAGATTGAAGATTGCCAAGCTCGCATTTGCAAGACCCAGCATCGTGAAGTAGGAGCGTAGTGCGTCGGGATGTTGCACATAGGAGCGAAGTCCATCAAAGAACACATTTGGGAGGCCACCGGGGCTTAGACGGAGGTAGAGATAGATCACACCCGCGATGACGACATTGACGGCTGGTCCCGCTACGGTGATGAGAAATTCATGCTTTGGGGATGGCTGAGCCTCAAGGGTTGCCAAACCGCCAATTGGGTACATCGTGATCCGGCGAATGGGATACCCGAGGCGAATCGCGGTAAGTGCATGGCCAAGCTCGTGCAAGAGAATACATACAAACAATCCGATAAAGAGCGGGAGTGAATTCCGGTCGAAAGAGGCAATCCATGCGATCGCCAGCAAAAATGTGGCATGTAGCCGGATATGAATCCCTGCAATCTTGAGGATGGTGAGAGACCACGGGTCCCTAGGCACCTTAATCTCGGCGCTATCTTGTCGCTTAGGCATTGTTCACCATTACCACAATTCGGTGTAAATAGTGCCTCCGATGCATAATTGCCACGGTTTCTGCGCGAATCAACCCAAATGCTTGCGTAAAAACATCGGGACATCGCCTTCATCAGTACCCGATGCACTGGCACGCTTCGCGAGTGCAATCACCGTGGCTGATGTCTGGAAACAAATATCTATTGCTGAGATACCAGCGAGGTTAAGCCGGATGGGCTCGAGGTTTGTCACCCCTAACCAATAAAGCGGCGGAGCTGAACCTTACGATTACAGGCTTTCGAGCCTTCGGTCGCGAGGCGAAGGGCGGTTTCGTCATCCGGAGCATTTATAACCCAGAAGCCGCTCATGTATTCTTCAGTTTTGTGGAGAGGGCCATCGGTGATAATGCCAGCATCATCCCGGTTGTCGATCACTTTTGCCGTGTCGGGGCTCATGATTCCAACAGCCATTATCATTTGCCCAGCGGCCTCGAGCTTGTCGTTAAAGGCATCGATGTGAACCATTTCATTCGGTCGCCCAGTGTTTGTCGCAGTGTCAATCACAGCAATCAGGTAGCGCATTTACTCTTCCTTCAAAAAATGTCCGTACACTCGCTTTGCACGGCTTTGAGCACTTTACAGCAAGTGTCGATAAGCAATCACTTGAGCTTTGTACGGGTGATATCCGGCGAGTACACTGCTGCATGGAACTGATCGACTGCCACCAGCATCTTTGGGACTTGACGCACTTTGACCTGCCATGGGTGAAGGGAATTGGCCTCCCCCTCGAGGCGCAACACACGCCCATCGAATACGCGGATGCAATCTCCGCCACGCCGATTGGTCGCCGAGTCTACATGGAAGTGGATGTCACTCCTCAGCAACGCACTCTGGAAGCCGCATACGCCTGTAAACTTGGGCCGGCGGTCGTGGGTGCTGATCCATCCAGTGAAACATTCATTGAGAATCTTGATGCCGTCCAACACGAAAACCTGAAAGGCGTCCGTCAGGTTCTCCACGGCGGGCAGCCAACTGGTCGCATCATCGAGCAACGCTTCATCAACAATTTGGAAGTCCTCGGTGAGCGCAACCTGTCGTTTGATATCTGCATCCGGCCGGGTGAGCTAAACCACGCAGCGATGGCAGCGCGCCGCGTCCCGGGAACGACATTCATTTTGGATCACTGCGGCAATGGGGATATTCAGGCATCGGTGAGCGACCGCCTGAAGTGGATGAAAGGCATCGAGATGGTCGCTGCCGAGTCCAATGTTTGGTGCAAAATCAGCGGCATCATCGTGACCGCAAGGCGCGACGCGTGGTCCCCGGATGACCTTGCTCCGATCATAAATCACTGCCTCGATGCCTTCGGCCCTGACCGTGTAATCTTTGGTTCTGACTGGCCAGTTTGTACATTGACAGACAGCCTGAAAGCGTGGGTGGATGCATTTACGCAAGTCACGGGTTCGCTTTCGGATGCGGACCGCGAAAAGCTCTGGTTCCGGAATGCTGAGAAGCTTTACGGTTTGACGGTATCGGAGTAACGTAAATGTCCATGGCGCTTTTGGAGTCAGTGGAACCCAAGCTGGATACGGTGGCGATTACGGGTGGCAACCCAATGCACCGTGTGCTGCTCGTAGCAAATGCGAGCGAGACTTCGTTTACAGGGTGGGCCCGCCTCACTGTCGATTTCCAAACCCGCCGTCGCTATGCCATTCAAATCAGCGATGCGAGTGGCGCAACCTGCCAGCACCACATCACCGATGAGTTTGTAAATGAACCCTCCGCCGAAACCGGCAAGTTCAGCTGGGCTTTTTCTCTTTGGTTTGAAGTGAAAATCGAGCCAAAGCAGCTCGTTGGCTACCTTGCAGCGTGGACTCCAGAGCCAGAATACCCAGAGTCTCACACACACTTTTCACAACCCGAAACGTGGCTCCCCGCCCTCGAAGCGCAACCGCACCCCGGCAGTATCGACCTCCCACACATGCTGCCATCGGCATGAATTCGAGGATGCTTTGTGTAATCGTCATCCATGCAAGCAGCCCACCAAACCATATCCAGCGGACCCGCCGCCATCACGTATCAGGCATTCCCGGATGCGTGCCGCCTGAAAAATGGCGACATTCTGTGCGTTTTCTATGCTGGAACCGGGCATGTGACACTTCCAGCTATGGGTCAGCGCATCGGTGGAAGACTTTGCAGCGTCCGCTCCAAAGACGATGGACGGTCGTGGAGCAGCCCGGAGGTTGTCTACGATGGCCCACTCGATGACCGTGACCCTCACATCGCCCAGCTCCACGATGGCAGAATCATCATCACGTTTTTCTCGCTGGCCAAAGGGACACAAGGGCGCAACTACGATGGCACAGGCACGTGGACCGTCGAAAGCGATGACAATGGCATCACCTGGGGCAATGCAAAGTCGATTGTGCCGGATTGGTATGTCAGCGCCCCGGTGCGCCGCCTGAAAAATGGCTGGTACATCTTGGGAATCTATTCTGAATCGCAAGGCGTATCCCATGGCGGCGTGGTCATCAGCCGGGATTCCTGCCGGTCATGGAGCGAGCCTATTCCCATTGGCAAGGGTCAGGGAATCGACCTGGATGCCGAAACGGATATTATCCAGTGCACGGATGGCACTCTCTGGGCCGCTCTTCGATCCAGTAAAGAGAATATGCACTTTGCGACATCTACGGACAATGGACGTACCTGGAGCCGCGCCATAGATATAGGTTTCAAAGGTCACTGCCCGCACATCAACCGCCTGCGCAGCGGAGCGATTCTCATGTGCCACCGCCTGCCGAAGACCGAAGTCAGCATCAGCTACGATGAATGCCGTACGTGGAATGGTCCATTTCGGATCGCGGATGTCATCGGGGCCTACCCCAGTAGCGTAGAGCTGCGGGATGGCAGTGTCCTCTTTGTGTACTACACCGAGGGTGTGGGAAGTGTGATTCGGGCAGCCAGGTTTGGCGTTGGCAGGGATGGCTTGAAACCAATGCCGTTGGGGTAGAGCGGATATAATCGGGGCATGATTGCTCAGCTCCGTGGCCACGTTGTCCGCGTCGCAGCACCGACATTGGTGCTCGATGTTAACGGGGTTGGCTACCGGGTTTCGGTTCCCGCATCGGTGCTCGAAAATCTCCCGACGGATGGCACACCGCTCACCCTCATCACGCACATGCAGGTCCGTGAGGATGACATGTCGCTGTTCGGTTTCTTGGATGACCAGGAGCTCGAAGTCTTCAACCTTTTGCTGAGTGTGTCGGGCGTCGGACCCAAGGCTAGCCTTGCGATGCTCTCTGCGCTTGGATCGGTTGGGATTGCTAAGGCGGTTGCGAGCGAGGATGTCCGTACACTGACCAAAGTCCCCGGTATCGGAACGCGCACCGCGCAGCGCCTCGTGGTTGACCTCAAGGAAAAAATGCTGCCGATTGGTCTTGGAGCTGGTCCAACGACCACGTCTGTTGGAGGAGTAAAGCAGAGCGTGATGGCACAGCCAGCGGTGCATCCAAATGCCCTTATCGCGGATGTCATTTCCGCCCTGCAAAACCTCGGGTATCCGAAGGCCGATGCGAATAAAGCTGGAGAAAGTGCGCATGAGCAGCTCCAGGGCGCGGGTGTGGTGCCTGAGTTTGCGACGTTGCTTCGCGCTGCGCTAAGCCACCTGTCACGTTAAGCGGGAGCTCAGAAACAACGCCATGGCGATAGAATCATCCCCGTTCGAAAAACTACAGCAAGCCGCAAAACCACCTGCTGATCGCTTAGTCGATACCACGCCACAGGGTTCTGAAGATGGCGAGCTCTCGCTACGTCCAAAGCGCCTCTCGGAGTACATCGGGCAGAACAAAATGAAAGAGCAGCTCAGCATTTCGCTAACCGCTGCCAAAATGCGTGGCGAAGCGCTTGATCACCTGTTATTGCATGGACCTCCCGGGCTTGGAAAGACATCGCTGGCCCACGTCATCGCCCTCGAAATGGGCGCCAACCTGCGTGCGACATCCGGGCCCGCGATTGAGCGCCCCGGTGACCTCGTCGCCATTTTGTCCAACCTCGAAGATGGCGCAGTTTTGTTCATCGATGAAATCCACCGCCTGAATCGCCTCGCCGAGGAGTTTCTCTACCCGGCGATGGAAGATTTCGAAATGGACATGACAATTGGTCAGGGTCCAAGTGCGCGAACGGTCAAAATTCCGCTGGCAAAGTTTACGCTGATTGGTGCAACGACGCGACCGGGGTTGCTGACGAATCCGCTGCGCGACCGTTTCGGCATTGTCCAAGGGTTTGAGTTTTACGAAGAGGCAGACCTGACACAGATTCTGATCCGGTCGGCGGATATTCTCGGTGTTGGGATAGATGAGCGTGGCGCCGGCGAGATTGCGAGCCGGAGCCGGGGGACGCCGCGTATCGCAAACCGTCTCCTCAAACGCGCACGGGATTATGCCCAGGTTAAGGCGGATGGTGTTATTTCGCACGAAGTTGCGGATGCTGCATTGAAGATGATGGAAGTCGATCGGGTCGGACTCGATAATCTGGATCGGCTGTACTTGACGACATTGATCGATCGCTTTGATGGTGGCCCAACAGGCGCGGAAACGATGGCGGCTACGCTGCGTCTTGAACGCGATACGATTGAGGATGTGCTGGAGCCATTCCTGATGATGGCAGGTTTTCTGCAGCGCACACCCCGGGGACGGACGGCAACACGACGGGCTTATGAGCATCTCAATCGTAAGATGCCAAAGAGCCGCAGTACGGACACCCAACCCGGACTTTTGGAACTGGAGTCATAGACGGAATGATTTGTCCTGTTTGCAGTGCACATAATCTGCCCGGCAGCAAGTTCTGCCGTCAGTGCGGGAAAAATCTTGCGCCTGCTACAGTGGCGATTCCTGACACTCCGCCAACCGACATTCCCGCTCCAACCAAGCATTCACAACCGCCACCTGACGTAGTTGAAGAAAATCCGAGATTATTGCTTCCCGACGCCGATACGATTGCGGACCCAGACCGGATGCGAAAGGTTGCGACATTCCTCCGCGATGCACAAGCGCAGCTGGACCGTGGCGATTTTGCCGCAGCGGCTGCGGCGGCTGAGGAAGCGGCAGCGATTCATCCCCACTCAATCGCCGTTTTATCGATGCGTGCAACGCTGTACGAGCGCATGGGCCGTTTCGCCGATGCGGTAGCTGTACTGGACAAACTGAATGCCCAGGCACCCCTTGGGAACGAGATGATTGGCAAGCGCGCCATCCTCAAAGCCAAGGCAAATGCAGCAGCGAATGCCGGGCCAGAACAAGTCCCCCTCATAGACAGAATCAAGTCCATTGACCGAAAGGTCTGGATTCCCGCCGCAGCAGGTCTTGCGACGGTTGCCCTGATTTCCGGTATCGGCGCAGCCATCATCAATGCAAACCGTGACAACTCACCAGAAAAGGTTATTGCCGCGGATGGGACGCCAGCAAAGCCAGTTTGGAGCACGGCTAATGCGATGCAAGGTGCATCCCAGAACTCACAGACGCAACAACAAACGACATCGATTTATGCTCCACCTGCAGTGCAGCGTCCGTTAATGCCACCGCCGACCGGTAATAGAAATGACCCGTTTGCTCCCATTGCACCACGCCCGTCCACGACGGATAGCCAGCCCTTTCCAGTACCCGATACGCAAGGCGTGAACCCAGGTCGAATTCTGCCGGATCCATCTACCGTCGGGTCCGCTTCGTCATCCGGGAGTGGCGTCTTTACCCCAATCCCACAGGCGAACCCTCGCAGCGGCAGCCAGCAACAGGGAAACGGTGACACCAACCGTGGCAACCCGATACAAGCAACACCGCCATCTCAAGGTGGCAATGCCCCGATTCAAGCTGGGCCTCCCCCCGGATCCAATAGCGGCATCGCTTCGCCACCAGGGGACAAAAGCCAGGGAAACGACCAAGGCTATATCCGGATTGAGCTCAATCCGCCTAAACGCGGGCCAAAATCCGGTGGCTCCGGGGCATCGGGCAGCAACGCAGATTCCAGCACGCTTGGCAAAGCCGTCAGTCTGCAACGCGGCGGGCAGTACAGTGCGGCGATTGACCAATATCGTGTGGCGTTGTCGGATGGTGCGGATGGTGGAGCATGTTATCAAGGCATTGGACTTTGCTATGACCGGGTTGGAGACCGCTCGGCGGCCAGGGTTAACTACCGCAAGGCGATAGCAGCCTATCTCCAACAAACAGAAGGTCCACAGCGCAGATCCGCAGAACAGAGCATCGCAGCGTGCAGGGCAGCACTGGAGGCACTTGGAGATGGATAAATTTTCACGACGCAGCATTTTATTGTTGATGCTGGGTGTTGCCATATTTCCACTGGATGCCATCGCGGCGCCACCGTCTCGGCCTGTTCTCCTTGTTATTCCAAGTGGGCAGAATGCCATTGTGCCCGTTTCTGGCAATGTGGACACTCAGAAAATCAGTGATCTAGACCGCATTCATATGGCGGCAAAAGCTGTCCGGGCTATTTTGAACGATGAAGCATCTGTCGATGCCATCCTATTTGACATGGAACAGCCCACGATTCAGCGAGCTGTGATTGAAAGTAAACTTGCCGGTATCAAAGATGAGCTGACAGAAGAGCAGAAGCTCAAAATTGCCACGATGTACGGCGCCACACACATCGTCAGCGTGAATGCAACTAACGGAACCCTCTCTGGGCTCAAGGGCATCGGGGACCAGGTCCAAACCTTCAATGCGAATACTCAAAATGTCGTCAAGGCCGGGCAGAAGGGAAAATCAGATCCAAAGCGGATGGTTATCCCACAGGCTGCCAGCACGGATACATCCAATGCACCAAGCCTTGTCATAAGCGTTCTTACGATCGCCAAAGGTAAAATTCTGAAGCGCTGGGACCAATCAGTGATGCTCGGAACCGATGACAATACGACCATAGCCGATTTGGTGAATGCGAAAGGCACATTCCCAAGCACATGGGCGAGCGCTGCGCGCAGCCTGGTACTCAAGTTTCTCAATGAAAACCTCAAGGATGCCCGGATGGCAGCTGTTGACCGGACACTGCTGCCGCCACAGGCAGCGCCTCAGACCGAACGGGCCGCGCCGGTGGAAAAGCCCGTGGATGCGCTTGCGGAGGCAGCTTTACTTACGACCAAGGGGCGGACCTTTGTCGCAGAAGGC
>Ga0114981_10000727_pt1 | contig 21513 bp, 30 predicted proteins | sample S_140806_MF_Meta_FD_87028 | JGI IMG/M metagenome (GOLD analysis project Ga0114981, IMG submission 87028) | Freshwater microbial communities from Lake Simoncouche, Canada to study carbon cycling - S_140806_MF_MetaG | ecosystem: Environmental > Aquatic > Freshwater > Lake | place: Lake...
CTCCCCCTCAAACCCCGGCAGTCGCCGCTTGCCGGTGAGCAGCTCCTGCATGGCGGCCTGCTTGAGCCTCTTCTTCTTAGTGATTAAGCGCCCGACTAGCCTTATCTTCGCATCAATGTCCGCAAGTATCTCCGCGATGGCTCGTTGCTCGGCTTCAACGGCTGGAAGCGCGATAAGAAAATTTCGTAGTTGTGCGATCGAGAACTCAAGGCGCGTAGTTCCAACCACCGCCTGGTTAATGCGGTCTTGCGTGGATGAATCTTCAAGTTGAAATGCGACAAATTCAGGGCACACACCCTCCCTTATTCGCAACCTCGCCAATTCTCTGCTGATATTTCCTCTGAATCCAGTTGGTACGATGCCAATTCTCCCAATGGTCCCCTTGATTGATATGAGGACATCGCCGGCTTGAACCCTGCTCCGCGAATATGGCGCTTCTGTGGCTCGTGATGCCATGTGATGCGTCGCACCCTCTATTTCTTTGACGTGCTTAATGGCAACGATTGGAATGCCTTCGTCAGAATGCTTTCCGACTTGCACAACGCCGTAGCAGATTGGTGAAGTGTCGGCGACCAGATTGGCAATTGGCTGGATGATCCAATCTTCCGGGATCACCCCCACCTCCGTCTGCTTGTAGCCCGGCTTCAGTTCCATGCGAACCCCATCCGCTCTAGGTGTCCAGCCACTTGTGCCTCCAGCTCCTCCACCCGTGCGCTGATCGCAGGTAGGGCCTCTCCGTAGCGTTCACCCAGCTGTTTGAGACGGCTGGTGAGGGCCTGACTCACCCGCTCCACTTCCGCGGCAACCGCCTGCTCCAGGCTGGCCAGCCACTTGCCCTCCACCACCAGCTCCCGCACCTCGGGATCCGTGATGTTGTCGTAGCGGCCGTAGGCCTGGGCGTCGAGATCCGCTTCAGCAGTCTTGAGCGCACGCTTGGTCTTGGGTTCGGATTCGCTGAGCAGTAGCCACTCCCTCAGGGCAGCCAACTCATCGGCCGCGTCCGGTTCCTTGCGGATCTCCTTGATGCGTGCCGCGACATTGGCCTTGTTGAGTTTCTCCAACTCCGCGAAGTAACCCTCCTCACCACCATGCTCCTCCTCCAGCTCCGCCAGGCGGCTGCTGGATTCCTCCAGCTCAGCGCGTAGCCCCTCGATCATCTCCAGGTTGTCGGCGAACAGTTGCAGCACCAGCAGCTCCTTGGGCACCAGGTCGCAGGCCCAGCCCTTGTCTTTGGTCTTGCCCTTTTTGTCGGTTTCTAGGATGCGTTGCGGTTCGGCGCGCCAGCCATCGGCGCTGATCGCATACACGTCGTCCTGCATCGATTCGGCCCACTGGTCGAGCAGCAGCTGGTACACGGCGTAGGCATCGATCAGCGGCTGGCCCTGGTAATGGGCCAGAAGGCCCTCGCTCAGCTCGCGGATCACCGCCTTGGGGTGGCAGCCCGCCTCCAGGGCCATCAGCTGGGCCGCCGCCTGTTGCCGCCAGGCCGCAAAGTGCTCGGCCATCCCGGCCAGGAAGCCGGCGAACTGGGGATGGGCGGTGATCGTGGCCTTCAGCTCCGCCGGAGCCACTGCCAGCTCTAGATAGCCAGGCCGCAGCGGCTGGAACAGGGCCTGGCGCAGCTGCGGGCACACCTGCCAGTAGGCCTCCTGGGCGTCGATGTCGCGCTCGGGGATGCCGCCGCGCAGGTGGGCCTCGATGTCTTGGAGGTCTTCCGCCTCGGAACTTTCGATGTAGCGGGGCAGGTTGAGGTTGTAGTCGTGCCCGGCGATCTCTTCATTGGGCACAAAGCGTGAATAGCCGGGCAGCTCCAGCTGGCGGGTGAACACATCGACGATCTTGTGGATGTCCCGCTCGCGCAGGCGGTTCTTGGGGCCGTCTTTGATGAAGCCCTTGCTGGCATCCAACAGGAAGAGGCCCTCGCGGCTGCCGGCGTCGCGCTTGTCGGTCACCAGGATGCAGGCGGGGATGCCGGTGCCATAGAAGAGGTTGGCCGGCAGGCCGATGATGCCCTGGATCAATCCCCGCTGGATCAGGTTTTTGCGGATCTCGGCTTCGGCGTTGCCGCGGAACAGAACGCCATGGGGAAGGATGCAGCTGCCCCGGCCCGTGCTCTTGAGCGTGCGCACGATGTGGAGCAGGTAGGCATAGTCGCCCTGCTTGGCTGGTGGGATGCCGAAGCCGTCGAAGCGGCTATAGGGATCCTTGGCTGCATCAAGCCCGGTGCTCCAGCGCTTGTCGGAAAAGGGTGGATTGGCCACCACGTAATCGAACTGCTTGAGCTGCTCGCCCTCCTTGAGTTTGGGATCCGCCAGGGTGTTGCCCTGCCAGATGATCGCGGTGGGGTTGCCGTGCAGGATCATGTTCATCCGCGCCAGGCCGCTGGTGGCCGCATCCTTCTCCTGGCCGTAAAGCGTCACCGGTCGGCCGGCCTGGGCTGCCACCTTGAGCAGCAACGACCCTGAGCCGCAGAACGGATCGCACACGGTGGTGGAGCCCTTGAGGTCTTCCTTGTCGATCTGCAGCACCTGGGCTTTCACCCGGCTCACCTCAGCCGGCGTGAGGAACTGCCCCTTGCTCTTGCCGCTCTCCACGGCGAAGTGGCGCATCAAGTATTCGTAGGCATCCCCCAGAATGTCGTCGTCGTCGGCCCGGTTGCGCGAGAAGTTGAGCGCTGGCGTTTCAAAGATCGCGATCAGATCGGTGAGGCGCTCCACCAGCTCCTTGCCGCTGCCCAGCTTGGACTGGTCGTTGAAATCGGGAAAGTCGCTCTGGCTCAGTTGCTGGTTGGCAGCCACCAGCGGCGCAATGATCTCCTTGTTGATGCGATCGCCGATCTCGGCCTTGCCCTTGAGGACCACCATGTCGGCAAAGCTGGAGCCCTCGGGGATCACGAGCGGCGCATAGGGCTGGCCGGCATACTTGTCGCTGATGTATTTGAGGAACAGCAACACCAGCACGTAATCCTTGTACTGGCTGGCATCCATGCCGCCGCGCAGGGCATCGCAGCTGGCCCAGAGGCTCGAATACAGCTCGGATTTACGGATCGCCACGATTCAGGCTCCTTGCCCTTGGACGCCGCCAAGCAGGGCTGGGGGGATGTCTTCCATCCAGCCTTGACGCGAGAGCCGCTGCAGTTGGCGGGTGAGTTCTTCGACTTTTCGACTCAGGGCAACCCTTTTCTGTTGGAGGTCCTCGGCTCGCTGGAGCTCGCTGGCGTTTGGAATCACGACGGGTAGGCTCTTCACTTCCCCCATCGGCACGAAGGCGACTGCGGTTCCCTGGCCGGCCTTGTCCAACAGGGTTTGCCCCACAGCACTCCGCAAATACTGCACTAGCGCGGCTGGGGTGAGGGGGGCATTGCGCCTGAGGCGGATGACACAGAATGCCTGCCCCGGCACTGTCGGGTGCTCGAGGTCCAGAACCACGGCCGCCTTGCCTAGGCCGCCCTTGATCGACAACAGCACATCCCCCGGCTCCAGGAGGTGCTGTCGGCCCTTGGCCAGGGCGATTTCAGGGAGACGGATAACCCTGGAGCCCTGGCGCAAGCAGCCGGATTCGTCGATGTCGCCTGGGGTGACCTCCCTCACCTCAAGGCCCTCGTCCTCCTGGCGTCCAAGGGAAGCCACTGGGCGCCTGATCTCAGCCAGATCGCCGAGCTGCATGGTGGTGCGGGAGGTGATGTAACGCTGCAACGTGAGATCCTCTTCGGTGTGAAGGTAGCGGCTGGGCTGGATGCTGAAGCCATTGGCCTCCAGCTCTTCTGCAGTGATCAGCCTCGAAGCTGGCTGTTCAGCACGCTCGTGCAGAAGCTGCGCTAGTTCAGCAATGGCGGCCGGATCCCAGTCCAGCCTTATTCTTTTTCCCTTGCTTCTTGTAAGCAGATCATGGGCTTCAACCATGTGGATGGGCTCGCCTGGTGCGCGGTCTTTCTTGAGAACCAGCAGCAACCCTTCCACCCGGGAACCATTGATCACCCCAGCCGGCAGAGCCACAGCTGCATCGAGCCAATTTTTTCGCACCAGCTCTTCACGGAAGTATTCTAGATCTCTTGATGTCCTAAATCCAAGGCCTGCAGAAACTAAAGCTAAAGTTGTGCCAGTGCAACGTTGGTGCGCAGCGTAAATTCTCCTGGCTTCGCTGTCTTTGATTGCCGAGGGGCAGTCAAGCGGTGGTGGAGGAAGCCATGGATCATCCACTAGTAATTCACGTGTTCTTTCATTCCAGGTCGGTCCGGCGAACGCCAACGGCCATGGCGTCAATTTTGAAATTGAATCTAGCTTAATCTTTCCTGGGTAGAGGCTGATCAATTTATGGACCCATTGCTCTTGATCCTTATTTGCAGAACTTACAAGTAGTGGATGCTTTGATCCCAATAGAGGGGCGGCTGATATGCCCAAGGGGAAGATGCAGGCCACTGTTTTATCACTGTCTTTGTCCAACAGCGCTTCGCACAATCTGCCCATCGAAGGCGAGCACCCAATTTCTCCTCCCATGCGGCCACTGGTGTCTGCCTTGATTGAGAGCAGCGCTTCGATTACTGCTTTACATTCAAGTGAATCGCCCTTTTTGATCAACCGGGCAAGCGGCAACAGAGTAGTTCTAAGCTTCTCAATCGAATTGGCGTCGATAAAGCCATCGTCAGTTGAAATGGGCAGGGAGTCACCTGCATATTCCTTTATTCTTTTCTGGATCAACCTCCACTGATTGATAGTCGTCAGGCTTTCAATAGAGTCGAAATAGCCGATCGTATTGAACTGTTTGGAGGGTACCCATCGGGCCCAAAGTAGAACATCAAGTACGCTATTGAGACAATCTTGGTAAGCAGGATTTCCTTTGCATTCCTCGCAGGCGGCCCGGATCAATTGCTCAGCTTCGGCCGCAGTCATCAAGGGTTTTGTCATGGCACCCATCAGTAGCGGTTGAAGCTGTCGAAGTCGTAGGCCGTGACCAAGGTGCCGCCGCGTTCGACGACGACCACGCCACCCTTGTCCATGGCTCGGATCAGTTCCTTGCGCTCCTGGTCCAGTTCATTGAGCCGAATGAGGATCTGCTTGCGACCCAGGATCAGCTTGTCCCCGTCGGGAATGCCGTGCTGCCGAGCCAGCTCCACAGTTTTTACGCGGATGCCGCGCTGCTGAATCCTGTCGCCGAAATGCTTGGTTTTGGCCATGCCCCTCCCGGGCTTGATGCGCAAAGCATGGCAGGCCTGATGCGTTCTGTCAACGTCTGGCGAGCGTGTCAGCGTCTGACACGGCTGTCTCTGTGTTTTTCGTGCTGGGCGCTGGATGCGTGCTGAGGGTGCTCCTGAATACGACGATGCGGCTCCAGGCGGTTCCGGCGGGCTCGATTCTGAGCGAAACGGCCAGTTCTGCTTCGAAGGGTTCCTCAAGCGCCTGCGTGGCCTCTCCTGGTCATCCCCAAGCGCTGCGCCGCCTCCAACGTCGGCAGCTGGAGCTTGCGCGGGTGAGGCCAATCCGCTGCAGAACGGGAAACCGCCATGCCCAAGGCACTTCACATGCCGTTACAATTGGCGCAACACTCCGAAACAGTCATGGCTGAACCCTCCCCCCGTTTTGGCTTTGTCGCCTTCGCTGAAACCTGGAATGGTCGCCTGGCCATGCTCGGTTTCGTGATCGGCCTCGCCACCGAGCTGCTCACCGGCCAGAGCATCCTGTCCCAGATCGGGCTCGGTTGATCGCCATGAGCACCGACTACACCGCAGCCATTGCCGCCGTCATCGGCCTGGTCGTTGTCCTCACCAGCATGACGGTCTACATGCTCACCCGCCCCAGTGATCTCACCCCCACCAACCCCCGATGAACACCGGCACTCCCGCCAACGACCCGTGGTTCCAGCACCGCGCCGAAGAGCTGATCCATCTTGAGCAGCTCAAGCATGTTGAGCGTTTCAACGGTCGCGCCGCCATGCTCGGCATCGTGATCGGCATCGTGGTGGAGGGCCTCACCGGCTCCGGCATCGCCCACCAGATCGGCCTCGGTGCCCTGGTCGACGGTTACGCCGCCTGCCGCACCCAGTTCCTGCCCTTCTGCTTCTGACCTTTCGCGCGGCTCCCGAACAGACCACCCCCGGCAATCCCGAGGGTTTTTGATGGCCCTCGCTGCAGCCCCTCCCATGACCGGCAACCTTCAGGCCATCGGCTTTCTGTTCACCTGGGTGCTGGGCTGGGGGATTGGTGGTTCGCTGATCGATGCCGGCCTGATCAATGCCGGTGTCTATGGGCTGGAGGGCGGCCAGCTGGGCACCGCCACCACCTTCATCCTCTGGAGCCTGCTCTGGGGGGGCGGCGGGCTGTGGCTCTACCGGCGTTGGACCGCTCCCGTCACCCCGGACCGTTGATCTGTTGCGGCCGCTTGGCCGTGTCGATCAGCAGGTTGTGGAGTCATTCCTTGCTGCTGATCAGCGCGTGGGCCAGCCAGGTGCCCGTCAGCCGGGTCTCCGCCATGCAATTTCCTTTGCAGCGCCCAAGGGCCTGCTCAATCTCGGCCAGTTCTTGGCGGATGTTCCGCAAGGATCGCCTTCTGGAGCGCGCCTTCTCCCAGACCGAGGGCCGTAACGGCGGCGACGGCCGGCCGATGACCACCACCGCGTTCCTCGCTCAGATGCGCGTGCATTCCGTCTACGGCGTCCTGTTCCAGCAGCGGGGCCCGGCCGGGATCCAGGCCGCTGCGCGGGCGCTGCCGATCCGCTGGTCGGCCCCCTTGCCATGCCCCCTGGTATTCGGCGTGACAGTGAATCATCCGGCACAGGCATCAGAGTCGTTGTCCAAGCGGATCCCGTGATGGCACCCCTGAACGGCCCCCTACCTTTCTCTCGCCACCAGGCGACGCGGGCCTACCGGCTGACGGACGCCTTCTTCCAGCCCCATCCCCACCTCGATGGTCGCTTTGACTCGATCGAGGAGGCCATCGCAGAGGCCATCGGCTGGCTGGCTGGATTAGAACCTGGTGCGGTCCAGGCGTCCATCGGCTTGGAGGTGAGCACCAGCAACGGTGACTGGCGCACCATCCGCCAACCCATGCAGCTGCTGTGCCCGCTGCCCACGCCGGCGCTCTGAATCCGTGGCGATTTTGGGCAGCCAGAAGCATGTGCCATGGCCGCAGACGATTCGCTTTTCGGCGAGGGACGTACGGGTGTGGGTGTACGGGTCCCTGCGAGCAGAAACGCCGGCTGCAACACTCGGTTAGACCTCTAGACGTATTGAGTCATCGGCCCAAACAGCTAACATTGGCTAAGACTGAGATTGTATTTGCCATAGTTTCGCAGGATATTGTTGCCACCCGGGTTCACTTTTTCGACCTCTAGGATTAGGCTTGCGTGCTTGCCTGACATGACAAGGGTTCCTTTGCCTTGGTTTCCCCATCCATCGAGAAAGCGGAATTCATGGCTGTTCGGGGCAATCCGCGTTGACGCAATTTTTTCATTGCCCAACACCTGACCTGAGTCCGGCATCGAGACGGAAAAGGACACAAGAGCGGATTTATCATCGTTGGCAATGCTTGCGCTCGCATAGGAATAGCCAAGCGACTGGCCATTGCCAAAGAGTTCTTCCTTCGCGGAATAACACCGAGTGCTGCTATCGGCGCCAAATGCCGCACTCGGCACCAGAATAATAATTGAGGCAAGAAGTGCGACGTTCATGTGAAGCCTCCCCTTCTTGGGGATGGTTCTTTTAGGTAGTTCATGCTAGTCCTCCTTTTCCGAGTCAGCTGCCTCACTTGTCGGCAAGTGGCCAAAAGGCCTGGCCCACCATGGGGTCTTTCTTCATGCTTTGCCAAGAAAACTGTGGTTCATGGATCCGTCAACTACTTTTTCAATGCACTACACAATGTGCAGTGAGCCTCAAGCCGTTCATGACCAGGCACTAGCCGTCATCGCTAAAGCTCTGCAAGCTGCATTCAGGGGGAGAGCGACACGAGCAGGTTGAAAAAGCGTTTCTTTATCACCAGATAATGACCAAGCCAGAGGGTTGCAAGGATACTTGGAATGCCCAGCATAAACGCCATCTGCATTGGATTATTGCTGTCATTCACAAGACCTGCTTGGATCAGTATGTGCTCCGTCACGGACTGAGTGGAGATCAGCATATTATTAAGCGCGTGCACGAGGATGCTCGCCCATAGATTGCTTGTTTTGAAGTAAACGATTGCTGCGCACGTGCCAAATAAAAATGTGGTTACAAATGAAAGGGGTGGGTGAATGGCGGCAAATACCAGCGAAGAAGAAATGATGGCCGGCCATGGATTTAGCCTTCTTCTCAGGGCGTTGAACAGCCAGCCCCTGAACACAATTTCTTCCGAAATGGGGGCAAGGATTGTCGACGTTGCTGCTCCGGTCAAGAGAGCGAAAAGAGAGAGTTGTTTGGGTTCCAGCGTCTCAGTGAGGGAACCTGGAGATAACAGCTGGATAACCAGAAGAATCGCTACAATAGAACAAATTCCAAAAGCCAGGTTGAACAGGGCGATGGCGGCGATATCAACGCGTGTGATGCGTTGAAAGATTTGCACGAGGCTCTGAGTGGCATTAATTTTCTTGGCCACCAGCTCAAACCAGACAACGAAGATGATCAAAAGGGCAGGGATGCCCCTCAATATTTCTATGCCTATCCCTGGTATGGCAGTTAAGCCCGGAGCATTTTTCGCCAATCCAAGAGCAAGCCCACTACCGATCAACTGGACTGAGATAAAGACGATCAAGGCCCTTCTGAGGTGATACTGTTGGAGGAATTCTTCCAGTGTCTGCATGTAGGTGTCTCGCTAGTTTGGTTGCTTTTTATTATGACACTCTCCATAATGGGAGGCACCCAGGGATCGCAAGCTCCTCCGAAATGGGTTTCTGATCCCCCGAGCTGGAGCACCCAGGATTAAGTGGAAAACCCTGGAGTTTGCTGCGAGTACGGCATCATTGGCTTCAGGTTTCGAAGTCTATGGATCGACGGCGACAGCTGGGCAGCGTTTTCTCGGTCATAGGGACCAGCCCGTGAAGCGGCGGTGCTTCCGGTGCCAGTAGATGTGTACTGAGTCGATCCGCCAGTCTGAAATGTTCAGGCCCACACAGCTCTTAGAAGGCTGCAGACCATCAGTTAACCAACCCAAGCTCTGCTCAAGTTTCTTGATGTCGTAGTCAAGTGATTCAACTGCTAGAACAGCCGAAGAGGCGTGTCTTTCGGCGTCTGAGTACAGAAGTATCTCCAAAGGTCTCTGGGAGGGAGGCTGCAAAAACGCGACGAGTATTTGCTGAGGCTTCGTGCCAAGAATTGCGTACTCCCGCTTTCCTTGGCATGTGAAATCACCGGATAAGATCGAATTTTTCTGCCAACTCACCGACCGATCCGCTGCCGCAGCAGCTGAGACAACGTTGAAATTGTCGACGCCCTGGTTTCCCTCCGAGTTCGACTTGCTCAAGCCTGAATCGCAGATAATCTTGTTGCCGTTGTTGATATGAGTTAACGTGAATCCTCCGCTTTTCGGGTTCGCGTTGTAGTGCCATGCGCCGCCAAGTGCATCTGAAACGTTTTCAGTGTCGCCACTTGATCCCACCCTGGCATAGGTCATTCTGGGTCCATCCGACCACTCGAGGATGAATTTACTGCCAATTTCTATGTTTCTTGCTTGTATCCATTTGCCCCCGTTAAAGCTGCATCGTTGGATTCTGGGGTTTGCGCTTTTGCTACTTCCCAGGGAATGATTGCGAGACAGCAAAGCAATTGGAGGATAAATCTTGTTTGGTGCATCGTCGCAAGCCTGCTGACTTGATCGAATTTATCAGCGGTGAGTCCCTTCCCAATGTGTTATCAGAAGTGATCGCGACCCCCCTGCCGGATCAGGGTCGGCATCCGCAGGGCATCCAGGGGCTCGGTGCGCAGCTGCAGCGGCAAGTCAGGCGGCTAGAGGGGAGAGTCGAGGCAGCGCGATCCCCTTACCCCATCGCTGGCTGAGAGCTCATCAACTAACAAGCTGGCGCCCGACCGCCCATCGACTTGCCACCGATGATCAGCGCTCGCGTCGACCGCTAGCTTTGTGAAATTGCGTCATAGCGCCTGAGGTCGCTCTTGCCCATTGCGCACATACGCCGGCTCACTGACGAGCAGTTCGCCGGTGAGGTCGTGATGCTGCTTGCCGATCATGTCGATGGCGGGGAGATCGCCCGGCTTGATCCGCTTGGTGCCGCAAATCGAATCCGTCCTCATCACCTAGGAACGCACCACGCACCTCGTGCATGAGCTGCGCCGTCACACGCCCATGTCGGTCGTGCTCATCGCTGAGCTCAATCGCGCGGGGCCTCCCGACGCGCTGGAGCGCGAGGCAAAGATCGCCTCGCATATCATCAACTGTCTCGTGCAATTCCGCGGGCGGCACTCGGCTCTGGCAGAGCGCGCCTACAACGCCGCGATCACCGACTTCCAGCAGGGAAGCGGCGGCTACAGCCCCGAGGTGCTTCGTCAGATCACTCGGGCGACGATCAACGTACGACGACAAATTGATGGCGCGCTCCAGCGCGTCCATGAACGCGGGGAGGGCACGGCCAATAGCGGTTGCTGAACTGGTTGATGCACTCACGAGCGTGTAGGTGTGCCGCGGAAGGGAGGCGGTTGAGGCGCTTCGTCCTCACCTGTCGGATAAGTTCTCACCTTCGTGCTGGGCGGTACCGACCGCGGGCCGTTGCAGGGCCAGTCCCTGGGCGCCGATGGCGTCTTCGCATTCATCGAGGCCCAGGCCGAATGGACCGGTGACACCTGGTGGCCGCAGCTGGACGAACTGGTGGTGGGTGCGCACTGGATCATCGGCGTGGTGTTCGTCGACGCCACCCGAGCCAGTGACGGGGAGCAGGTGCAGTTCGAGATCATCCACCGCTGGACGATCGACGGCGACCGCATCACGGCCTTCCAGAGCTTCAACAATGACTAGCGCCGGTACGACGCCTTCCACGGTGCCGGTGACCCCGTCGCTGTCGATGTGGAGATCCGTAAGGCGATGGAAGTCCCTTGCTCCGGCCCGGGAGCTGGGTGGCGTGTGCCTGCAGCCCATACACGGTGCGAACCACGGTGCGCTGGGGGCCTGGCAGCTTCCAGATACGCCAGACCTTCCTGAACAGGCCGGCCCCGAACCGCTTCGATAACATCGGTCGCTGGCGGATCGAGTCCGACACCAGCCGCTGGGGGATCTCCGTCCGTGAGCTCGGCGACGTCCCTGACGCCCCCGGTCGTTCGCTGGGCCTGGGTTTTGGAGGATGGGGGTCCCGGGGATCGAACCCGGCTCAGGCGAATTATGAGTTCGCTGCATTCACCAGATTGCTAGACCCCCCTGGGCCGTGGCCCGTGCCGAAGTATCCCAGGCTCGGGTTACCAGCGGCCCCGCTGCGGCGTACTGCCACTGCCGCCGCCCTGGCCGAGGCTGCTGCTGAACCCCGTGGGCAGATCGCTGGTGCGCAGCGGCATCGGTAGGGACTGGTCGTCGAGCATCACCGCGGTGGTGGTCTCGACCGCGGCCCCATCCCAGGCGTGGGCTTGGTCCGTGAAGCCGAAGCCCTTCACCACCCCCCGATCCCAGCCCGGTACCGCCAGGCCGAACAGGTCGGTGATCTGGTGGGCAAGATTCACGCCGCTGGTGAACGGCGCCGTAAAGGAATAAAACCGCCGTTCCATCAACTCCGGTGGCGCCTGGATCACGCCACAGCGACTCACCTCCACCGGTGCGGTGCCCATGCCGTGGTGGGGCGCCTCCAGGCTGGTGGTGCACAGCACCGGGCCGGCCAGGGCGGCAGGGGTGAACGGGGGCAGGGCTGGGGCCGCCATGACCAAGGCCGATGCAGCGGCCGGCGCCAGGAGCAAGCGAAGACGGCTTGGCCGACGGGGGGGACGGGACATGGGGCGCAGGGGGACGGCGGCACGAGCCACAAGGACCCATAGCCTATGGCCGCAAACTATCCAATGCCGCCCCCTCCCTTAGTCCGTGACGAACGCTCCGCTGTCCCCTTCCCTGGCGGGCAGCTCCGCCGAACTGCGCGCCAGGTTGCTGCCCCTGCTGGCGGAACGGGCCTATCGCCGTGGTCAGTTCACCCTCGCCTCAGGCCGCACCAGTGATCACTACGTGAACTGCAAACCGGTGAGCCTCAGTGGCGTCGGTCTGGCCCTGCTCGGGGCGCTGCTGCTGGAGCAGCTGGAGCCGGAGGCGGTGGCCGTGGCCGGCCTCACCCTGGGGGCCGATCCCCTGGTGAGCGCCGTGGCGATGCGGGCCGCCCTGGATGGCCGTGCCCTGGATGCCCTGATCGTGCGCAAGGAGGCCAAGGGCCATGGCACCGGCGCCTGGCTGGAGGGACCCCTGCCCCCGCCTGGCAGCTGCATCACCGTGCTGGAGGACGTGGTGACCACGGGCGGTTCAGCCCTCAAGGCCGTGATCCAGCTGCGCGAGGCGGGCTATCGGGTGCAGCGGGTGGTCACGATCGTGGATCGCCAGGAGGGCGGCGAGGCGGCCATGGCCGCAGCGGACCTCGAGCTGTCCAGCCTGTTTCTGCTGGAGGAGGTGGCGGCGACGGCTGAGGCGTTGGCTGAGGAGTGGGCAGCCGGCGCTGAGGCGTTGTCCGTCAGGGAGGCCTGAGCGGTGGTTCTTTCTCCCTGGGGCTGGCAGCCCCCCACCCCGATGCGGTTGGAGCAGGCGGTGGGCCTGCTGCGCCTGGAGGGCCCCGACAGCCTGCGGGTGCTCCATGGGCAGACCAGCCAGGCCCTGGCCCTGGCCCGGCCCGGCCAGTGGCTGGGCACCTGCTTGATCACCCCCACCGGTCGGATGCGGGCGGTGGCGGAGGTGCTGGTGGAGTCGAACGCCGCCTGGCTGGTGATCACCAGCAGTGACCCGGCGGCGGTGCGCCTGGCCCTTGATCGGGTGCTCTTCCCCGCCGATGACGTTCGCCTGGGGCCGTTGCAGCAGGGCCGGCTGCTGACTCCCCTCGGCACTCCTCTGGACCCCGAGGAGGATGGCCCCGCCCCCTGTCTGCGAGGGGAGCACGGCCAGTGGCAGCCCCTGGCGGAGGGGGGCTGGTTGCTAGGGGAGCAGGTGTTGGTTCCGGAGGGCACCCCGGCGCCGGCCTGGCTGGAGCGGCGGCCGGCCCTCGGGGAGCAGGCCGCCGCTCGCTGGCGGATTCAGCAGGGGATCCCCGCCGCCCCCCACGAGCTCAACGACAGCACCAACCCCTTCGAGCTGGGCCTGGCCAGCCGGGTGAGCCTCAGCAAGGGCTGTTACGTGGGCCAGGAAACCCTGGCCAAACTCGCCGCCTACGACGGCGTCAAACAGCAGCTGCGCCGCTGGTTCTGCCCCAGCTCTCCCGGACTGGAGGGCCTCCTCGCCCCCGGTGCCCCGCTGGAAACCGCCACCGGCGAACGGGCCGGCGTGGTGACCTCGGTGGTGGAGCTGGATCCCCTGGCCGGGGGCGGCTGGATCGGGTTGGCCCTGGTGCGGCGCCAGGCGCTGGCGGCAGACACCCTGCAGCGGGGCTCCGCCCCGTTGACCCTGTCCATTCCGGAGGAGTTCGTGCCCCCGCCCGTGGGCCCCGGGGGGCAGGGCTCAGGGGGGCAGGAGCCCTGAGCGCCTGGGGTTGGGGTCCCGGCGTTCCGTTCCCGGCTCAGCCCATCGCCTCCTGATCCAGCAACCACCGCGCCACGGCCCAGGTGGCGCGATTGTCATCGTGGTTGTAGCGCAAGATCCGCCGCAGCTGGTGGCCGTGGCGGCCCTCCCGCCACTGGCGCCACCAGAGCAGGCAGCGGGCCCCGTCCACGCCGTGCTGGCTCCAGCGAAATCCGAGCCAGCTCGCAATCGCCTTCAAGCCGTAACTGTTCACCGGCATCACCCAGTGGCGACGCAGCCGTTGGTGCACGTCCACCAGCCGCGCCCGCAGCCGCTGTCGCTCCGCCTCCGGCACCCCAAGCCGCTCGGTGAGGCGCATCAGGGCGATCGCCTCCGTTTCGCCGTAGTGCAGCACCGGCCAGTCGGGGTAGTGGGCGAGCAGCCGCTCCAGCCGCCGCCAGAGGCGTTCCTCCCCGTGCTCCTGCAGCGCCAGCAACGGCACGTAGCGCCCTTCACTGCCGGACGGGGGCCAGGTGCCGGAGGCCTCCCGCGGCAGCACCACCAGCCCATGCAGGAAGTCATCGCGGGCATCCGGGTCGGATTCGATGTCGTAGAGCAGGACCCCGGGGGCGGTGCGCAGTTCCGGCAGGGCTGCGGCCACCAGCGCCCGCCAGGGCTGCCCGGCGGCCTGCACCTGGGCCTGGCGCACCAGCTGGGGGGCCACCTCCCGATGTTGCTCGCCATGCACCGCCAGGGCCTCGCCCAGGGGCTCCGCCGCCGCCGTCGCCAGGGCCGCCAGGCTGGTGATGCCCACCTCCAGCAGCAGGTCTCGCCGCTTGCCGCCGATGCCGCTCACTTCGCTGAGGTGCCCTTCGGCCGCCGCCACCCCATCGCACAGGCCCCGCCAGCTGCAGAGCGTGCATTTTTTGCGGTCGTTCACCAGCGGCGGTGGGGTGGGTCGCTCCAGGTCTTCGCCCAGCTTGGCCAGGGCGTTGTCCAGCTGCTGCGGCAACCCCCCGCCCAACGCCAGCCGCTCCCGTTCCAGGTGGCGATCGCCGCCGGCCACCACCAGGGCTTCGGGCACGGGCCCCTGTTGGTCGTCCGCCAGCAGCCGGCCCCAGAGCGCCAGCACCAGCCGATGTTCCCGGGTCAGCCGTCGGCCTTGCCGGGCCAGCACCGGTTGATAGGCATAGGGTCCCCAGCGGCTGTGGCCCTCCACCCGCACGAGCAGGCTTGGGTGCGCCTCCAGCCGTTTCCCCCCCGGCCCTGTGCTGCGCAGCCGAACCCCCATCACGCCCGGAGCCCCGGCCTGGCAGGCGCTGGCGCCATGGCCGGGCCGCTCGGGCAGCAGGTTCTGGAAACAGCGCAATTGTTCTTCGAGGGCCAGGGCCCGATGGGCGGTCCACTGCCGCTGCTCCTGGGGGCCGTGCTGATCCAGCCAGGCGCGGCGACGGCAGCGCAACCAGCCGCGCAGCAGGCGGTCGGTGAGCAGGTCGGGGGGATGGCCCCCGGGGCCGGTGAGGCCGGGTTCGTGCCGCATTCCCCCAGGCTAGGAGCTGCGGTGGCCTGCCAACAGGCCGGCACCTTCAGTGGCCAGGGGGCGGTGATGGGCTGCTACGACCGGCGGTGTCACTCCTTCGTGTCTGCGCCATGGCCTCTGCCCCCCTCCCCCTGGAGGCCAGCCCGATCCAGTTCGGCACCGATGGCTGGCGCGGCATTCTCGGGGTGGACATCACGGTGGAGCGGTTGCTGCCGGTGGCGGCGGCGGCTGCCCGGGAACTGGCCAGTTCCGCCCCCGAGGGCCTCGCGAGCCGCACGGTGGTGATCGGCTACGACCGCCGGTTCCTGGCGCCGGAGCTGGCTGCGGCGATCGCCGCGGCGGTGCGTGGTGCCGAGCTGGAACCCCTGCTCTCGGAGAGCCCCACCCCCACCCCGGCCTCCAGCTGGGCGGTGGTGGAGCGCGGGGCCCTGGGGGCCCTGGTCATCACCGCCAGCCACAACCCGCCCGAGTGGTTGGGTCTGAAGATCAAGGGACCGTTCGGCGGCTCGGTGGAGGGGGACTTCACCCAACGGGTGGAGCAACGGCTCGCGGCCGGTGGCCTCACGGTGCCGATCGCAGGCACTACCGAGCGCTTCGATGCCCTGGGCGCCTATGTGGCGGGGCTCAGGGCCAAGGTGGACACCGGCGCCCTGGCGGCGGGGCTGGAGCGGCTGGGGCTGCGGGTGATCGTGGATCCGATGCATGGTTCGGCGGCGGGCGTGCTGCCGGCCCTGCTGGGGGAGGGGGCCGTGGAGAGCGGCGTGATCCGTGAGATCCGCTCCCATCGGGATCCCCTGTTCGGCGGCCATCCGCCCGAACCCCTGGCCCCTTACCTGGGGGAGCTGATCGCCGCCGTGCGGGCCAGCACCGCCGCCGGCCAACCGGCGATGGGGATTGTGTTCGATGGCGATGGCGACCGCATCGCGGCGGTGGATGAAACCGGCCGCTTCTGCAGCACCCAGCTGCTGATGCCCCTCTTCATCGACCACCTGGCCCGGGCCAGGGCCCTGCCGGGCTCGGTGATCAAGACCGTGAGTGGCTCCGACCTCATGGCCCTGGTGGCCGAGGACCTGGGCCGCGAGGTGATCGAGATGCCCGTGGGCTTCAAGTACATCGCCGCCGAGATGCTGGCGGGCGAGGTGCTGGTGGGCGGTGAGGAATCGGGCGGCGTGGGCTTCGGCATGCATCTGCCGGAGCGGGATGCGCCGTTTGCGGCCTTGCTGTTGATCGAGGCCCTGGTGGAGGGCAGGGTGCCCCTGGGTCAGCGGATCGATGCCCTCCAGGCGCGCTGTGGGGGCGCCGCCGCCTACGACCGCCTTGATCTGCGGCTGGCCGACATGGCCGCCCGTGTCCGACTGGAGAGCTTCCTGGCCACAACGCCCCCCACCGAGGTGGCCGGGTCGCCGGTGCAGCAGGTGATCACCACCGATGGCGTGAAGCTGCGGCTGGGGCCCAACCACTGGTTGATGCTGCGCTTTTCCGGCACCGAGCCGCTGCTGCGGCTGTATTGCGAGGCGCCCACGGCGGAGCGGGTGGAGGCGGTGCTGGGCTGGGCGCGGCAGCTGGCGGAGGGGATCTGATGGCCCCCCCGTCGACGCCTACCCCCCTGGTGATCGCCAGCGGCAACGCCGGCAAGATCCGCGAGTTCGCGGCCCTGTTGGCCGCTTTGCCCCTAGAGATCCAGCCCCAGCCGGAGGGGATGGAGGTGGAGGAAACGGGCACCACGTTGGCGGCCAACGCCCGGCTCAAGGCCGAGGCGGTGGCGCGGGCCACGGGCTGCTGGACCCTGGCCGATGATTCGGGCCTGGCGGTGGAGGCCCTGAAGGGCGCCCCGGGGGTGCAGTCGGCGCGCTATGCCGATAGCGACGCCGAGCGGATTGGGCGGCTGTTGCGTGAACTGGCCGCCGCCAACCGGGCGAGGGGAGCCGAAGGGCTCCCTCCGGAACGTGGAGCCCGCTTCACCGCTGCTCTGGCGGTGGCCGACCCCACCGGCCGGATCCGCCTGGAGGTGGAGGGCCACTGCCCGGGGCTGATCCTGGAGGAGCCGCGGGGCAGCGACGGCTTCGGCTACGACCCGGTGTTCCTGGTGCCGGAGCTGGACCTGACCTTCGCCGAGATGGACAAGGCCACCAAGGGACGGATCGGCCACCGGGGCCGGGCGTTTGCCCTGCTGGAGCCGGAGCTGCGGGCGCTATTGGGCTGAGGCGGGGGCTGGGCAGGCTGTGGGACTTGGCGAGCTGGCGGATCTGCAGCGGAAGACCATCCCGAGACCAGACGCCAACGCCTCCGTTCGCCAACAGGATGACATCGGGGTGGGATTGCTGGCTGATTTTCAGGACTGTTGGGGTCGTGGCCGAGTGCCATTCCACCGCCCACCTCACCGCCCATCTCATCGACTATTCCATTGCCGTGATTCCATGAACAGCGAAAGCGACGTCACACTCGGCCGCCGCAGTTTTTCCGAATCGGAGGGGCAGGGCTGGTGCTCAGAGGCGTCTGGCCTGGATGATCCGCGCCCCCTGGAGCCCCACATGCGGCTTGTGGGCAACGAGCAGGGCTGGGGTTTTTATCACCGTGCCGAATTGCTCAATGGCCGCCTGGCCATGCTTGGTTTTGCCATTGGCGTGATCCTGGAGCTGATCACCGGCCAGGGGATTTTGCAACAGATTGGCTTAAAAGCCCTACTTCATCACGCCTAAATTCAGGTTCTGATCCCTTCGCCTTCGGAGTGTGTCATCGCCATGACGAATGCCATCCCACGGTTTGGTTTCGTTCCCTTTGCCGAGATCTGGAACGGCCGCCTAGCCATGCTCGGTTTTGTTATCGGCCTCGCCACTGAACTGTTCACGGGTCAAGGGATTTTGGCCCAGATTGGGCTGAGGTTCTGAGGGGGGGGATCTTGGTGGAAGGCGATTTGATTTAATTCTGATCGGAGTGATTAATCTTGTTTGACGCAAGGAAGGTCTCGCGTTAGGTGTTGAAGTTGGCTCCAAAAGACTTGGGTTGGCCTGGATTGCCATCCTTCCTGTTCTAAAAGGTTTCCCGCCATGGAAGCAGCCTTGATTCCTGCGGCCGCATGCTGCTGGCTGCAGGAACAAGGTTCTAAGATCATCGCTTTTTTATAGTAATAAACTGCGGCCTGGAACTGGCCGGCGTTGGCGGCCATAAAGGCATTGGCAAAGGCGAAATCGAGACTTTCAATTGTCTCTAGCTTTCGGCCGAGGCTGCTTTGCGGGGGGGGATTTAAAAGGCGAGGTGTCAGGCAGCGTTGGTCGTGCGGAAGGGTTTGGGGATTGACGTTGCTGGTGGGCTGGGAGTGGCCAGGTTCGGCCACTCCTGCAACGAGAGCCATGACAAGGGAGCATGTGCCGAAAATACAGAGCCCGAGAGGACGGGATCTTTTTGGCATGACTCACGATCAATTTAGTTATCTAAGGCTAGGCAGTGGCACCTGCGCTATGCAGAGCGGCGTTAAAACTCTTTGCATAGGTTTCAATGGTCCCTGCTCTGTCTAGCCCATTGATGATTCTCCTGGCGTTATAAAAGTCCTCGATCTGCCCCTTTTCCGGGTCTCCCAGGAAATTTTTCAGGGCGTATCCTGTGAACGTGCCGACGAACATCCCGTAAAACATGATGACGACAGCGTACTCATCGTTTTTGGCGCTGTCCGGGCTCACCGTTAAATCAGGGCATTCTGGATAAAAACCTTGGACGATGCCAGTCATTTTGCTGTAATTCAGTCTTCCGGTCAGTTGGACAAGGCCCCTGCCATGGAATTTGGCGCCATCTCCAGGTTGGGTGTTGCCGAGATCTGCCCTTCCTTCATACATCTCGGTGAAATAGGCATTGTCGCCATACTCATCGATGGGCTGCATGGTTTGTGCCGTCTCATGAAAGGCCGTTGCCAGCATGTAGGCAAGCCAGTTAATGGTGCGGATCCCCCAGTTTGTGGCAAAATCGCCCGTTGGTTGAACAGGTGGCTTCTCCCAGAAATTCAAGATCGTTTCGATTCCATTGACCTGGGACTGAGACAGGACGCCGCTGAATGGCGCGTTTCTGATCGAGGAATAGAATTTAGAGCGGTCCATGACGTTGAATGTGATGGAGATGTTTTTAACTTGGACTGAGTTGCCGATGGGCAACGCGTGACTGGTCGGCGGATGACTCAGTGGAATCAGGCCTAGAGATTTACTAGGCTAGAAGTTCTGGATTCTCGGCCGCGACAGTTCCTGCCTCCTCTGCTCCCTCTTCGAGCCCAGCATCAACAGCTGGATTTGTGGCGGTTGTTGTCACAGCTTTTGCGACGGTATTAGCGGCTCCCTAGAGTGCATCATACGCGCCTGCTCCTACCACTGCTTCGCCCACGGGCTTGACTTCCTGGGAAACTTCATGGCCCAGATGACCGAATTCCTTGTCAATTTTCTTGTCAACCATTTTTGGGTTGGGATGGGTTGAATGGGAGCCCGGTAAAGAACTCTTTTCTAGTCTGCACTCTTGTCTTCATTTCTAGGCCCGAACCATGCCAATCCCCCCCTAAGGGGGGGGGGATTGACGCCCCGCCATGGCCCCTTGATCCGGAGGCGAAGGCCGGGGCTGTTGGATGTGGCCTGACAGCACTGCTAACGGCTTCCGCTTCCCAGCGATCTGTTCTCTTTCGACCACGGCTGGCCCGTTGAGGCCCGCCGACGCGAAAACCGAGGCTTTGCAATCCGTTACAATGTGCTTAACGTTTTGTCGTCTCCATGGCTGAGTCCCCCTCCCGCTTCGGTTTTGTGGCCTTCGCCGAAACCTGGAATGGCCGCCTGGCGATGCTCGGCTTCGTGATCGGCTTGGCCACCGAGCTGCTCACCGGCCAGGGCATCCTCACCCAGATCGGCCTGGGCTGAACCTGATGGGTACCGATTACACCCCAGCCATCGCCGGCCTGGTTGCCCTGGTTGTTTTGATCACCGGGATGGTGATCTTCGTTCTCGCCAGGCCCAGCGATTTAGCTCCCAGACCCTGACAACGCCCCTCAAGCCCCCGTAGTACTCCAATAGATCCATGACCAACACCTCAGCTGACGAAACCTGGTTCCGCAACCGGGCAGAAGAACAGATCCATCGGGATCAGCTCAAGCGGGTTGAGCTGTTCAACGGCCGGGCCGCCATGCTGGGTCTCGTGATCGGAATCATCACGGAAGGTCTGACTGGCGCCGGCATCGCCCATCAAATCGGCCTAGGCGCTCTGGTGGACGGCTATGCGGCCTGTCGTGCTCAATTTCTGCCGTTTTGTTTCTGAGGTCATCGTGATTTCAGAGTCCTCGGTTCCCGGGCATGGTGATCCCTCTGTCTGAAGGGGATGGAACAGCGGCGCCATCGGGGCTGAGGTCGTTCGTTCTGCCAGTTCGCGGCGGTGACTGTCGTCTTTGGGGGGGGCATCACCTCCCAGCTTCAGCATCAGAGGCCCTGCCCCTTTTGGTGTGTCATGGCGGGCCTGGGGTCCCCAGCGACTATTTGTTTCCCCTGATCGGGCAGCTGCGCCGCCCGATCATTTTTTTCGACCAACTGGGATGCGGGCGCAGCGACCGACCCAGCCCCGGGGAGCAGGAGTATTCGATCGCCGCCTCGGTGCAGGACCTGGTGGAGGTGATCCAATCCCTCGTGTTGGAGGGGGTGATCCCGAGGCGCGATGGGCTCCCTGCCTATCACCTCTACGGCCAGTCGTTCGGCGGCATCCTGGCGTTTGAGGCCCTCAGCGTCCACCATGGCTCGTCGCGACCAGGCCCGCCGCCGCCTCGCTCGTTGACCCTCTCCAACGTGCCGAGCTCGGTGCCGGTCTTGCTTGAGGAGGTGGCGGCTCTGTTGGCGGTTCTTGGCGGCGACGGTGCCCGCTTCGATGCGACCCATGTCTGCCGAACGTTGCCACGACCCCCGGCCCTGGTGGCGGCCTACGCCCCTGGGCATCCCGGGAGCGATTGGCGTGGCGTCGATGTCATCGCCGACTGGTCGGCGACGGAGCGCAGTCTGGGGGCCCTCGCCTTGCCCGTGCTGCTGCTCGCGGCGGAACACGATTTCGTCACCCTTCGCTCGATGGAGGGCTGGCAACGCCTGGCCCAGCAGCGCTTGGTGGTTCTTCCTGGAGTGGCGCACCACGCCTTGCTGGAGACGCCCGAGGCCTATGGCGCTTCCCTGGAGAGCTTCCTGCAGGACCAGGAGGAGGAGGCGAACTGTGCGGTGTCATCGACGTAGGCGCGCCCGAGCTGCGGCCTTGAGTCAGTTCATTTGATTAACGCTGCGATCACCTGGCCGCAAGGTTTACACGGTGAGGAAGAAATTCTTTCGGTGGCAGCCCAGGCGCATGGCGATGTTAGCCGGCAGCCACCCGCATCAGCACAGTTTTTTATCGTTTGCATAA
>Ga0114981_10000733_pt1 | contig 21399 bp, 16 predicted proteins | sample S_140806_MF_Meta_FD_87028 | JGI IMG/M metagenome (GOLD analysis project Ga0114981, IMG submission 87028) | Freshwater microbial communities from Lake Simoncouche, Canada to study carbon cycling - S_140806_MF_MetaG | ecosystem: Environmental > Aquatic > Freshwater > Lake | place: Lake...
AACCACCCATGCTTCCTTGACTCACATGAATATGTGGACCGTAGAATCCAATTGCAATGATGTTTCCGCCAGCGGGCAACGAGTTCAATCCGACAACAGTAGAAACAAAGTGTGGACCGTCTCCTGCTAATCCTCCAGTAACACAAACTTCTCTTGAGCGCACACTTTCCATTCCGCGCACTAGCTCGCTTCCGTTTACTAAACTTCCGTCTGATAGGATAAAGATGTGCTTGAGATCGTTACCAGCTAATTGATTAACAAGATCACAACCTGCGTCGAAACTGTTGTTGTAATTGCTAATGTTAACCTGCGTAGTCTTGATCGGTGTATTCTCAAACTGTATAGCAGTAATTGAAATTGTATCGTCGTAGATTTTGGCGTCGAAAATCTCACCTGCTGTAGAGCAAAGTGCGATTTGTGCTCCCGGAAAACGAGCAGTAATACGGCTAAACACTTCTGGATTGGCTAGAAGTTCTTTTTTACCAAAGCCTAGGATCAGTGAATAGCGAATTTCCTTTTCAGAATGATTATCATTCTGCGTATCAAAAATTCCGTTTTTGCATAAATATGTATTTACGCGCATAATGGAGTTATTTAATGGTATATGCTGTATTATTCTTTAACAAGTAGGTCATCAACGATTGTTTCTCACATTTATCAAGATTCAAACCGCAACTCTTTCCAAACAGACGGGGGAGACTGCATGTGTTTAGTGCCGTGGATTTGAATTCTATTTTATGCGTATTGATCATCGACTTGTTATTTAACGATGCTAAGATTGGGATCATGCATCGATTCCTATAGGCTGAAACATGCGTTTTAATTCACATGTAAGGTTTTCGAGGAAAATGTAGCGCCTTTATGACCTTCTAAAGGCCTTTTTCGAGCAATTCCAAGCCACGAGCGCCTGAATCTGGCTACTCGGCAGCTATTTATAACATCTCGTAGGGGGGGTGTAGAAGATGTATTTTGGGCCTAGGATGGGCACCAAAGGGAAGTAGGAAATGCTAAAAATGGGGCTCAGATTATCCTGAAGACCTTGAGGTTTTTCTTTTTGTTTGCGCACCGGCTAGGAACTTCCTGATTTCCTGCTGGGCGTTTTGCGGTCGGGCGCTTCGGGTAACAACGTATTCATTCTCTTGCTTACCTCCAATGCGACGAGCTTTTGTGTTGTCTTTAAGTTGTAAATCGAGAATGCTTTTCATCTCGGCTTGAATGTCCTTGTCGTAAACCGGAACCGCCACTTCTGATCGGAAATCCAAATTTCTCGTCATCCAGTCGGCCGAAGATATGAAGTACTTCTCATCTCCTCCGTTACAAAATATGAACACTCGTGTATGTTCTAGATAGCGCCCAACGATGCTTATTCCCTTGATATTGGAACTGAATCCGGCAACCCCAGGAATGAGTGCACATATTCCGCGAACAATAAGTTGAATATTTACCCCCGCCTCACTCGCCTGATAGAGCTTCGTGATCATGTCGCGATCTACAAGGTTGTTCAGTTTAAGTAACATCCAGGCAGGCTTGCCTTTCTTGGCATTTTGAATTTCTTTGTCGATCAGCCCAAAAAATCGTTTACGCATAGTGAAAGGAGAAACCAGCAACTCTTTGTATTCACCATGACGAAGATTGTCGTGATAGAAACCAAACACATTCGCCACTTCGCTTGTAATTCTTGGATCGGCGGAAAGTAAGGCTTTGTCGGTATAAATGCGCGCAGTTGACTCATTCATGTTGCCGGTACCCACGTGCGCGTAGTTGACAGTTTTCCCGTTTTCTTTTCTCGTGATTAGGAAGAGTTTAGAATGTACTTTCAGTCCCGGTACTCCGAAAATTACCGTAGCCCCTTCTTCCTGAAGTTTATTTGACCAATAAATATTGTTCTCTTCATCGAAGCGCGCTTGCAGTTCCATCACAACCACAACTTTCTTTCCATTCTTCACGGCATTGATTAATGCGTTACAGACGTTAGAACCTTTCGATACGCGATAGATTGTAATTTGTATGGTAGTTACCTTCGGATCAATAGAGGCTTCTCTCAGCAAATCAATGATGTGGTGAAACGATTGATAGGGGTAATGCAACATCACATCTTTCTGCTGAATAACAGAGAACATGTTTTTGTCGCTACTCAAGCGCGGATGCGGAATTGGTTCCGCAGATGGCCAAACCAGTTCACTATGTCCAAGATCAGGGAACGCAATGAAATCTTTGAAGTTATGATAGCGCGAGCCAGCGATCATGTTGTCGCCATTCAACATTTTCATTTTCTTCCGCAGAAATGAAAGTAAATCAGGGGTAATACGACGATCATATACGAAACGAACGGGAACACCTTTCTTTCGCTTTTTCAAACTTCCTGAAATCTTTTCTACTAAACTCTTTGATACGTCATTGTCGATGTCGAGCTCCGCATCACGGGTGAGTTTAATGGTGTGCGCCATCATTCGGGAATATTCGTGCTTTGGAAATATTTCATGCAAACAATAGCGGATTACATCTTCCAACAAAATCACATATTGTTGCCCGTCTTTTACTGGTAGTACAACAAATCGCGACATATTTTCAGTAGGAACCTCCATCAAGCAATAGCGGTTCTTTTTTCCTGCTGCACGCCGCACAAGTTTAATGGCGAGATAGGCCGATTTATCTTTCAGGTAAGGAAAAGATGGAGCGCTGTCGAGCATGATCGGGAACAACGAAGGAAGTACACGTTGACGAAAATGCTTTAACACCCAAGCGCCTTGTTGCTCGTTCAGATGATGCTCGTCTACGATGTGAATATTGTGTCCTTCCAGTGCTTTAATAATATCGCGGTAGGCGCGATCAAAACGCTGTGAAGCTGCAAAATATCTTTTCTGAATTTGCTCGAGCAATGACCCTGGATCTTCCCCTACAATGTCGGCAGCCCGCTTACCAAGTTTGGTCATGCGTTTAAGTGTTGCCACTCTTACACGGAAAAATTCATCACGGTTATTCGAGTAAATTCCAAGGAATCGTAAACGTTCAATTAACGGATTGTTTTCATCTTCGGCCTCTTGAAGTACGCGGTCATTGAATGATAACCAGCTTAATTCTCGATTCACCAATGGAATTTTCTTGCTCCTCATGATTCAGTATTGAATTCCACAAAAATAACGTTCTCGTTTATTGATTGTGGCTAGTAACATAATCTTAACGTTCGGCTTGAGTGCCGTTTTTTGGATAATCAAATACTTCCAGCTTCCCAGAATGATCGGAACACAACCTCCATGTGTCACGCTTGAAAGCAATTTTTGCAATACCGGTGGTAGGAAGTTCTATTCCTTCCGCACCGGAGAGGACAGCGACTGTATCTGAAATAATTGGATTATGTCCGAAGAGAAATACTGTTGCTGTTTGATCCGGAAGTTCGCTTATTGTTTTAAGATAATCGGCCGTAGATGATTCATACAAGCGATCCACAATTTGTATTTGTTGTGTAGGATAGTTGAATTGTTTAGCGAATATTACGGCAGTAGTATATGCGCGGACTGCAAAACTGGTAACCATCAAGTCCGGGAGCACGCCACTGCTTTTCAATCGCGCGCTCACGTTCATCGCATCGCGATAACCGCGTTCATTCAGCGGTCGCAAGGAATCGTTGAGGTCATTCAGACTCCAAGATGATTTTGCATGCCTAATGAGCCAAAGTGATTTCATACGATGAAGGTACGGAACAGAACGCAGAACATGTAGTGAAAAACGGGTTCAGGAATTCGCTTATATTTAGTGTACATTCATTGATCATATGAGGAGCTATCTTATACTTGGACATGCGCTAGCTGTTCTGGGTTTTACTCATTGCAATGGGGATGAAGTCCATTCAACAGAAACGAAGCAACCGAACAACACGGGACTTTCTTTGGATGCTGTTGTTCAGCACATGATGCCTGACACTTCCTTTGAATTAAGCTTCGAAGGAGAGAATTACACATTGACTTTGACGCGTGACGAATTTCGCTCCGTTGTTGATTCTACTATTCAAACTATAACCGTTCGTTTGATCAATCAAAAACGTCAACAAGAGATTTTTGTTGAAACTAAGGACTATAATGAGATTGATGGCTTCACGGAGATTGCCAAAGTTTGCTATCAACTTACTTTGGTGAGCAGTGCGGGTGGATCCGGTTTTTCAGGAACTGTTTTTCAGGTTCGAACTGAGCCTCATCCTGGACTTCAGCCCATTCTCAACTTTAATGAACTTTCTTCTTGGAGAACGTCCAAAGACGGGAAGACACTTGTCGCGTTTGAGGGAATTTGGAATATGACTACCGAAGACGAAGAGCCAGAATCACACTTTTCAGAACACCGACAAGCGATAACACTCTATGCAATTTATGCTGATACCGTTGTTGCGAAGGAGATTGGAGTCACAGATAAGAAGTATGACTTCTACGAAGACGAAATATATAGTGCATTTCGTAATGCTGAACCTCTTCTAGCTGGAAAAATTAATTGGAGCGTGTTCGAGTAATGTGTTGGAAGAGATTATTACTTCGTGAGCCACAACTCCGGATCCATTTTTACACCGCCGCTTTTCCATACTTCAAAATGCAGAACAGTTGTTCCTTCAGATTGATCGGTGGCTACTTTACCAATGGATTGCTTTAGTTTTACTTTGTCGCCTTGCTTTACTGATACTTCTTCGAGGTTAGCATATACTGTGAGGTATTCGCCATGACGAACGATAACCAACCACCCAGCCCCTGGAATATTGGTGAGGCCCGTAACTTCTCCTGCGAATACAGCGCGAGCCATAGATCCAGAACTGGTGGAAATATCAACACCATTGTTCTGCAACATCACGCCCTTCAATACAGGATGTTCATGTTTTCCAAAACGACCAGTTATGGTACCTTTCTCAACAGGCCAAGGTAATTTACCTTGGTTGCTAGCAAAATCAGCTCCGAGCGATTTCGCTTCTGGTGTTAAGGTAATAGGCGCAGGTGTTGGGTTTGTTGTGGGCTTATCGTTGGGTTTGTTTGGGGGATTGTTATTGGGCTTCGGATTGGTATTCCCTGGAGATGTAACGGGTGTAGGCGGTTTTGCTGCTGCTGCTAGTCGTGCTGCTTCATCATCAAGTATTTTCTGAATAGCAAGATCTGTTGCGGCTTTCTGTGCGTTCTTCTTCGCGAGATCCGCCTTCAAGTTTGCTTCTTTCGTTTGTAATCCGCGGAAGGTTGCGTCCTTTTCATTTTTCTCAACGGCAAGACTACTTTGTTCTTCTTGCTCATTGCCCAACAAACCTTTCTTCTCTGCTTTGTCTTCCTCCAATGAAGTCAGTTGATCATTTACTTCTTGCTGTGTTGCGGCAATTTTCAGCGCCTGTAATCGCCGACCTGTGCTGATCAATTGAAGATATTTCATGCGCAGATAGGCCTGATTGAAATCTGTTGCTGCAAAAAGAAACATCATGTTGTTGAACGCGTTTCTATTGCGGTACGCAAAAACAATCATGCGCGCATATTCTCGCTTCAATTGTACAACCTGAGAATCGAGTAATGCAATTTCATTCTGCTTTTCTTTGATCTCCTGATCGAGTTCGGCAATTTCTTGATTGATCGTTGCGATTAACTCCTGGCGCATTTCTATCTTCTTGTTCAGGGTAACCAGCTGACTTAAAGAAAGCGTTTTGTTGCGTCGCGTTTCAGCAAGAAGCTTATTGGTCAAATCAATCTCCGATTGAAGATTCTGCTTTTTCGTTTCGAGCGTTGATTTGTCTTCTTTCTTCGCTTTTGGCTTCGTTGTTTTTTTCTTGTTCTTCTGTGCTTCAGCAAAAGGAACTGTGACAGCAATGAGTATCGCCATCAACACTGGGATAAAGCGTTTGATGTTAATTCTGAAGCTTGTTTTCATTGGGCGGAATAATGATTGGAACACAGTCCTCTGGTATAGAGAACGGGAAATCCGTGGGTTTATTGAGCGTTACCTTGGTATACTCAAGCATTAAGCCTGCCGACTTGGCAAGTCCGCGAGCGAAGAATTCTGCTTTATATGGAAACTGCATCGAATCAAGCGTGGTGAAATTGCTGTAATCCGCTTTGAATGTTCTGCTCTGTTCATCCAAGAAGAAAATATTCAGAATCTTGTACGTTGCTGGATCCAGATTGATGGTTTGCAACGGATCTTGCGGAGGTTTCTGTCCTTCCATCACGCGCTTTAGTTTGCGCTTGCGCACAGTGCTTAATGTGTACCAGCAATTCGATTGATTGATTGATGCACGCAACTTTTCATCCTCTTCATAAAAACTCACGCTGTTTCCAACAAGCAATGATTGCATCATATCAAAGTCTACATCCGTGCCCAGCATTTCTGTTAGTAGCGCAAAATCGCCTTGGAAGCACTTCGGTTGTGCACCAAGCGTTCCGTCTTGAAACTGAATAAACTTTACGGAATCTTTTGTAATGAGTATTCGCGCGATCTTAATGTTTAGCGGGCCCATTACATTCATCCAGATTACGCTGTCTTTGCGCATTCGGAGATTCACATCAAATGCAACACGTGAGCTGTCGTCGTAAGCTTCACACGCAATTTTAGCCATGAGCCACTCGAAGTGGAACTCATTCTTGCGCATATCTGAAATAATTGGTCGTGGTGCACGGTGATCCAATTTGCAAGGACCACTTAATCCCGTTGTGTCTGCTGCAGGTGTTGCGTTCTTATTACGCTTCTTCTTGCACGACGACAGAAATACGGGCGACGACAAAATCAACGCTAGCGTTAGCGTCCAAGTGCTGATATGGATTGCGGCAGAATTAATACTCATCCTTCAGTGCGCGGTTCTTGATTTTGTCATCGAGTTCAGGGCTACTTGCTCCCAGCGATTTAGCCTTGTTCCAAAATTTCACTGCATCGTCGGGTTTCTTCAGGCGAAACTGAATGTCTCCCATTCTTTCGTTCATCATTGCGTTGTTAGGTGCAACGGCGAGAGCACGACGCATATATTCATCAGCTAGTTTGAAGTCATTCATGTTGAATTCGATCCACGCTAACGTATTCAGATAGTCAGCGTTCTTAGGTTCTTTCTCAATTACCTCAAGCATCATCTGTTCTGCACGATAGAATTCTTTGTTCTGATTCAACAGCGAAGTGGCAAGCCCAGCTTTGACTGCAAGATTATCCGGCTCTGTCTTCAGCACTTTTTCTGAAAGCGCATCAGCAGAAGTATTGTCGCCAGTGCCACGATAGCACTCGATCATCATCAGACGAATTTCACGATCCATCGTCGCATCTTCGAAATTGTAATCGCTCGCAGATTGGAGATTCGTCAACGCGTCTTTGTAATTCTTTTTGCGGAATTGAATAGACCCAAGGTAGAAATACGCATGCGGCTGAGTAGGAAAGAGATCAAGCACTTCTTTGCAATCTTTTTCTTGTTGCATATCATCCTTTGACTCTTCATTCAGCTTCATGATCTGCTTCCATGGCGTATAGAACTCTGCGCTCATGCTAATTGCTTTGCGGTATTGCAGCCGCGCATCTTTCACGCGATTATCATTCATCAGATAATCTCCGCTTACAGTGAATGCTTGCGCTTCATCTTTGTGGGTGCGACGCATTACACGGCAAAGAGAATCTGCTTCTTTCTTTTTGTCTGCAGATAGTACTTGTGATGTATCAGCAAGGTTATACCATTTACCGAGATAGGCAATTTTTGCGTCCAGTTGTTCCGGAATGGCAAACGCAGCAACAGCTTCCTTGAAAGCTTCTGCATTCTCTCCCTTTGCTTTGTGTGCTTCAGCCAATTTCAATTGTGGCGTTGCAGAGAACGGGAATTTCACAGCCATGCGCGCGTAAATGTCATTCGCCTTCTGCTGTTGTTTGTGCTCCTCGTGGAATGACGCGAGTTGGTAATAGTAAGCTTCATGTGAAGGAAAAGCGGTTATGAGGTCGTTGAGTGTTTTTTCAAATCCCACATCGTCTTTCTCTGAATGATAAAGCGCCAATCTGCATTTACCCAATGTGTCGGAATTGCCTTCAGTTTTCTCAATTTCGTTGTACGTTGCGATTGCTTCTGATGCATTACCAGCTTTCAGTTGGCAATCGGCCATTCGGTATTTGTAGTCGGTGTTGTTCGGTTCGGCTGCAACTAGCTGTTTGTAGATGGTTACTGCTTCTTCATCACGACTAACCGCCTGAAGAATTTCGGCATAACGGAATTTGTACCAAATGTTGTCAGGATTTAGTCGTACAGCTTCTGCGGCATATTTCAGCGCGCGCTCAGATTGTCCCAATGAATGATAAAGTCCAGCAACTTCGTAATTCGCAGCGTCGTTTTCCGGATTCATGTTCAGTACTTCCTGAAACTGCCCCAACGCCGCACGCTCGTTGCCGGTGAGTTTGTAAATGCATCCATCTAGAAAAGTAGCTTCTTCGAGCGCCTTCTTTTCTGAGATTGGATCATTTCTTTGTCCTGCAGGTGGAGCTTCATACTCATCACTGCTTTGTGATGTCGACGGATTATTCGCCACATCGTTGGGGTTCTTGCTCTGACTGACTGTTGCTGTTTTCTGGGTTTTGCAAGAAACCACCAGTAGCATTCCGACAATAGCCAATGTTGCGAGTTTGAAGCTAGTTTTCATTCGTTTCAGTCTTTAATGACGTTGTAATCTCCAACACTCAAGTCAGAGGCGCGCCCTGTGATTTCAGCAAAACTTCCAATCATGCAACCGCCCAATACGCGATTCGTGATTTTAGAATTTTGTTGAACAATACTATCTGCAATAACGCTGTTTGCAACCTTAGTATTATCTCCAAGGGAAACATGCGGACCTACAACGGAATTGGTGATGACTACATTATTGCCGAGATAGCACGGCTCGATGATCGTGCTGTTTTCAATGGTAATGTTGCTTCCGCGCAATGCTGAGTCGCCACGCATGAATTCCAATACGCGTTGATTAGTATAGACTGTTGCGTCTTTGTTACCGCAATCGAGCCACTCAGTTACTTTGCCTGGAGTAAACTTAACTCCCTTCTGCTTCATGTTTTCGAGTGCATTCGTGAGCTGGAATTCTCCTTTGTCGCGAATGTTATTATCGAGGAGATATTGCAACTCATTGCGCAGGTTGGATCCGTCGCGGAAATAGTAAATTCCGATAATTGCTAAATCGCTTACAAATTCTTGCGGTTTCTCTACAAAGTCGGTGATGATTCCTTCTGAGTTAACTTTCACTACACCGAATGCGCGTGGGTCTTCAATTTTCTGAACCCAGATAATTCCTTCTTGCTCGGTGTCCATCTTGAAGTCGGCTTTGAACAGTGTATCTGCAAAAGCAACAACTACTTTTCCATCGAGACACTCCTTTGCGCACATAATTGCGTGGGCTGTACCAAGAGCTTCCTCCTGATAGAATATGCGCCCTTTCGCGTTAAGGTTTCCAGCAACTTCTATCAACATCTTCTCCACTTCTCTTCCGAATGTTGGTCCGATGATGAATGCAATTTCATCTGGTTGTTCATTGCAAACACGCGTGATGTCTTCGGCTAACTTCTGCACAATTGCTTTGCCGGCCACAGGTAAAAGCGGCTTTGGTACTGTAAGTGTGTGTGGGCGCATGCGTTTGCCCATTCCTGCCATTGGGATAATAATCTTCATAAAACAGTATTCAGATGCTAAACTTTAATTGGACTAATTCGGTTAGTAATGACTCGCTGCTATTTTGTTCCCGTGTGCCCAAATCCTCCAGCGCCACGTTCAGTTTCACTTAAAATTTCGGATGGGACCCATTGCACTTGTTCGTGTTTTGCTACGACCAATTGCGCCACGCGTTCGCCGTTTTCAATCGTGAATTCACTGTTTGATAAGTTCACGGCTATGACTTTAATTTCTCCGCGGTAATCGGCATCAATGGTGCCTGGGCTGTTCAATACGGTAATTCCATGTTTGGCTGCGAGTCCGCTGCGTGGCCTCACTTGCGCTTCATATCCAACGGGCAATTCAATAAATAGGCCAGTTGGAATCAATGCGCGTTCGAGTGATTTCAAAACAACAGGACTGTCAAGATTTGCGCGCAGATCGAGTCCCGCTGCGTGCTCGGTTGCGTACTCGGGCAACGCGTGTATTGATGTATTTACGACCTTGATTTTAAGCATCCTGCGAAGTTAGGGTTTTTGACCATTTTTTGTCGGTAACGTCTTCGTCTTACGAATGAAGCGAAAAGGTTTCTCGATCAAAAGAACAATGATCACAAATAATACAAAAAGCAAGTTTCTGAAAACAAGATCAGCTGCAAAAGATCCGGTGTCTGTGTATTTACCAGCGAAGTATAGCGCCAAGGTAAGACCGATGTAGCCTGTAATTTTTGAAGCACGGTAAGGAACTGGAAAATACTTTTGTCCGATGAAGTAGGAGAGCATCATCATGAGCGTGTAACAGATGAGTGTTGCCCATGCAGAGCCCATATAGCCGGCAAAGTAGCCGGTGGATGGAATCCAAACAAAATTCAAAAACAGGGTAATGGCGGCTCCCACCAACGTAAGCCACATCCCGAACTGTGTGCGCCCGGTAAGCTTGTACCAGATGGAAAGATTGAAGTAGATGCCGAGGCACATATTGGCAAAGAGCAAGATCGGAACTACTGCTATGCCGCTGCGGTAGTTTTCTCCAATCATATATTGAATCCATTGTAGATTCATAGTTGTTCCAAGGAAAATAATCAAACAGAACACAACGAAATAGGTCATGACAGTTGAATACATTTCTTTCGAATTTTCTTCTTTTTGGCGGGAGAAGAAGAACGGCTCCGCAGCATAACGGAATGCCTGCCAGAAGATGGTCATGAGAATGGCAATTTTATAGCAGGTCCCATAGATTCCGATTTGCTCTTCTGCAACACCTGCCGGCAATAAGTATTTCAACAGGATTCTATCTAGTGTTTCATTTACCATTCCCGCAAGACCTACCACAAGCAGTGGCAATGCATAGCGAAGCATGCGCTTGAGCAACGCAGCGTCGAATCCCCAACTGATTTTCAGGTATTCTTTGCTCAATAGAGCTAAGCAAACAAGGTTGGCTGCGAGATTGGCAATGAACGCGTAGCCAATACCTATTTCGGGATTGTAGAGTGAAGCTAGCAGAGAATTTGGATTGTGATCACATTCATACTTGCACCAACCAATGAAGAAGAAGCTCACGAGAAGGTTGACCAGAATATTAAGCATCTTGATTGCTGCAAATTTCTTTGCCCTATTCTCTTCGCGAAGCTTTGCAAATGGAATTGCCATTAGCGCATCTGCCGCTACAATGAAAATCGCCCATAATATAAATTCTGGATGATCTGGATAGCGCATGAGTTCTGCAATGGGTTGCATTAACAACACAAACGGAATGGTGAGCAGTACAGTGCTGAACAACATCGTGCGGAGGGACGTGCTATATACCAAAGGCTTGTTGCTTTCCTTTGCCAGAAAATTGAAGAGAGCCGTTTCCATTCCAAACGTGAACACGATATTCAAAAACGCGATGTAAGCGTAAAATTCGGTGTTCAGTCCCAGTACCTCTGGAGATTCGAAAATGTAGGAAAAGAAGGGGACGAGTGCAAAATTCAGCAATCGACCGAATATGGTACTTACACCATAAACCGCGGTTTGCCCTGCTAATTTTCTAATTGCGCTCAACTGCTTGTAGATTATCCTCACGAAATTCCAACAATTACCTCTTGAGACTCCCGTCTTTGTGATATTTTATGCACGTGGGTACGTTAACATCCGAACGGTTGAAGACTTACTACAAAAGGCGTATTGCAGTGATCAAACGGTCAAACTAGATTTGGAGGGTGTTAAATCAGTGCTTATTTTCTTGCTTTGTGAAATACTAAATAAAGTTTGGCTTCGTTTTTGTTTTGTACTTCCTGACTTAATATACTTCGGAAGAAAACGTCCTTAAAGTGGCATTGTAACGTAACAACCGAAGCGTAAAAAGTTATATTTGTAAACAATTAACCTAAACCAACGCATATGAAATCAGTAAAATTTATTGCTCTGTTCGGAGCTCTCAGCCTTGTGTTTATGGGCTGCCCGTATGAGTCTAAAATTCCTCTGGACAGCGCCGATAAAGCAAAGCCAGACAAAGCTCTTGTAGGGAAATGGGAAGAAAAAGGGTCTGACGACTACGAATGGAAGTGCGAACTTGACGGTAACCAATACCGCATCACTAAAACCAACACTGCAGACGGCGGAGAGCCTACAGTATATATCGGATTTTTGTCTGATGTAGCCGGAACTCCTTTCATGAATGTTTACGAACAGGATTATTCTGAAGATCGTAAATATATGATCTACCGTATGGAGAAAAAAGGCGAAGATCGTATCAAGTTCAAAGCGATGACAGACAACGTAACTGAAGAGTTCACTACTTCAGAAGAGTTCAAGACATTCGTTAAGAAGAACATGGAGTTGAGCTTCTTCTACAACAAAGACGATGAGAAAACTTTCTACAAAGACGAATAGTCTTCTGTCGATTGAAAGCAAAAAAAGCAGCGAGCCACTCGCTGCTTTTTTTTGCTTAATTGTTTCGTTGATCATTGAAAATTGCGTGTTGGGCATTGATTATTTCATGCGCGGTAATCCGCCGGATCAACGCACAATGTCAAATGATTAACACACACGGTTCAAGGTAAGTAGTGACTATTTTCCAGTGAACTCCGGCTTTCTCTTCGCAAGAAATGCAGATGCTCCTTCTTTGAAGTCGTCAGTTCCACAGCAACGGCCAAATGAATCAACTTCATACTTATAGCCATCAACTCCATCTGCGTAATGTGCATCAACGCATTGTACAATTTCAGCTACAGCAAATGGAGCTTTGGTGAAAATACGATTCAGAATTTCAGTGCATTTCGGAATCAATTCTTCCGGCTTAACGAGATAGTTGCACAATCCAACGCGATATGCATCCTGAGCATTTACAATGTCACCAGTCATGAGCAATTCCGTTGCACGACCACGACCAATATGCATGGTCAGACGCTGAGTTCCGCCATAACCCGGAATCAGACCAAGGCTAACTTCTGGCTGACCGAACTTCGCATTCTCAGAAGCAATACGCATGTGGCAAGCCATTGCCAACTCGCAACCACCACCTAAAGCAAAACCATTCACAGCAGCAATTACAGGCTTTGGGCAGAGTTCAATCATTTTGAAAATCGCTTGCCCACTTGCCGCAAATCCTTTCCCGCCTGCGCTGTCTAGTCCTGTAAATTCAGAAATATCGGCACCAGCCACAAAGGATTTTGCTCCTGAACCAGTAACGATTACCCCTTTGATTTCGGAGTTGGCCACAACATGTTCAAACGCCGCTTTGATTTCTTTCAAAGTCACTTGATTCAGTGCATTGAGTTTGTCGGGACGATTAATTGTGATTGTATAAATGCCGCCTTCAAGCGTTGTTAACAGATTTGAGAATTCCATCGGTTCTTTTACTTTTTCGTTTGAATTAGTCAATGTTGCTTCCACTTCACGTTGTTTGAGTGGCGGTAAAGTTAGATACTCATTTGTACCGAAAAGACCCAAAATGGTCGGGTTTTCACCAGTTTCATTAACAATTATGGGCTTTCTGGGTGCAGTGTAGACGAGTGCGGGCGTTAGGCTCCGTTAATAGCACGCAGTTCGGAGCAACATTCTTACGAATAATTGTAACAACTGTATTCTGTAACTGGGAATAATCTGAACAATGCTTCGGTTATGAGCAAAGCAATATTGTTTCTCAATAAAATTTCGAACAAGATTATCTTCTTGCAACTTTACGTTCGGTAATGAAGTTTGTGATTTCTGCTGTAAAAGCATCTAGATCAATTGCAGAACGTTTCATGTAGTTTGCAATTCTGCGCAGGTCACTCTCTTTATTTCCATTTCCATTCAGTAATCCAGAAAGTCCCATGATATTCGCCACTGGTTGTCGTACACGGTGCGAGGCCATAAACAACATTCGTTCGAGATCTTCAAGGTATTGCTTGCGCTCTATTTCTGCGCGCTTTTTCTCCGTGATATCTACAGACAGAATGAACAGACCTTCTGGTACAGGTTCAATCCGGAATTCAAATGCACCAATATTGCCATCGGGGTAAACGAAGTCTGATTCGATATTTTTCGGGGTTCGCATAATCATGCAGTCGGCGAGCTGATTGAATAGCTCCGTGTCTTCAATACCCGGAAATTTATCCATCATCGTAAAACCAATGAGCTGTGTAGGACACGCATATCTACTATGCCGTAATGCAGCCTTGTTCATGTACAGATAACGCCAGTCATGACTGATCAGCAAAAATCCTTCAAGCAAATTGTCGAGCGTGCTTGTGTTTAGGTAGCTGCTCGGCGAAGTAGCAATTGCTTTTCTAGTAGTCCGTCTCATAACATCAGGTTTCTTCCACCACGAAAATAGAATCGATTTTTGTCAGAATGAACGGAAAAGAATCAGGACGGTATTGTTAATAACGTGTCCCGTTTCTGGAAAACATCCCTTTTTGAGCTAAAAACAAGCAGGAAAAGGCCAAAGTTTTCCACACTAGACATGTAGAAACTGGCTTTTTGAAGCGAATGAATGCGATTCGTAGTGACGATCATTCTTTCGATTTCACGCATTCCAAAACATGGAAAATGTATCTGATTGACGCCAAAAGGTGTTTCGGAAATAGTGAAAATATTTTTCCGTTCGGTGCACACGCCACCAACATTGGTCCTAAAGCATACCAATCTTCACTGCGCACGAAGTATATTTTCGCTTACGACAGGATGATGAACGAACAAGGTATATTGGTCACAGTTGTGCTGCAAGCACACAAACGCGCTTGTATTGCTTCACTGTTCCGTCGGCACCAATGGCTTCGAAGAAGATCACGTAGGTTCCCACGCGAGCTTTAGAACGATCATCCATCGTTCCATCCCAAGAGAATGATCCGCTTTCAGTGCCAAGCAACTCACTTCTGATCAGTGTGCGAACAAGTCTACCTCGTGAATCGTAGATGGTAATATTGGCAACGAGTCCTGGTGTAGAGAATAGGTAGTTGATCGTTACAACATCATTGTATCCATCATTGTCGGGAGAGAAAACTTCTGTTGTAATCGTTACTGCTCCATCGTCGGCTGTTCCTGCTTGAATGTATTGCGAGTTCTTTTGAGTGGGTGTTCCGAATCCAATATCTTCAGAAGCCGAATGCCAATTGGTTGCATCCTGAGTAGCACGATCGAAATCTATTCGCTCCAGTGTTACGCCTTTCGTTTCCTGCAACAGTGGGAAGTGCCAAGAAGACGAGTATACAAGTCGATCAACAACATTGAAGGCTGTGTCTGTAATCACCAACACGTCTCCGTCGATATTCATTGAAGGAATATTATCCATCTGCAGACAACGCGTTAAATCCGTTTGTGAAGAATACTGTGACTGAACAGAAGTAATGTTCTCACTCACCACCAGATATTCCCCAGGGAAAAGCAAATATCCTTCCGGAGCAATCACTGCAATTTCCTGTAAAACGTTTGCAAGGGTATCCTGTGTGCAGATGACCACCTTAGCAAGGTTCAATACTTTGTTCGAACGATTGTATAGCTCAACAAAGTCGTAGCCACCACTTACCGGATCAAATAGAATTTCATTGATCACAATATCATTTGCACTAATTGCTTCAGGAAGGGCAAACGGTGCAGTAGCGCTTCCCATAGTGTTTCCAACGCAATCGCTAATCACTGAAGATACAGTGACGTTATAGGTGATTCCCGAAACAAGTGGTGATGCTAGTTTGACTTGACAAGTCATATAGTCAGTTCCATTTGGATACACAGCTAATGGATTGCCAATCGAATTGTCTATGGTGTACGCAGCTATATTGTTCATCGTGGCACTATCCATTGGTTCGCTGAACCAAAGGCGAATACTATCTGCCGTATAAACTGAAACGCGCACGAGCTGCGGAGCGATCGCATCAGCATTCGATGCATTAATGCTATTCATATATCCCGGAGTTCCTCCTGTCGCAGAATTTGATGCGCGCCAGTTTGTAGATCCTCCACACGGATTATTCGGGTCAATTTGTTCGAGTGACCATCCTCCATCGGCTTTCGCAGCATTCTGATACCAATCGTCGGAATAACTGACTGTGTGCATGATTTGTCCATTTGGATCACGAAGCACAATTGTTCCGCCGGTGTTCGTTATTGAAATGCTTGATAAGTCAACGACATTCGCACCAACAAAAAATGGAGCTGCAGCGGTTGAAGTGATTACAATGAAACTGTCTGCAGGAAGAATACAATACGGCAGTGCGCGCTGTGTTGAGCCTATCGTGATTGACCAATTTTCCAAACGTATCGCGTATGGGGTCGTGTTTTTTAATTCCAGATATTCTTCATTCGGCAATGCTATCGGAGGATCCGGATCGGCCATGATTTCGTTAATCACCACATCATACGGTTGCGGCACGTAGTAGGTAAATGTTCCGCTCGATGGATTTACTGCATTTCCTGCGCAGTCGGTTAATGACGCAAACAATGCAGAGTAGGTATTGCCTGATGTCAACGGCAGTGAAGTAGTAATAGTTACGCATGCGAGCGTTGCCGTGTCATAACTGATTCCAACCGGGTTTCCGATGAAAGGTTGCACGTCATATGCATTTACATCTCCGAGCAACGTTGGGTTAATTGCTTCGGTGAAACAAATCTGTATGTGCGTTGCGTCGATGGCATATACACCCGCAAGTCCGGGAGCAGTTACATCGGGCGAACTGTTGAAGACACTGTTTTGAACACCTGGAGTTCCTCCGCTTGCATTGTTTGATGCAATCCAGTTTCCTGCAGCGGCACAGAGTCCACCGGCATTCGGATTAATTAATTCGAGCGTCCATCCGCCATCATCTTTGAGCGCATCCTGATACCAGGAGATGTCGTAATTCACGGAATCAATTGCGGTTGTTACGGGATCAAAAATCTTCAGATTGTCACCGGCGTTGTTCAGTGAGGGGAATGAAGAAATGCCGACTACATTGCCAAATGGCGAGAAGAGTGATGTATCTGCGTTCGCACAAACAATGACGTATGTTCCAGGCATCAGCACGTATGAAGAAATTGTACCCGTTGATGAACCGTCAGTGAAAGTCCATCCGGCCAAATCGAAGTTTAGCGTTGAGCGATTGTAGAGTTCGATGAATTCCGCGTTGGGCAGACCTACAACTGGCGATGGATCGCAGAATATCTCATTGATCACCACATCGTGATAAGCTGGTGTTGCAAGCGGAAGATAAACGAATGCTGCACTATCTATAATAATTGCATTCGCTGCATTGTCTTGCACAGCTACTACATGCAGCATGTAGTTAACGGCCGACACAAATGATGTTGCGAATGTCAGATGAACCAATGCCGGATTACTTCCATCGCGGGTAGCGAGCGAGGGATTGCCCAAACTATTGTCGGCAGTATAGTTGGCTTCAGTTTCCGAAGTGGTTTGCTGTACGGGCTCATTGAAAAGCACATCCAGCTGTGTGCCTGAAATTACACTGACACTTGTGATAGTTGGTGCTGTTACGTCTACGATCACTGGTCCGCAATAAACGTCATCTAGGTAAAAGTCGTTGATGTTGGAAACAGTGTACTTGCAGAATACTCCGGCATAATTCGAAGTTGTATGCGTGTTATTGGTAACACTTCCTTCCGCAACCCAGTTGGTACCTCCTGTGGTGTCTGAGAATACTGTCCACAAACCTGCAGCGGTACGGGTTACTTTTACACGAACAATATTGTTGGTTAATGCCACGCGACTATTGATTCCATCAACAATCTTGGTGTGTGTGGTTCCCGATTGTTCCCACAGGTCAACGCTGTCGAACGAACCGTTTTCTCCCATTCGGACATAGTATCCGTTCACAGGACCTTCAAGATTCAAAACATCCGAAGTCAAATAGTAGCGAATGTTATTGTTGTCGGAAGGCGAGAAATTCATGCGGCACCAAAACTGCCATTCGCAATTGGTCGCAAACGGATTTGAGAATGCAAGCGATGAGGTATCTGCAACAGTTGAATTCAACTGCAATTGAAACGAGCCGTTCACTACAAAGTCGGGAGAATCGCCTGACCATGTTGGATTGTTCGTAAAGTCGCCATCGCCGAAATTATCGCTCACTTGCGCGTGAGAGAATACAGATACTGCGAGCAGAAGACCTGTGAGGAGTTTTTTAGCCGGTTGCATGAAGAGTAAAGATAAGCGTTGAGACAACTCATAAGAGGTAGGAATGCGTTAAATTTGATGTAAACTAACGTTATGCATTACCTCTTCGTGTTTCTTATTTCGCTGTTTCTGTTTACCACTAACTGCACCCAGAGGATTCATTTTGTTGGAATGACAGAAGGGCAAACCACCGCAACTGTTTGGGTGATGGAAGAGGTAGGGGGCGAGTGCGGTTTTACCGTTATGCATCAGGTTTGCGTTGATACGGCCTGGCGCGTACATAGCACCGACAATTACTACGAAGGAGATACCGCAGCATCAGGTAAGATGATCAGAGAGATGCATGTGATAGCCGTTCAGCATCCGACTATGCAGAAAGACGGAAAGTTCAATGCTGATCCAACCATGTCGCTTTCCAAGCCGAAATCAAACGCGCGATGGATGGAAAAATTCAAAGACAATTATTACTCTGCATGGGACTGGAACAAGCAAATTCGCGATTCATCAATTGTATCACCGATTTTTTCGGGATGTACAGCCGAGCTCTTGTATGCGGCACCGCGAGGATTGTATGTCGACTATCTTATCTCAGAAGTAAGTTATTCTCCGCAAACCGGAATCCTTTTGATTTGTACACAACAGCAACTTATGGCTCCGGGAATGGATACCATGCACGGATTTCTGGTGTACCGACTCAAGAAGAAAAAATAAGCACTTAGCAGGAAAGAACAGTCGCCGGATAGATTACTAATTACAGCTGCACCTTTAGGGTTCTTGTTGAAACAAATCATTTCAACTTTGTTTCATGGAATCAGAAATTTGTCATATTTGTCACCATGAACAAGAATTGCTGCATGAAAAATAAGATGAAACCATTCCTATCGGAGAGGTAATTCTGTTTTATGCAACAACGAGTAATAAAACAAAAGCCTTTCCGGAAACGGTGAGGCTTTTTTGATTGTGTCTCGATGGTATTTACATTCGTCACTTCGAGTGTTCGTGTAAACTGACATAGCGAGAGGCGAGAAATGTGATTCACCCGGCAAGGCAATTAATAATAGCATTACATAAATTAATAATATGAGAATTGCAGTTGTAGGCGCCACCGGATTGGTAGGCACAAAAATGTTGGAAGTGCTTGCGGAAAGAAACTTCCCTGTTACAGAACTCATACCTGTTGCATCTGAAAGATCAGCCGGTAAAGAAATTGAATACAAGGGTAAGAAGTGGAAAGTCGTGACTGCTGAAACTGCTGTGTCAATGAAACCGGACATTGCTTTGTTTTCTGCAGGCGGAAGTACTTCATTAGAGTGGGCGCCTAAGTTTGCTGCTGGAGGAACAACGGTCATTGACAATTCTTCTGCGTGGCGTATGGATCCAACGAAAAAGTTAGTGGTTCCGGAAGTGAATGGAGATTCACTTACCAAGGATGATAAGATCATTGCAAATCCGAACTGTTCAACCATTCAAATGGTAGTTGCGCTGTATCCGCTGCACAAGAAATATGGAATTACACGAATTGTAGTAAGCACCTATCAATCCGTTACCGGAACCGGAAAAAAAGCCGTCGATCAGTTGATGAATGAACGTGCAGGAGTGAAAGGAGAAATGGCATATGCCTATACAATCGACATGAATGCTATTCCGCATATCGACGTTTTCTTGGAGAATGGCTATACCAAAGAAGAAATGAAAATGGTGAACGAAACGAAAAAAATCATGGGTGATGATTCCATTCGTTTAACGGCAACAACTGTTCGCATTCCTGTGATGGGCGGCCACTCTGAATCAGTGAATGTTGAGTTCGCAACGGAGTTTGATTTGAACGAATTGCGTTCTGTGCTTGAGGCGGCTCCGGGAGTGAAAGTGATTGACGATGTAAAGAATTTACACTATCCGATGCCGTTGATTCATGCACACAACAAGGACGATGTTTTTGTTGGTCGTATTCGTCGCGATGAAACACAAGCGAACACGGTGAATATGTGGATTGTTTCTGACAATTTGAGAAAAGGTGCGGCGACTAATGCGGTACAGATTGCAGAACATTTGATCGCAAATAAGTTGATTTGATTTTAAGAAAGAAGAAGTTCGCGAAACTAGGCGAGGAACTATAAACTTCTGTTGCGACACTTATTCCTCAGCAGAATTTCCCTCTGAAGCAGGTGGTTCTGATGATGGAGTGTTTTCTTCTCCCTCAGTTTTTTCAACTGCAGGCATATACACCGGATACTTTTGCAGGAAGTAATATAATCCAACAGCACCGATAGCAGAGACGCCAAACAGCGTGAGTCGCATAGCTACTGAAACTGGGTGTGTTTCGCTCATCAAGGAACTGATGGTGAGAAGTAAGAAAAGCGAAATGAGGAAAGTGATCACTGCGAAGAAAATATTGGTGGCAACAATTTTTTTCTCGCTGAGTTTTTCCTGAACACCGAAGAGTCTGCGTTGGAAAACAATGAGAAGAAACACGCCAACAGAAATAGAAGCATCTGCAATGTTGAATACGGGACGGAAGAATAAGAATTGTTCTCCTGCACGCGGCACCCAATCAAAATACGATTCATCCATTTGATCGGGCAACCAAGCCGGCCACTGTCCTTCGAGAACTGGGAAGTAGAACATATCTACAACTTGTCCGTGCAACCATCCCGCATATCCACCTGCAGCGGGAAGAAATTCTGCAATGTTCTGATCCCATGCATCGCTGGTGTTGAATATTTTTCCGTAGAAAACGCTATCTACAATGTTGCCCATTGCGCCAGCGAAAATCAACGCAACGCAAACGAGCAAAAGAGGACGAACCTGTTTCGAAAAAAGTTTGTAGAGGTAGTATCCGATTCCAGCTACAGCCGCAAGACGAAATACAGTAAGCAATAGTTTTCCGTAATCGCCACCCAATTGTAGCCCGAACGCCATTCCCGGGTTTTCTACGAAGTGTAAGTAGAACCACTCTCCAGAAACGCGGTACGATTCCCCAAGATACATATGGGTCTTGATCCAGATTTTTACAAACTGGTCAATGAACAGAACACCGAATATGAGGGCAAGCGCTTTTTTCATTTGGGCAAAGATAACGTGAGACCTCAGATATCACACTTCGGATATCAGAAAAACTGTGAAGAGCGAAACTTTTCGTGTGTGTTTGCATGGCGATTGTCTTGCCGCGTGTTGCACATCTAGTATAGCCTCGGCTCCGCTCGGTCTGACAAGATGTTCTGCGT
>Ga0114981_10000738_pt1 | contig 21329 bp, 23 predicted proteins | sample S_140806_MF_Meta_FD_87028 | JGI IMG/M metagenome (GOLD analysis project Ga0114981, IMG submission 87028) | Freshwater microbial communities from Lake Simoncouche, Canada to study carbon cycling - S_140806_MF_MetaG | ecosystem: Environmental > Aquatic > Freshwater > Lake | place: Lake...
CGGGTGCATGCCGTGGTCTGCGACCAACGGGGCCGGGTGTTGATGCGGGCCGGCGACCCCCACCATCTCAGTTTCATTCGCTCGGCGCTCAAACCCTTTCAGGCCACGGTGTTTGTGAGCAGCGGCAGCGCCGACTGGGTCAACGCGGGGGATCGGGGACTGGCGATCGCCTGCTCCTCCCACGCCGGCACGGCCGTCCAGGCCAGGGAAGCCTTCCGCTTGCTGTGGGGGGCGGAGATCGAAGCGAGCCAATTGCAATGCCCGACCCCCTCCGGGGCGACGAGTCCCCTGGAGCACAACTGTTCCGGAAAGCACGCCGCTTTCCTGGCCACCTGCAAGCGGTTGCATTGGCCCCTGGAGAGTTATCTGCAGCCGGACCATCCCCTGCAGCAGGCGGTGCTCAAACGGGTGGGGGAACTGCTGGGCCTGCCGGCAGCGGAACTCCTCAGCGCCCGCGACGATTGCGGTGCCCCCACCCTGCAACTGCAGCTGTCGCAGATGGCGCTGCTGTTTGCCCATCTCGGCGCCGGCGAACAGCCTGATCTGGAGCGGTTAAGCCGGGCCATGCTGGCCCATCCCCAGCTCGTGGCCGGCGAGGGCCGCTTCGACACTGAACTGATGCGCGGCGCCCACGGTCAGGTGCTGAGTAAGGGCGGGGCCGAGGGCATCCAGTGCCTGAGCCGGGTAGGGGAGGGCATGGGGGTGGCCATCAAGGTGGAGGACGGGGCCAGCCGGGCCAAGCAGGCGGTGGCCCTGCACCTGCTGGATCAGCTGGACTGGCTGACCCCCACGACCCTCGCCGATCTGCGCCATCGGTACATGGCCCCCGCCGACCACCTGCGGCTGGAGGTGCGCGGCGAACTGCGCTTCGACTGAGGCGGAGATGGCAGCCAGCCCCATGCCCGGCGCCAGGGACGACCATCCCCCTGCCCCCGACGCCATCGACGCCATCGTGGTGGGAGCCGGCGCCAACGGTGGGGTGGCGGCGATGGTGCTCGCCGAAGCCGGGCTGCGGGTGCTGGTGCTGGAGGCCGGACCGCAGCTCTCGGCGGCGCGGGCCCTCGGCAGCGAACCGCTCAATACGCTGCGGCGCCTGGCCGCCCTCGGCAGCGGGCGGCACCGTCTGCAGGCCAACCATCCCGGCTATTGGAAGGCCAATCCCGACCTGTTCGTGGACGAACGCCTCCATCCCTATTCCACCCCCGACGCTGCGCCATTCCTCTGGACCCGGGGTCGGCAGGTGGGGGGCAAGAGCCTCACCTGGGGGGGCATCACCCTGCGCCTGTCGGAGGCGGAATTCCGGGCGGCGGAGCGGGATGGCCATGGCCCCAGCTGGCCGATCGGAAGCGGCGACCTCAGCCCGTTCTATGGGCGGCTGGAGCGGCTGCTGGGGGTGCACGGCGGCCGCGATGGCCTGCCCCAGCTTCCCGATGGCGACACCCGGCCGCCCCTGCCGTTCACCCCGGGGGAACGGCACCTGGGCCAGGCGATCCGGCGGGAGTTGGATCTGCCCCTGATCCATTCCCGTGGCTTTGCCCTGCCCAGGAGCCACCCCTCCAGCCCCTGGCCCCCCTCCAGCGCCCAGGGGAGCACCCTGGCCCGCGCCCTGGCCACCGGGCGGGTGCAGGTGCGGAGCGAGGCGGTGGTGAGCCACCTCCAGATGGATCGTCGGCAGGAGAGGGCGGAAGGGGTGGTGGTGGTGGGCCGCAACGGCCATCGGGAGCTGGTGCGGGCGCCACTGGTGGTGCTCTGTGCCTCCACGATTGAAACGCTGCGGATCCTGTTGCACTCGGGGGAGGCCCATCAGGAGCGGGGCCTGATCGATCCCTCCGGCAGCCTGGGCCGCTATCTGATGGATCACATCTCCACCAGTCGCTTCTTCTCGATTCCCGCCCTACCGGCGCCCGCCCTCCCCACCGAACTCTCCGGCGCCGGCAGCTGTTTCATCCCCAACACCCTCAACCTCGGCCACGGGCCCGATGTCCCCTTTCTGCGGGGCTATGGCCTCTGGACGGCACTCCAGCGCTTCGATCCGCCGGCCCTGCTGCAGCGGCGCCGGGGCGAGGCGGTGGGCTTCCTGATCGGCCATGGCGAGGTGATGCCCGATCCCGAGAATCGGGTCACCCTCGACCCGGAGCGGCGGGATGCCTGGGGACTGCCGATCGCCCATATCGCCTGCCGCTGGGGGAACAACGAGCGGGCCATGGTGGCCCACATGCACCAGCGGATGGAGGCGGTCGTCGCCGCGGCCGGTGGTCGGATTCAACCGATCGAAGACCTGTTCGTGCTGCCGCTGCTGGAGCCCCTGGTCAAGGGCAGCGTGGCGGTGGGCCAGGGGGCGGCGCCACCGGGCTACTACATCCATGAGCTGGGCGGCGCCCGCATGGCCTCCAGCGCGGAGGGGGGCGTGGTGGATGGCTGGAACCAGTGCTGGGGGGCCCGGAACGTGCTGGTCACCGATGGCGCCTGCTGGCCCAGCGCCGGCTGGCAGAGCCCAACGCTCACCGAGATGGCGATCACGTGGCGCGCCTGCGCCGCCGCCGCCGAGCGCGCACGGTTGGGCTGAGGGCAACTCCTCGTGGCGTGGTCAGGGCGACCACACCGTTCCAGCCAGTGGTGTCCATCACCACAGTTTGCCGGGGGGGATCGGCGCAAACTCTGCGGGCGACCTCTCAACGGGTCGGGCAAGGGAGAAACGCAGGCGGAGGTTGGCCCCTCCGCTTTTTTTTGGCCCCAGCCCTTCGCGGTCAGGGCCGCAGAAACAGGCCATCGAGGTAGTGCTGGGTCACCGAGGGGTGGCTGCAGCCGTTCTGAAACAGGAAGCCGGCCAGGGCGGAGGTAATCACGCTGTATTGATCCCAGTGGGGATGGTCCTCGATGAAGGTCCGCAGGCCCTGGAACAGCACCTCCGGCACCTCCGCCTCCAGGCTGATGCAGTCGTCGCTGGCGACCTCCGCCATCCCGGACCCAGGCGACGTCCCATCGACGTTCCGTTCCGCTCCCATGGGCCGTGTCCGTCCGCTTCGTCAGGCCAGTACGCCACACCGCCCCCTGCCCCGTCAAAGGGGGGAGCGGAGCGCGGTCGATCGAGCCCATCCCGGTGAGACCCGTTCCGCCCGCTGAATCGCGGCCAGGCCGATGGGGCCCAGCGGAGCGGCGAGCCATGACCGAACGCAAGGGATTGGGGGCTGTCAAGGCGTCGATGAACATTCGCGCTCTTTCCACAGCACCCCGGTCCAACGGCAGCTGATCCCCGCCAATCTGTGGAAAAACCCCCATCAACCTGGGGAAAACATGGGAATCATGGGGAAATCGCCGATTGATCACTCCTGGTGATCAATCGCCATTCCCCGGACATCCGAGGGCGATGAGACGGCTGAGCCCGTTAATCGTGCCGAAAATCTTCGGCGCTGCGCCGCAGGGTGCGGGGCCCCAGGGGATGGTCGGCATGGGGATAGGGGGCGTGATGGCTGTGGGCATGCTCATGGCTGTGGTCATGGCTGTGGTCATGGCTGTGAGCATGGTCATGGCTGTGGTCCCCCACGGGCAGGGGCACCCCGTCGGGCTGGCAGGCGCCGGTGCATTCCCGCTCGCATAACTGACAGCTCTCCACCAGTCCCTCCACGTGGTGGTGATGGCTGTGCTGGGGAGCCCCCACCTCCCGCTCGAAGCCCAGCACCTGGGCCCGGTATTTGCAGAGCGAACAGTTCATGTTGGTGTCGCCGCGCAACACCTCCGCCACCCGCTCGCCAAAGGTGTCCAACACCAGCGGATGATCGCCGAGGTAGGAGGCCTGCAGCACCTCCAGGTCGGGATGGTCGGCCGCCACCCGCTCGCTGTGTTGGCGGATGCGACTGACCAGCACGCCTGAGAACAGGAAATAGGGAAAAACCACCAGGCGGCGGTAGCCGAGTTTCACCACCTGCCGCAGGCCGGGCTCCACCAGGGGGAAGGTGACGCCGGAATAGAGCGTTTCACCCCAGCCGAAGCCAAAGCCCTCCACCAGCATCCGTGTCACCTTGGAGACGTTGGAGTTGGCATCCGGATCGGAGGAACCCCGCCCCACCACCACCAGCAGGGTGTCGTGGAGGGGAACGGGGGAGCGACCGGCGGCCCGGGCGGCGGCATCGGCCCCATCGAGACAGCTCAGGACGCGGGCTGCGGCCGCCTGGATCATCTTGAGATCCACCCCCAGCTCCCGGCCGTAGTCGATCCGTAGTCCCGTCTCCGCGGCGTAGGTGTTGAGCACGGAGGGGATGTCGTTCTTGGCGTGGCCGGCGGCGAACAACATGGCCGGCACCGCCAGGACATGGCGGACGCCCTGCTGCCGCAGGGCCTCGAGACCATCGCGAAGAATTGGACGGGCGAACTCCAGATAGCCGTACTCCAGGGGCACACCGACGAGGCGATGGCGCAGTTGGTGGGCGAGGGAGGCGAATTCATCCACCGCCAGGCGATTGCGGCTGCCGTGGCCGCACACCAAGACGCCGAGCGAACCATCGGCTCCCGCCAGCTCGGGGGGGACGGGACGGGCTGGGGCGGTGGTCATGGGGTGCTGCACCTGGCTTGACCCTATCGCCGCTGGCGGCCCAGCCCCAACCGGGAACAAGGCCATGGGGAACCGGCTAACAAGAGAAACCGAGCCAACCCTCGTCAAGCCCTCGCTTTATTTCGTTACGGTTGCTTAAGTTGTTCCCCTAATGCCCGTGATCCAATCCCCTCAGGCCCAGGACCGTTGGTTCCAGGCCGCTGCCGAGGCCCAGATTTTTGGCGAGCAACTCAGGGCTGTTGAGTTGTTCAACGGACGAGCCGCCATGCTCGGTTTCGTGATCGGCGTGCTCACCGAAGCCCTCACCGGCCAGGGCATCCTCCACCAGATCGGCCTTGGCTCCCTGCTCTCCCAGGGTTGAACCCGAAGGCGCAAGGATGGCTGCAGCCCTGCTGCAGCCATGAGCCTGCGTCTCCCTCCCTACCAGCCGCTGCCGCCCCCGGACCCCGACCAGCCGCTGGTTCAAGTGCCCATCGCCCAGCTGCAGCCCACCCAGATGTGTGTGGGCCTGGCTGAAGTCCGGAGTCGACAGTTGGATTTCAGCGAGGAGAGCGGCGACCAGCGCCGCCGCTACCTGCGCAGCAAACCGGTGCCACTGGTGCGCAACGCCAGCGGACTGTTCTGGATGATGGATCGCCACCACCGCCTGCGCGGGCTGATCGAGCTGGCCCCGGAGTCGATCGCCTTCGGCTATATCGCCCTCGAGGTGAGCAGCGACGACAGGAGCCTGGTGCTGGAGGAACTGGAACGGCGGGGCTGGCTCTATCTCCACGACGGGCGCGGCCTGGGTCCCTTACCGGCCACCGCCCTGCCCAGCACCCTCCACGGCCTCCAGGACGACCCCTACCGCAGCCTGGTGTGGAAGCTGAAGAAGGAGGGCTGCATTGAACCGGAGCCCCTGATTCCCTTTCACGAATTCCGGTGGGGGGCCTGGCTCCGCAGCCGTTCCCTGCCCCCCTTCAGCTCCACCCATCTCGATTCGGCCCTGCCGGCCGCTCGGGCCCTGGTGCGCTCCCGGGCGGCCTCCCACCTGGCCGGCTGGAAAGGAGCGGGCTAAGTCAGGATTGATTGCGCGGAGGGTGGCCATTCCCCTGGAGCAATTGCTGCTCCCAGAGGGCGCATTGACGGTGCAACAAGGCCGCCAGGACGGCCAGCCCCAGGCCAACGGCCAAGGCCACCGGGGTGTGCCACCAGGCAATCAGGGCCAGGGCGACCCAGGCCAGCACCGGGGCCAGCGGGCGCCAGCGGCGGAGAGCATTGAGGGCCCCCGAGCAGGCCTGACAGTGGCGGGTGTGGCTGTCCTCCCGATCCATCAGGGCCCGGAGCCCCAGCCGGGGACCCAGCTCCATGGCCGGGAAGGGGAGACCGCCGTGCTCCAGCACCCAGCGGTGGAGCGCCTGCACATAGCGATCGGAGCTGGTGGCCAGGTAGCAACTGCGGGCCAACGCCTCACTGCCCCCGCGGGCCTCCAGCTGGCGCTCCTGCCAGTGCAGAAACACCTGATCGTCTTCCAACACCTTGTGGTTGCCGAGGTGCTGCAACCAGCGGGGCCGTAACCGCAGCAATCGCCCCGGCCAGGGGGAGGCGAACTGGAACGGAAAGCGGGCAATCAACCGGCATTCGCCCCGGCGAATCGGGGTGGCGTACACCACCGTGAGAATGCGGGCGAAGCCGGGCGCGGTGAGGTCGTGCCACATCAAGCCCGGCGCCAGGAAGGTGGTGGCCTGGCTGCCGAGCTTGCCGCGGCGCGGACCCTCCTTCCAGAAGCCGCGGAACCCCTCGGGACCGAAGTCCAGCAGCTCCAGGTCCACGGGCCCTGCGTTCTGGCGCCGACCGACCGTGGCGTGGTGGGTGAAGTTCACGTGGCTGACATCGAGCACGTTCTCGAGCACCGTGAGGGCATCCATCGGCAGGTCGCGAAAGGTGTCCTGCACCAACCAGCCCTCGGGCTCCTGCACCAGGGGCTCCACCAGGGGCAGGGGCACCGCCGCCGCCTCGGCGGGATCGCCGGCGAACACAAACAGCAGGTCCTGGGCGACGGCCGTGGCGTAGGAGCGGCAGCGGCTGCGCGGACTGGCGGCGGCCGTAGTCGCCTCGGCCTGGGGGATGGTGGTGCAGCGACCATCGCCGGCAAAACTCCAGCCGTGGTACGGGCACTCCAACTGGCCCTCGGCATTGATCCGTCCCTCGGAGAGGGGCACCAAGCGATGGGGGCAGACATCGGCGAAGGCGCGCCAGCTCTGGCCCTCCCCATCCCACCAGAGCACCAGGTCCTGCTCCAGCAACGTGAAGGCGGTGGGACGGCGCCGATCCAGATCGCGCACAAAGGCCACCGCATACCAGGCACGGTGCCAGCGGGAGGGGGAGGGGCAGGGGGACAGGGTCATGGCGGGAATTCTGAGCGGAGGGCACAACCCTCCGTGGCCTGCCTAGACGGGAATCAGTCGTCTGGAGTGCCATGCCCTATTCCCACCTGCTGGTGCCGATCGATGGCTCGTCGCGATCGGAGCAGGCCCTCCGCCACGCCCTCCAGCTGGCCCAGGCCCTCGGCGCCCGGATCACGGTGCTGCACGTGCAACCCCATGGCCCGGTGGTGCTGCCTGGCCTCGGCGATCGCCTCGATGCCGTCACCCTCGCCAGCCTGATGAAGGCCCGGGAAGCGGAAACGCAGCAGATCCTGGAGGTGGCCGCCGCCATCACGGCCCCCAGCGGCGTGCCTACCACTTGCGAACAGGTGAATGATGAGCTGCCTCACCGCGCCATCGTGGCCGAGGCCCAGCGCCTGGGCTGTGATCTGATCCTGATGGCCTCCCATGGGCGGCGGGGCCTCTCCGGCCTGCTGCTGGGCAGCGAAGCCCAGCGGGTGCTGGTGCAGGCCCCCTGCCCGGTGCTGATCTACCGCTAAAGGCGGTTCTACCGCTAAAGGCTGATCGACCGCTAAAGGCTGCGGTGCCAATGGCCGAGCGGTCCCTGGCCGCCGCCGATCGCCAGCGAGCTCCGCAAGCCCCCCTCCACGTAGCCCTTGGCGGCATGGATCGCCTCCAGCAGCGGCAACCCACGGGCCCACTGGGCCACGATCGCCGCCGACAGCGTGCACCCACTGCCATGGGTGTGGGGGGTGGCCACGGCTGCTGATCTCAGCCACTGGGCGTGTCCATCACACCAGAACAGGTCGACCCCCCGCAGCGCCGCCAAACCGCCCCCCTTCAGCAGCACGGCCTTGGGCCCCTGGGCCGCCAAGGCCTCGGCGGCGGCTACCATCTCGGCGGCGCTGGTGATGGGCAAGCCGCTGAGCAGGCTGGCCTCGCGAATGTTCGGGGTCAGCAGATCAGCCAGCGGCAGTAGCCGCTGCTTAAAGGCGGTGATCGCGTCGGGTTCCAGCAACACCGCTCCGGCCCGGGACACCATCACCGGATCGATCAGCCGGAACGCCTCCAACGGCGCGATCTGCTCGGCCGTGGTCGTGATCAGCTCCTGGTTGAGCAGCATGCCGGTTTTGAGGGCGCGCACCGGCAGGTCACGGCAGACGGCCTGGATCTGGGCCGCCAGGGCGGCAGCGGACAGCCCATCCACCCGGTCCACCCCCAAGGTGTTCTGAGCGGTGACGCAGGTGAGGGCGCTGCAGCCATGCACCTGCAGGGCCGCAAAGGTCTTGAGGTCCGCCTGGATGCCGGCACCACCGCCCGAATCACTGCCGCCGATGGTGAGCACCACCGGTGGGGTCAGACTGGCCGCCGGCAGTTCCTCCAACAGCACCGGAGCGGAAGCACGGTGCCACTGGCCCAGCCACTCCCCCTCCCGGAGGGTGCCATCCCGGCTGGTGGCCGACCCCCGGGCCGGTTGAAAGTGATCACAGGCCAGGCCCGCCTGGGCCAGCCGGGCGGCCAGGGAGGCCGGATCGCTGCCCCAGGGGGGGCCACCGGACTGGCCATGGCACCAGAACAGGCCAAGCAGCCAACCCTGCGGCGCCAGCAACCGGGCCATGGTGTCCAGCCAGTCCTGGCGGCGGGACGGATCGATGGCACAGAAACTGGTGTGCTCCAGCACCCCAGCGAGGGAGCCTGGCCCTAGCCCCCCGGCCGCCAGGGCCTCCGCATCGAACAGGTCGGCCTGCAGCCAGCGCAGGCCAGGCTGATGCGTTCCATAGAGCTCCCGGGCCTGCCGCAGCGCTTCGCCACTGCTGTCCACCCCCACCACGGAGAAGCCCAACTCAGCCAGCAACCGCGCTTCATGGCCTCGCCCGCAGCCCGGCACCATCACCAGCCCCGGGGGTTGGGGGCGAGAAGGGGCCTGGCGCAGCCAGTGCTCCAAGGGCGGAGCTGGACGGCCCAATTCCCAGCCATCGCCGCCGCTGCGATAGCGCTGATCCCAGACGGCGGCCTCAGAGCGGTCAGTCATGGAGGGTTCAGGGGGACTGGAAAAAGCCCTTGGCATTCAGCCACAGCCCCAGCACCAGCAGCGGCAGGGTGAAGGCCCCAAGAAGCTGCAACTTGAGGGTGAGCGTCCGACGCGAGGGCGACGTGGGGGGAGCGGGGGAAGGACGCTTCGCAGCCATGGCGATCAGGACGGAAGGTTCGAGGCCAGGATCTCAGCCCCAGCCATGCCAGAGCAGCATCCCAGCACGCAGTCACATTCGGTCAGATCTGGGGCCTCTGCCAGTCATCGACCGGTCATGGGGGTTGGCTTGATTAGGCCTATCCCCAACACGGGGAGCCCCTCACCCCTCCTCAACCATGGCCTTATCCACCCGTCCCGCCTACGGCCTCAGCCTCGGCACAGGCCTGCTCACCCTGATCCTCAGCCCCCTGGCGGCTTTGGCCGGTCCCGCCGAGTGGGATGGCCCAAGCCAGGTCTATGACGACTGGCATCCCAGCCAGCGCTACGGCGCCAGGGTGGTGACCCCTCCCCCCGCCGTGGGCTGGCGCGGCAGCAGCAGCTACGCCCCTCCCGCCTACGCCTCCCCGGCCTACACCTCCCCCTCCTACCGCCGGCCCTATCCCAGGAGCGACCGCTACGCCACCGGGCTGCCCCAGGGGCAGCCTGGGCGGTTGGAGGCCGATCAACTGGCGGCGGAGCTGACCCAGCGTTGCAACGTCGGTCGCCTGCTGGGGGGGCTGGTCGGTGGCGGCGTGGGCTACGCCGCCTCTCGCCAAGATGGCCGCACCTGGGCTGTTCCCCTGGGGGCCCTGCTGGGCCAGCAAATGGGCTGCAATGTCAGCAAGGGGGGCCAACCCGTTCCCTGGTGAGGGGCGCTGGGGGTCAGAAGAACACCTTGACCCCCAACTCCAGGCCGTTCTGGTAGCTGGTGAACCCGGTGCTGCGGTCGGCGCCGTTGTCGTAGGCGATGCCGAGGTAGCGCCAGGAGAGATTCAGATCCGTGTTGTTGCCAACGGCATAGCCCAGGCCCACCTGGGCATTGCCCGTAAGGTCCTGGGCGCCGGCCAGGCCAAAACCGCCGATGTCCGCCCGGGCAAACGCCCGCAGCCGGGGCGAGAGAAACAGGGTGGCCTGGGTGCCGAGCAGCAGCTGGGCCCAGGTGCGGGTGAGGGCCTTTTCCCGCTCCAGCTTCAACCCCAGGGGACCCCGGCCCTCAACCTGGGCATTCAGATGCAACTGGGCGTTCACGAGGCGCAGGCCGCCATAGGGAATCACCGTGAAGGCCCCGGGGCGGGCGACGGCGGCTTCCGGATCGCCAAAGCGGTAGCGCAGAGCCAGGTCGTAGAGCCCCTGGATGTAGCCGAGCCGACCGGTGCCGGTGAACAGACCGCGGCGCGAGGTGACCACCTTCTCATCACCGAGCTGGACGTAACTGAGATCCGTGAGTACACCCACCCGACCTTTCTCCGCCGCGGCGCGGAAACTCACCGTGGATTGCAACAGCGGGATCAGCTGACCAAGATCGACATCCGTGTCGGCGGAGAAGCCCCGAATCGTGGTGGTGCCCGTGGTGCGCAACGGCGCCAGGCCATAGAACTCGACGGTGCCGCGCCAATCGTTCTCGGTCGATTCCGGCAACCCTGGGGAAGCCCCAGGCGACTCGGGCAGCCCAGGGGAGGCCAAGGGGGGCTCGGGCGCCGCAAGGGCACCAAGGCCAGGCCCCAGAACCAGCGACAGGGCCGCCAGCACTCTCGGGATCACAACAAGAGGAGAGACGTGGGACATGCGGCGGCAATCTCGGAACAAGTACTGCCTCGAAACGTAGGAGGCAGAGCCCCGTCTGGTCATGGCCGCAAGGGACTAGGAAGAATTCAGGAGAGGCCCGTCGGCCCAAGAAGGCCAAACGATCCTCCACCTCCCCCGCCAATTGTCCAGGGAAGAGGAGAATCGCAGCGCTTCGCTCAGATGCCGTAAGACTCCGTTAGGTGGTGGAGCCGAAGGCCACCTGACAGGCCGCATTGAGCAACTGGGCCTGCTCCGCCGTGGTGGGTTGCTGGCCATCAATCAGGCCAGCGTTGCAATCGGCACTCAGCTGGTAAGTGGAGCCATCAACGCTGACATCGAAGGTGACCGACTGGGCACCACTGGGCTGAACCGTGCCGTAGAGAAGCTGATAGGTGCTGCTCGGCACAACGATGTAGGTTTGCTGCGCACTGATGGCATTATCAACAGCGCTGTTGATCACCGCCGCCGTTGCCAAGGTGCCAATTCCCCACAGCGCGGCCTGTCCTCCCCACCAACCCCAGCTGGGGGTCGCCCAACCGCCATACCAGCCATAATTCCAGGGGCGTGCATAACCCCAGCCGGGGCGAGCCCAGCCGGCATTGACGTTGACATTGTTGACGTTCACCTGCCGCCAATTGCGATTGATATCGCGGTTCACATTGCGGTTGACGTTTCGGTTGATATCGCGGTTGACGTTGCGATTCAGATCTCGGTTACTCAGATCTCTGTTGTTCAGAGTTCGGTTGGTCAGATCACGATTGCCGGGATTTCGGTTGGTCAGGTCACGATTGCCGAGATTGCGATCGCCGCTGGGGCGATTGAGCGTTGTTCGATCTCCCAGGCTGCCGCCACCGCCGACGGGTCTGCGATCCCCCAAGGAGGGAGCCGGCCGACTGCCCTGCCCCCCCTGGCTCCAACCCCCGCGAGGGGAACTGGAGCCCCGATTGAAGCCGGCCGCGCCATCGGAGCCCCTGAAGCCACTCTGGGCCCGCGCTCCGCCACCGCCACCACCGCGCCCTCCACCGCTGAACGACCGGCCACCGCCACCGCCACCGGTACGCCCGCCACCACCACCGCCACCGCCACCGCCACCGCGGGCCACCAGCTCAGCAGAACGGGAACTTCTGGATTCCACGAGCGAGGCCATTGCGAACGAGGGAAGCACCGGAAGCGCCAGAACACCGGCCATCAAGACACCAATTCCTGTGGCTGTCTTCATTTGTTCAGCACCTCGCAGCCGGCGTCGTAGCAGCTGGCATCAACCCGACCATCGGGTCCAAAATGGACCCGCACAAGATCGCGCCCAGCCAATCTTGTATTCGCTTGATCCTCCCGAATACTGTTGAGATAATTTGGATTGACGACACACAATTCGCGGTCGTTAAAGCAAATCGTATTCGTCGAAAAGCGAGCCGCTGCGTTGGTCACCTTCACCCAAGACTTGCTGGCCTGATTCCAACGGGTAATCGTGACCGGATCATCGGTGATCCGAAGCGTTTCCACAGCGGCCCCAATCCGGTGGCGATAGAGCGTGACCTTGTCTGCGGCCGCATTCTCGGCCTCAACGGTGCAGGGGACCGGCGCCGCAGCGGCCAGGCTGCAGGTGGTGGCCAGGGTGTAAAGCACCTCCGTGCGTCCTGGAGTGGGGGCCAGCAGGGTCGTCAGGGTGATCGCCCCAACCAACGCACCGGCCATCCGGGCTGGGGAAGGCTGACGGGGCCGGCTCACGGTCCGGCAAGATTCGAACTTGCGCTGAAGCATGAAAGGAGCAGGAGCGAGGTGGGCCCGCCGAAACGGGTTCTTCACAATCATGGAGATACCAATGGCCCAGTGTGCGTATTCACCCGCTTAAGTGATACAAAACGCGACCGAAGGGAGGCCCATGACCTCCCCCCTCCAGCGGGAGTCCGCGATGGCAGGGAACAGCTCAACCGCGACCGAGACTGGATTTCATGGTGTTGATCACATCCTCGACGGAGAAACTGGCAGCCTTTTGGCGCGGCGGAAATTCCTGGAAGGTGGCCAGGAATTGGGCCACATAGGTTTGGGCTGGAACCAACAAAAATACGTGATCAAACATCCAGTCCCAGTAGGTGTTTGAGGTGATATCGGCCCGCTCGTAGGGATCGGTGAGCAGGTTGAAGATCTTGGGAACACGCAGTTTGACAAACGGCTCTGCCCAGATCTGACATGTCCCCGGCTCACGCTGCTCCATGAACACGAACTTCCAGTTGTCATAGCGCAGACCCGTGAGATCACCGTCGTCAGAAAAGTAGAAAAATTCGATCCTGGGACTCTTATCCGCTTTGCCCGTCCAATAATCAAGCATATTATAACCATCAAGATGAATCTTGAAGGTTTTCGAGCCCACCTGGTAGCCCTGCAGCAATTTCTCCTTGATGTCCGGCTCTCCTGCGGCGGCCAGGAGGGTGGGCAACCAGTCCAGGTGGCTGACTATGCCGGTAAAGAGGGTACCGGGGGCAATCTGACCGGGCCAGCGCACCAGGGCCGGCACCCGGTAGGCGCCTTCCCAGTTGGAGTTCTTTTCGTTGCGGAACGGGGTCATGCCAGCATCGGGCCAACTGTTCATATGGGGGCCGTTATCCGTGCCATACATCACGATCGTGTTATCGGCGATGCCCAGCTCATCCACCAGGGCCAGCATCTCGCCGATGCACTCATCGTGATAGATCATCACATCGTGATATTCCGACTGCCAACGGCCGCTGCGGCCCACATCCTGGGACCTGGCATAGGTGCGGAAGTGCATGTGGGTGGTGTTGAACCAGACGAAGAAGGGTTCACCTGAGGCCACGGCATCGCGGATGAAGCGCTTGGCCTCCACCATGAACTCATCATCGGCGGTTTCCATGCGCTTGCGGGTCAACGGACCGGTGTTCTCGATTCGCTGCCCCCCCTGTCCATCGGCCCAGCAATGCAGCACTCCGCGGGGCCCAAAACGCTCCTTGAAGTGGGGAAAGTCTTCCGCGGTTGGGTAGTCGCGCAACTCCGGCTCTTCTTCAGCATTGAGGTGATAAAGATTGCCAAAAAACTCGTCAAAGCCGTGCATCGTCGGCAAATGTTCATCCCGATCGCCGAAGTGATTCTTGCCAAACTGGCCGGTGCGATAGCCCTGGGGCTTGAGCAGTTCGGCGATGGTGGGATCCTCCGCCTTGAATCCCAGTTCCGCCCCCGGCAACCCCACCTTGCTCAGGCCGGTACGAAACACGCTTTGGCCGGTGATAAACGCGGCTCGCCCGGCGGTGCAGCTCTGCTCAGCGTAGTAATGAATGAACCGACCACCTTCCCGGGCAATGCGATCAATGTTGGGGGTTTGATAACCCATCAAACCATCGCTATAGCAACTGAGGTTGCTTTGGCCAATATCGTCTCCCCAAAGAATGAGGATGTTGGGCTTGGGATTGGCCATGGGGAGAGGGTTTGTAGAACCGCAGGATGGGCGAGGGGAGACCAACCCGTCAACTCACGACGGGCAAGTTTCCATCATGGAAGGATCGGACAGGCCCGTCAGCTCAAAAAGGGCCAACTCTTCCGTTCCCATTCAGGCCGTTAGCGTCCGCAGCCGCCGCAGGACCGGGATGGAGGCGAGCACCGTGACCAACAGGTAGGCCAGAATGGTCAGCTTGACGCCGGGCAGCCCGGCTGCATGGGTTTGGGCGAGCAGGAGGGCCAAACCGGGGTTGCGCATCGAGGTGACCAGGGACACGGTGATCCGCTGTTCCCGCCCCTCGCCGGCCAGGCCATAGCCGATCGCCAGGGTGATCAGCACCATGACCACCATCGCCACCAGGGCCCAGAGATTGGCGGCCACGAAGGGCACCAGCAAGGGCCCCGTCTTGACCAGAACGACCACCACTAACAGCACCAACAGGACATTGGCGAAGCGATCAAGGGGCCCCATGATCCGATCCGCAAACGCGGGCCAGCGCCGTCGCAGCAGCAGACCCAATACCAGCGGCAGCACCTGGGACATCCCCACCTGGCCCGCCACATCGACGGCCTCGACCCGCCAGCCCTCCAGGCCAAAGACCTGGCGGAACACTCCCGCCAGCAACGGCACCGACAGGATCGCCACCAGGGCCGCCGCCACCTGCAACAGGGCCGCCAGCTCCCGGCTGCCCCCCTGCTTGCCGGCCTTGCGCAGGGTCATCGGCGCACTGGGGCAGAGCACCATCAGGGCGATGCCGATGCGCACCACGGGCGCCAGAGCTGTCGTGATCGGCAACATCAGCAGCACCAACCCCGCCAGGGGCACCAGGCCGCAGGAGCCGACCAGGGCCCGGACCACCATCCAGGGGCGATGACGCAACTGGTTCAAGGCCCCGCCCTGGAGGCCCAGCCCCAGGGCCAACATGATCGTGAACAGGGTGAATTTGATCAACATTCGAGGGTGGATCTCAACGACAATCGGGGAAAGGAAACGAGTCCCAGGGGACCTCAGCCCGTGACCATCGCCAGGCCGAGCAGGGCGAGGGCAGCGACACCGATGACCGTGATGGCGATGGCCGTGAACCAGGCCAACGACCGCTGGTCCGGTGCGTACACAAAACGCTCCTGACGCAACCGTTGCAGATCACGGCGGTACTGCACCGTGGCCGCCAGCATCGCCACGATGCCCGTGAGCACGAAGGCCATGGCCACCAGCCGCACCCCCCAGCCCGCGTGGGCGGTGGGTGACTCCAGGGTGCGGTGGAGGACCTCAATGATCTTGTCCAAACCGAAGCCGAAGCTGATCAGGGACAGACAGGTGCGGATCCAGGCCATCAGGGTGCGATCCAAGGCATTGCGGTTGCGCTGCCTGGCCAGTTCGTCGGTGAGGTTCATAGCGACGAAGAAGGGAGAATCGGCACCAAGTCAATGAGCCTGGGACCATCACAACCAATCCACGGGCCTGCCCAAGGCCGGCGCAGCATGTTGCAACACTGCCTGCTGGTCACGGGGGACGACTGGTTCTAACGTTTGAGTGAAATCTGACGGTCGTGGGGCGACAACGGCATGGGCGTGATCAATCGATGTGCCATCGCCGTGGCCCCCCTGGAGCCGATGCAACGTTGGAGCCGGCCGTTCTGGACCCGGGAGGACATGGAAGGGCTGGCGGACGATCACAGCCTCTATTTGATTCCCGCCTATGACACGGAAGCCGAGGCGGAGGCCCTGCTGATGGAGCACTGGCCGGCGATCTTCACGGCCGAACTGGACCTCTGGTGTCGCGATGGACAGCACTGGCCCCAGTCCCGCAGTTATGGCCTCTTTCGCGAATGGTTCTCCGTGCGCTTCTTTCCACTCGTGGAGGATTTAGGAAAGAATGATCTGCGGACCTACAACGTGAACGAGGGGTTCCGGGCTGGGGTACGCACCGCCCTGTCCTGATCCTGAAGATGCTGTTTCACATTCGCCACGTTCTGCACTACCGCTACGCCGAGCCGGTGTTCCTGGAGCCGACCACCGTGCGACTCAGCCCCCGCCAGGATGCCAGCCAGCGGCTGCACCACCACAGCCTGGTGGTGGAGGCGAGCCCGAGTGGCCGCAGCCCCATCCTGGACGTCAACGGCGGGGAGGCGGTGGTGCTCTGGTTCGACGACCGACGTCAGGAGCTGCGGCTGGAGCTGGACATGCGGGTGGAAACCCTGCGCAGCAACCCCTTCGACTGGATTGTGACGGAAGTGGAAGCCCGGCGTTTGCCCATGACCTATCCACCGGCGGAAGCCCTGGCCCTGGCCCCATACCGCCAAGGAGCTGAAGCGATCAGCCCGATGGTGACGGCCTGGGCCGAGACATTGGCCGCCGAGGTGGGGGGCGATACGGGCACCCTGTTGATCCATTTGGCCGACACCATCCACCACGACTTCCACCATGTCGGCCGCCCCGAAGGAGAGCCGATGACAGCGGAACAGACCTTGGCGGACCGCACCGGCGCCTGTCGGGATACGGCCATGCTCTATGTGGAGGCCTGTCGAAGCCTGGGCCTGGCGGCTCGGTTTGTGAGCGGCTATTCCATGCACCATCCCGAGGAGGTGACCGAGCATGAATTGCATGCCTGGGCGGAGGTGTATGTGCCGGGAGGCGGCTGGCGCGGCTATGACCCGAGCCTGGGTTTAGCGGTGGCCGATGGCCATGTGGCCCTCACCAGTGCTCCGGACCATCGGCTGGCCGCTGCCGTCAGCGGGTCCTATCGCGGCACCGGCATCGAGTCCACCTTGACCTACGGGGTTGTGGTGACGGCAGCCCCTACGGGCAAAGATTTGGATGAGCTGCTAACCAAGAGAAAAGAAGATCGCTGATCGCCAGGACGCCGCGACCTTCTTGCGGGGGGAACCGTGACACATACAGATCGAGATCTTTAAGCCAAGGTGATCCCGGAGTGAACATCACCGACCTGGGAAGACGCCAGCTGGGCAAGATGACTCACCTGTTCCCGCAGGAGGGGGACCACAGTCTCTGATTGTTGATCGGCAATGAATTCCCAGTAAGCGTTGCTACCAAGAAACGATGAAGGCGATGAATCGGGCATGGCACGGGCCACAAGGTCGTAGATAGGAAATTTAAACGCCGGAAGCGAAAAGTCCGTAGCCAGGACTACGTTGACCAGCAGCTCCTTGTTCGCGGCAACCTGACCCTGCTGGCTCAGCGCCGCTGCCGCAGGCGCGGCCAGCACCAGCGCACGTTCACCGACGGGGCAGCGCGGCCGCTCGATAGCCTGAAGTCAAGACGCTTCAGCAGCCTGCCCAGCCGGGTCAGCAGCTTTCCCCAGGGGGTGGAGAGCCAAAAACATCGCTCCAGCTGACGCCGCCGCACCCCCTGACGCCAAAGCAGTTCCTGCAGCACCGCCCGATGGCGCTGACGTTGCACCCCTCCGGCCGGACTCTCCCGCAGATCGGCCTCAAGGCGCTGCAGTTGGTCATCGGCGAGCTGGCGCAGCAACCGCGCGAAGTCGCCAGGACCGTAGCGGGGCAAACGCATGGACCAGGGTCCGTGAGGTCGCTGCCAGTCTGAGAACGCTTGTGGAGGCTGAAAAGGAACAGGGAGGGAATGCCGCGCATACGGCGCACGCCCAGGTCATGACCGAGGGCGGCCTCAGTCCGGGATCACCTCGGCCGGGAAACGCAGAACGTGGTCCGGCCCACGCTGCGAATCAACTGGTCCAACTCAGCCTGCATCGCCGCGACCACCTGGAGATAACAGGCCTGGACATAGGGCTTGTCCCGACTGGCGGCATGGCCCGTGCGCTCCAAGCGAATCGGGGCGCAAACGCGGGTATGGATCGGCACGGGCAGGGGAAGGTTGGGCAAGGGCCCCAACGCCAGTCCCCAGGGCAGGCCGAGGTAAACCGGTAACACCTCCGGATCCACCCCCAGCACCCAGGGCATGCCCAGCGCATGGAGTCGGCGGGCCAGGGGGTAGAGGTCGTCGAGCACGATCAGGGTGTCGTGGCTGCCCCAGGAAATCAGCGGCACGATGGGAAGCCCGTACCAGATCGCCAGGCGCAGAAAGCCGGTCCGCCCGGCCAGATGGATCCTGTCGCGGTGCCGATGGGGACGGAAGGCATCTTGGCCACCCCCGGGATAGACCAACAGGCTGTGGCCACGGTCCAACACGGCCATGGCATTGCGCGGGGTGTAGGGGATGGCACCCACCCGGGCCACCTCCTTCGCCACCCACGGGTAACCCTGCCACAACTTGGCGTGGGCCAATCCATAGATGGGTCGATCGGTGCCAAAACGCCGAAACCAGTCGTAGGCGGCCATCGGCAGATCCGGGGAGGCCAGGCCGCCGTTGTGACTGCCCACAACCAACACCTGATCGTTGGCGTCGAGTTGCTCCCATCCAGAGGTCTGGACCCGGAAATAGTGTCGATAGAGCCAGGCCCAGACCGGCATCAGCTGGCGAATCCGCTGGGGATCGCGTTGCAGCCAGGGCTCGGGGTCGGTGGGGAAAGCGAGCCGCATGCCGAAGGGGCCGAAGGAGAGAGGCCCGGATGGTGACACCACCTAGGCCTGGAATCGGCTGAGCCCTGGGGCGATCAGCCCAGGCCCACCTGGGACAGGATCCCTTGGCCGGTGAGCAGCTCGGTGGCCAGGCCGATCACGAAGCCGAGCATGGCCAGGCGGCCGTTCCAGGTTTCGGCGAAGGCCACAAAACCAAAGCGGGATTCAGCGGTCGCCATGGGGAACCATGAAGAAACATGAACACACTGTAACAGCATTTAACGGATTCACACGGCGGCCGCTGCGGCCCCCTGCCCTTGCTCAGCGGAACTCGGGGCGCCGTTCGGCATCGAAGCTCCGTCGCAACGCCTCCCCGATCGTGAGCCCCACCGGCAGATCCCCGGCAAAGGAGCTCCCCAGCACCACCTTGTGCAGCTTGGTTTCCACCAAGCGGTAGGTGCTGGGGGGCAGGGGGATGGATCCAGCGGACTCGCTCAGCTTCATGCCGTTCGCCACCACGAACGCAGCAAAGCGACGCAGCTCCGGATCGGTGCGCAGGAGGCCGGCATTCACATAGAGGAACAGGGGACGCGACAGGGGGGTGTAGCTGCCGTTCTGGACCGTGGCCACCGCGGGGCTGACGGGCCCCTGGCGACCCACCACGGCCAGGGAACGCAACCGGGCGGCATTGGCCTTGTAGTAGCCATAGCCGAAATAGGCCAGGGCCTGACGATCGGAGGCAACACACTTGGCAATTTCTAAATCATCCTCGCTGGCATCATAATCCTTGCGCGAATTAGACTCGTTACCATTAATGGCCTTATTGAAATAGTCATACGTCCCCGAGTCTGCCCCTGGTCCACAGAGCTTGATGGGCCGATCAGGCCAATCATTGTTCACCTGGCTCCACCGACGGATCCGCCCCTCCGCCTCCCGCGACCACAGCCGCGAAAGCTCCTTCGTTGAAATCATCTGAGCCCAGTCATTCTTCCCATTCACCACCACCGTGATGGCATCAAACGCAATCGGCAGCTCCACGAAGCTGACCCCCCGACTGGCACAGGCCTTCAGTTCCCGGGCCTGGATGGGCCTGGAGGCATTGGCCATCGCCAGGCGGCCATTGCAGAACTCGCGCAGGCCCGCCGTGGTCCCGGTTTCACTGAGCCGGATGGGGGCACCGCCCTGGTGCCCACTCGCTTGATAGTCCTTGATCGCCCGCTGCAGAATCGGATACACCGTGCTGGATCCCCCGATCGCCAGCGGTGGTTTGGCGGGCAACGCCAGGGCCTGCATCGCCAGGATCGTCGCCATGGGAACCAGGGCACTGGCCGCCCGTACCCAGGGACGACCCGCGCCCGCCCATGCCCTTGATCGTTGCGGTGACGACGTCATGACCTTCAGGGGTCGAAGCGACCCAATGCTGCAAACAACTTCACTCCCCATGGTTAAGGAGAGGTTGTCAGCTGCAGCGGTTGTCACCATTAGCCAGGTGTCCTGCACTGCCGACAACCCGTCACCGCGGCGACAGCATCACAGCCCCACTCCATCGTCTGCATGCAGCGCCGCGCGGTGCTTGAACTGCTGGGCCTCGCCGCCGCGTCCCTCGCCACGCCCGCCGCCTGGGCGGCCGATCGGGGCTCACGCCAGGCCGCTGCCGTCCCCCGGGTGCGCGGTCCCATCCCCCTTCCCAGCGATGGCTTGAGTGCCGCCGAGCAACGGCGGGCCTACGCCCAGATCACCCTGGAGGATCGCCTGGTGCTCCCGAGCGGCTACCGCGCCGACCTGCTGGCCGTGTGGGGGGATTCCCTGGGGGCCGGGCGCTTCGGATTCAACAACGATCACCTGGCCTTCACCCCCCTGGAACCCAACCGGGGGGTGCTGACCGTCAACTTTGAATACATCAGTCCGATTCCCTGGCGCCAGGGCTTTAGCGAAGCCATCGGCCAGGAGCTGCCCTTCGACGCCCTGCTCCAGGCCCTGGAACCGCAGCAAGGAAAAGTGGATCTGGCCACCCTGGCCGCCGACGCTCCCCTGCGCCAGCTGGTGATGGAGGTGGCCCGTGCCGCCATGGCCGACCTGGGCATCGGCGTGATCGAGATCCAGCGCGATGCCAAAGGGCAGTGGCACCGCCAGCCCGGTCGCCTGGAACGCCGCGTCACCGGCCTGACCGGACTGGAGGATCCCGATCAGCGACTGCGGGTGAGTGGACCGGCCGCCCTGGTGTTCCGCCGCCGGGACCGGCTGGGCTACGACGATGGCCTGGGCGATCGCGTCATCGGCACCTTCGCCAACTGCTCCGGGGGTCAGACCCCCTGGGGCACCGTGCTCTCCGCCGAGGAGAACGTCCAAAGCCAGGTGGTGGAGGCCGTCCATGCCGATGGCTCCTCGCCCTCTCCGTCAGGGCGCCCCTTCGCCTACGACGGCACCCGCCTGGATGGCCTCGGCAACCCCTTCGGGCTCGCGGGGAACAAATACGGCTGGATGGTGGAGCTTGATCCCCGCCGCCCGGACCGGCCCGCCGTGAAACACAGCTGGCTGGGACGCTGTCGCCATGAGGCCGTGGCCGTGCGGGCCGTGCCCAAGCAACCGCTGATCGTCTACAGCGGCTGCGATCGCCTTGGGGGCCATGTTTACCGCTTCGTGAGCGACCAGGCGATCGTGGATCCCCGCGA
>Ga0114981_10000744_pt1 | contig 21286 bp, 33 predicted proteins | sample S_140806_MF_Meta_FD_87028 | JGI IMG/M metagenome (GOLD analysis project Ga0114981, IMG submission 87028) | Freshwater microbial communities from Lake Simoncouche, Canada to study carbon cycling - S_140806_MF_MetaG | ecosystem: Environmental > Aquatic > Freshwater > Lake | place: Lake...
ACGTTTATTAGTTATTGTGGTAAAACCATTATTTTTAAAATGTGAATAAACTTTTTTTTCAAACGATTCTCCACCATAATTTGGATAGTGTATGTCAGCTAAATAATTTTTTTCGTTGTATATTTTTTGATTAAAATATTTTTGGGGTATTAAATAACATTGGTCTGAAAATCTTTGGATGTAATACCAATTCTTATCTTCATTACCATTCGAATCTGAATTTGCATTTATATATGAATGGTTCCAAACCGGATTTGCGCATTTAACATTTGGATTTGTTTCCATTATGTTGATAGCATCATTGACCCACTCAGTATTGTTATTCGATTCAATATTACTGTCAGAAGATAAATGTAACAAATAATCTGTCTTAGTAACATATATTGATACTAATTCAGAAATTGAATAGTAATATCCACCATTAAATGAATTTTCGGTTAAATCAAAATGAGTTAAAACGGTATTTTTATAATCATCAACCAAATACCATTCATCAATTATTCCGTTACTAACCAATTTATCAGATTCATTACAAACTAACTTAGGGTCGTTAACATTATTAATTATTAATATTTTTTTATCTATTGATGTATTTTCTAAACTTAATATTTTACGTTGATACCCACCATTTTTTACAATTGCTAACCAATCAGATTCCCAGCATTTAGTTTCAAATGTGATATTCTTCATATGGATTTTTGTAAATTCATTATTAATTATGGTATGGGTCTAACGATATCCAATTTGCTTTGTTATATAATTTTTTAATTGTTTCCTCAAACATATCGGAAATTTTTGTTACAAATTCAATTTCTTCCTGTTCTGGCAATTCTGACCAATCTAATTTATAATCTTTCCACATAATCCGTTCTACAACTTTTAAAACTAATTCATACTTAAATTGTTTATAATTTTTTGTTTCATAGTAAACTTGTGATGTATAAAATCCAAGTAAATTTTTAACTTCATCTAAATTAATTCTTCTACGAAAGAATTTTGACTCATTAATGATTCCCATCATTTGTTTTATTCTATTTATATTTTATTTTAGAATCATGTTATCTTCTATGTTTCATATAATAATCTTCAATTAATTTCCAATAATTGTCTCTAACATAATCTATTAAAGATTCCAAATTATCGGCATTTATACTATCTCGATAATTGTCGGCAACTTGTTGACAAATCTCTTCAACAAAATCGTGATATGTATAATCGTTAGGGTCGACTATCTTAAAAGATTCTTTAACATGTTGGTCAATTTCTTTTAACCTACGTTTTAAAAATAAAGAATGAGTTTCGGTAATAATGTATTTCATAATATTTCTTTTAGAATCATATAAATAATTAATTAATTTTTCGTGAACTAATTGAAAAATAATAACCCATATTATTATTTTTTTCTCCTGGTTTTTTTATCATTAATTCTCTACGTATTGGTAAGTGCGTTAATTTTTCTTTTATTTTGTTCCAATCTAAATCGGGAAACCAAGAACCATATTTAGTTAAAAATTTATTCCATCCATAAATTGATTCACTAAACCCACTTCCACCATGTACTTCTGAGTGTTTATAAAAAATATACATGTTATTATCGTCATTTTTGAATGTGTAATTTATAAAATTCAAAATAAAATCTTTGTAATTATTAAATAAAGTTTTAGAATAATGCTTTAGTATTTCATTAGATTCATCGTCTTGTGAATCTAATAAAGCGGATTCCAAAATTTCATAAGAAGTGTCATCACAAACTTTTTTTACTAAATCTTCTGTGTTTGGAATCATTAAGTAATAATTCATTGTAAATTTTTTTAAATAATGTATAACATCGTCTTCACTATATTTAGTTAACCTACGTCTTACATTTGGAGGTAAAATATATTCTTCTTTTAATATTTTTCTTATTTGTTTTTTTAAATTCATATTGTTTTTCAAATATATTAACATAAATACATTAAAAAACATAATTAAATTTTTTTTATTACTAAATAAAACCTATCTTTATAAAAAATTAAATATGGTATATATAACATTAATTATTTTTACGGGGATAGTATTTTGGATGATGAATAGCAAACCAAGAATAGGTAAAAATCCTCCAGATAGTCCATATGAACTTTAAAGTAGTAGTATTACTGATAAAAACAAATAATTGACTCTTAGTCCATCCAAAATAAAGATATATGAATGTTAATACATCTCCTGTCACATATTCATCAATCGTTGAGATTGGGGAATTGGCGGCAAAATTAGAAAAAGAAACTGGCAATAAATATCTTAAACTTCACCGTGGGGTTATGGATGTAACCACCATTGATTTAAACTTGATTTCTCAAACCATTGACTTCAATCAAAAGAAAATCCAACAGTATGGGGGAAATGATGGTGACGCCGGACTTATTGATACCATAAAAAATAAATTTCATCTTAATAATCATTATGTGATAACGGTTCCAGGTGGAATGGCCACATTGGACGTGGTAATAAATTCTTTATCTGATAAAACATTTTGGGTTCCTAAATATCATTGGGGGTCTTGGAATAAAATTCTTACCATACATAATAAAGATATTAAAACATTTAATGATTTTGATATAAACAATGTTGAAGTTGGGGAAGGGGTTGTAATGTTATGTTATCCGTCAAACCCCACAGGGTATGCTCCCAAGTTTGAAGATTTAAAAACGTTTGTTGAAGTTTGTAAAAAAAGGAATCAAACACTTATATTAGATTTACCATATTATTATTTATTCAATGAAATGGATAATAAAATATATGAACTTTATTCTGACAATGTTATTATTATTTCCTCGTTCTCTAAATCAGTTGGTTTATCTGGATTAAGGGTTGGGTACATTGCCACTAAAAATAAAGAATTATATGACACCATGAAAATTCGTTCGTTATACAAATATAATTCAATATCAACAATACCACAAGAAATTATCAATAGACTTTTTAATTATACATTAGGTCAGGCGGCGTTTAATAACTACAGAACAAAAACAAAAAATCACATTACAAAGAACATTCAATATCTTCATGACAATGGTTTATTATTTGATGAATATACAGATATTCCAACCGGACCATTTGCCGTTATAAATAAAACGTTTGATGAATTATTAGATAATAAAATATCAAGTGTCCCATTAAATAAATTTACATTCAAAAATACGGAAGAAAAATTAAAAAACGTATCAAGGATTTCTGTATCGGTGGACCATGATTTATTTGTGGAATATTTTGATAAGATGATTGGAAATGGTGGGGATAAATAAATATTATTTGATATATTCGGTTTTTATTAATACATTTATAAAATATTATGGAAAGAACATTTAACAAAAAAGAAGTCGAAAAAATGTGTGCACAATCATATTTGAGAGGTATGAGTATTCAACACAATGCAATGGTAAATAAAAAAATGAAACCGCCAAAAGTTTTTGTTCAATGGGTGGAACAATTAATTGACGAATGTCCAATAGTTAAATAAACTATGAATAAACTGAACCGACTTGTTGATATATTTAAACAATACAAATATCAATTATCGTGGATATACATGTTTATGATACTTACTGAGTTAGCTATATTGTCAACGCCATTCTTACTCGGGAAAAGCATTGATGGGTTGATTAATGGTAATTGGTATTGGATGGTACTTTTAAGTATTACATATTTTCTATCAAATTTTTTCAATTACAAACGAATGGTTTATGACACAAAAGTTTATAATATCATTTATAATGACATAGCATTAAAATTTCTTAAAAAAAATGATGTTGATGTTTCAACTAAAGTGGCCAGAACTGATATGGCACAACAAATTGTTTTTGTGTTAGAGGGTTATGTACATTATTATATTGCAACAATTGTAACCATAATTGGTTCACTTATTTTTATCTTTTCTGAGAATTGGCAAGTTGGTATACTTGTTACCATTTCAATTATTTTTATTGTGAGTTCAGTGTTTATACTTTATAAAAAAATAAGACAAGGGATTATTATGGCAAATAATCATTACGAAACAAAAGCAAAATCAATCGAATGTGGATATGCAAGTTCTGAATCTTTTTTTAATAGAAGGGGAAAAATAGAAGTTTGTCAATCTACCATTCAAGGTAAAAACTGGTTTTTAATAAACACTATTAAGTATATCTTTCTAATTTTATCAATTATATTATTAATCACAACAACAAAAAACATTACGATAGGTAGTGTAATAACTGTCTACTCATATGTAAATAACTTTTTAATTGCGTTATTATCAGCCCCGGTTGCAATTGAAATGTTTTTACGGATTAGTGATGTGTTAAAAAGGTTAGATTAATGGTTCTAATTTTATTAACTTTGTTTTCACATTTTACCCTATCTTTGTTGAATTATATATTTAATTCTATATGACTCTATTACTTTTAAAAAATTAATTAGATTTTTCATATTTCTTAGTGATGTATTAAAAAGATTAGATTAACAAGGTTTACTCACCAGTGATAGCGCGACCCCAGTATAATCATAACAAACTGTCCAAATTTCGTTTAATATAAATGTTTTTTTAGAATTGTTTTCCCAATTAAGAGCGTTATTTTTAAAATAAACCGTGGCTTGTAAATATTTTTCATTTACATTATTAAGCAAATTGGTTCCAGATTTATAGTTATTGACAGTAACCCCGCAAACATCCTTAGAATCAACCGTAGACATTATTAAATCTTCAATAACTTTACACAACCTATCACTATTTTCTAATAAGGTTAATTGTTTTTTATTTATTAATATTTTACTCATATTATAAAAAATGATTAATTGTGGGGGATTATTACAGAATTAAATAAATTAGTATATTGGGGAATTTATTTTTAAAATACTTTAATAATAGATTGTCGATATTATTACCAAAATAACCTTCCAACACATTTAAAAAACTATAATTGATTAAAAAAGCGTAACCGTCTTCCGAATAGTTTACATTCTTACTAACCCAACCAAAAACTTCATTGCTTTTTGTTATAAATTCTTTTGATGGGGCATTAAAATGTAAATCGTGTATCGAATCCATATACGTTACAAACGTGTCATATATTTTACTCTCGGTTATAATAAATCTCATATATATTTAAATATCGCAAGGTTCACTTACCATTGATAATGCCGCTCCAGTATAACTATAACATATTGACCAAATTTCATCTAATAACATACTAGCTCTAATTGATGTGGGGGAAATATTTTTTACATAAAGAATACCTTTTAAATATCTTCTTGTATCGTCTAAATTCCCACCATACCTTGTATGATTACCAAACATATATTTAGGATAACGCTCTGTAATTGTTACACCACAAATATTCTCTTTATCTTTAGATTCAAGTGTGGACATTATTAATTCTTCAACAGTTTTAGTAAATTTATTAGTATCTTCTAATAATATTAATTGTTTTTTATTAATTGTTATTTTCATTTATATTTACGTTAATCTTGTATTATCTGTTTGATTTGTTTCTTGGTAAGCCAATTTATTTAAGTCAGACAAAAACAAATTAATATCTTTAAACCCTTTAGATGCCCAACACATCAAAACCCAATCAATATCGGTATGAAATTTTTTATAGTTTATATATGGTTTTAACATCTGAGGTGTTATATTTTGACCTGGTTTAATATTTAACAAATGTCTTACAGATTGAATGTTTGACGCCTTTTCAGTTTCTCTACACATATATCCGGGGTCCTCTGTATGTGTTTCTTTAGAACGCTGCAACCAACCGTCTAAAGTATACTCTTCAACATCTAAAGATTGGGAAGCTTTAATTAAATCTTTTGAATAGTTATCTGAATCATTTGAATCATTTTTTTTTGATGAATCATAAACATCTTTTATTGATAATTTTTTATCGCCCGGTTTGAGAAATACATTTGCAATAGTAATTGATGGGTTTAACGGTTTTATAAAATATAATAAATGTTGTATTTCATGTATCAAAGAACCCAATGGGTCGTTATCATTTGGAGAACAATTAACATATATGTTTTCTGGTGTATATTGGTTGACAAAAGCATAAGCGGATTTTGTTTTAATTAGATTAACTTTAGAAACACCTGGTGGGTGTATCATAGTGTTGTCATAAAAAACCAATTTTAAATTATCAATACAATCAATATATTCTTCAAATATATCATCAACTTTTTTACCGTCAATCATATCATTTTTTGGTGGGACATTCCAATTTTTTCTAAATTTTTGTTTTGTTATAGGGTTGGATAACCATTTTTTCCAATAATCTTGAGCTTGTTTTAATAATGGAGGATATTTTGATGTACACTTAGAATTAATTTTACGAGATTTTTTAATATTTTCAAAATTTTTTTCATAAGTTATTTTAACTTCGCCTGAAAAAAAACTAGTACCAAATTTATTTTCACCACGGTAAAAATTTAACATAACACCAATTGAATATAATTTTTCTTGTAACTTAATAATATCATCAAAGTCAAGCCTATCATATTCTTCATTAATCATTTCCTCAATACTACCATAACCGGTTTTTTTATCTTTAAACATTAAACGTAATGTGTGAAACTCCTCAGCAGTTTTTATATAGTTAAATGCTCCAAGTATTGTATCTTTACTTGTTCCCAATGGATAATTGGCTCCCTTTATTATTTCATTATAGGCTTTTTGTATATTCGGATTGTTCTCTTCCAATAATACGTTATACTGTGATTCTTTAATTATTATTCTCATATAGTATATAAATATATAAAAATTAATTAATATATAAATTCACTCGTACATCACCCACTTCGTGGGTCGTTACGTGTCACTACGTTCCACTTCACTAATGTACTCATTCGTTTATATATTAATAAATTTTTTTCCACTTAATATAATAAAACTTATATAGCTCACAAACATATAATTTGTGGTTCATATATAAAACATATTGAGCTCCATTCTAAAATCATTTGAGCTTTATTATTCCCCCATTTAACTACTAACTTAATTACCCCCTTTTAATAACTCCCCCACTTAATAACATATATAAGTAAATTATACTATATACCAATTATAATATAATATATAATATATTAGTCCTTTTCTCTTACCCCCACTGATGTATATTAATGAAAGGTATATTATGGTAAGTTATTAACCATATCTTTATTGTCAGGTTAAACCTGACATTGATGATATATAATATAACTTATATATTAATTTATATGGTATGTTATATCAAAAGAACTAAGGTGAGAAATAATACCCATCTGAGATGGGGGTTGAAGGTTATTAATAGTCGTATTATGTATCGTATATTATCGTATCATATTCCTATTCTTACACACTAAAGTGTTTCCCCGCTTCATGTACCATTAATGACATTTGTTGCTGGGGAATTATAGTAGTTAAAAAAGTACTCATGTAGGGGTCACCAGGAGGGAAAAAGTGGGGTTTTAATATTAACAGCAACAAAATGGGGGGAAGAAAGTGGTAAAAAGTGTAAGTCTGTGGTAAAGAATTCCCTGTGAGGGGATTATCCCCATCGTGACTTCAACATGACATTTTGACATTTCCAAGGATTTTAACATATAGTTATGAACAACTGTATAACTTTTTATAACTAAAGATATGAGTCCCCAATGTTAATAACTTAATAATGACATAAAAGTGGTATAGACAATTTGGTTATATGGATTATAATATGTATATGTATTTAACCGGATTTAACTGTACCATAAGTGGTAGTAATGAATCGTCCATATATAATATATTATATAAGGGGAAAACTTCAATTGGTTGTATAACCTATGAGGTGGTTAAGTTGTCTGGGAAGAGCAAACCAATAGTTCAAGATGTGATGTTATTGGTAAAGAGTGAGATGGTGGATATTATAGATGAGATTAATTCCATATCCCCACTTAACGAAGATGATTTTAATTCACTTCAAATGGAAATCAGAACAAGTTCGAGGGATGTATTAAAGAAACATTTGGCCAGATAAGGTTATAATGATTTTCTTATATATGACAAACAATCACCGGTGAATAAGTCTTCATTGGATTTGCACATCCTTTCATGGGGATGATTATCATAACCCCACTTCTTATATAACTTGCCATAGTTATGACTTGACTGGGGGAGAATGTAATGAGTATACTCATGAATAAAGGTGGATACAAAATCCTTTAAGGTGGGATTGTTTTTTGTGTATATGGTAATTTCCACGTCATTGTAATTATATTCCCCACATACATTATGGGCAACTTTCCCATTAACAACTTTGGAACTAAGAGTATTATTAATTGAATGATTAACCCCAATGTTATTTCTCATGAACTCATGACATATAAGAATAATCTTTTTTAACTGGGGAAGAGTTAACTTGGTGGTTAATGTCTTGGTGTGTATACTGTCTTTTAATCTCATAATATAAAGATACAAATTAATCTTATATATACAAAACTTATTTAATACCTTGGGGTATATTATTTTATAAGGCGCTCTGGAGTCTACGCTTCGAACACCACCTGATGTTTGCCTGTCTCGGATGTTATCCACCGACATAACAAAGGTACGAATTATTTTTGACATGGCCAAATATATTCCCCCATGTTAATAACTTTATTATCATGTATAGTTTATTAATAATTCTATACCTGATAAGTCTCTCATGTATAATGTCTATACATGATAAATTATTCGTGTTAAAATTAGGTTATTAAGTCGTGCTTAAATTAGGTTATTAATCCCCCACTCATGTTAATAACTTTATTTGTATATGTCATCGGATTGACATCACCACAGGGGGGACCATCTAATGATACCTTCATTCATAATATACCGGGGGGAAGGGACCCGTCATAATGGTCAATAACATACCTACCCTCCCCCCATTTACCCCCCTATACCGTGGGGACCCCCTCCCTCCCCCGTATCCCCCCTCCATATATGACGTTTTGTCAGTCAAAAGGGGGGGATAATCCCGTTTGCCAAGTATTTGAAAAAAAAATCCTAGAAAAATTTTTGGGAAAAATTGGACCCTTTTAGACTATTTATAGAATATGAAATATATTATTACAGAACATCAGAACGTGGCTTTAAAAAGAAGGGGGTATTATGTTAAAGAACTATTGAATGTTGTATTGGATAGTATGTTCCCCTGTGATTATTCAAACGAATCTTATTTTTATGTTGGGGTTATATATGAATTGGAGACCTTTTTGGCTTTAGAGAGTATTAAAGGGGTTCAACCTGAAGAGGTTATTGATTTTGTAAAACAAACCCTAAAAGATTATATTATTCAATATTATATTAATTCCCAAGAAGATTGTTAATATCCCCTCCTAGGTAAAGAACTATATTATGTGTTATATATCATTTTCTGATATGTTTGTAATAATAAAGTTCTTATATGTGTGTAAGTAATTTCCCCCAGGTATATGAGTAATTTTTATCTTATGTATATAAGGGAAAATATATTATATATAAACACGACCCCCTATTTTGAATTGGGGTTAATATGTAAAAAAAAATTTGTTTTATAGTTTTATATGTTGTAGATTTGTAACAGGTAAATAAGTTACATAATAATAATGGGGTATTTAGACCCGACTAAAAAAAAACAAAAAAAATGGAAAAAATTTTCACTAACGTGTTAGACTCTCAATGCGAAGTACTAACACAAATCTATCAAACAAATAATTATGATTTATTTGGGATGATAACAGGTAATCGAGAAACAGAAGATTCTCACGTTAAAAAACTCAGACAATCTATTAGAACAAAGTATGTGAATGTGGGGGCAATCATTGTTGTTAAAAACCCACATTACGAAAAGGATTTAATTCCTTATTTAATTATTGATGGTCAACATAGGTATAAAGCAATTGTTGAGGAGAAACTTCCAATATCATTTGTAATTGCGGACATTCCTGAATCGGAGATTTTAAATACGATTGAGTTATTAAACACTTCCAAAATGGATTGGGATGTTACTAACTTTATGGGGTCCAAGTGTGCATTGGGGGAACAGAACTATATTCGTTATCAAATGTTATATAATAGATTTTCATTTGAACACGAAATATTTTTTTATCTTATGAATAAGAAGATGGGAATTTCAATTAACCACGCCAAGTTCAAGGAAGGTTTATTGGTTCTTAATGAAACAACATATGAAGAAATTAAAACGGTATTTGAATGGTTAGAGAAGTTTATCCCAATAGTTGGAGCGTATGGTAAACGATATTACTTGAAAGGTTTACTTGACTTATATTATTTAAGCGGTATTAATCTAAAAAGATTGGAGAGTGTTATACTTAAAAGAAATACGTCCGAGAATCCCTTATTATTTTCTGGTAGTGTTTTACAATCTTTAAAACATCTTGTGTTGGATTTATACAATTTTAATTTAAGAAAGAATATTATTGGATTAACCACTTCAGATAGATTAGGTAATAAATATAAACTATCTATTAACGACTCCTTTTAGTTTAAAACCCCATCTCTAATACAGGTGGGGTTTTTTATGTCTCTCACGGTCCGGACTCCCTTCGGTCGTGGTCAATCCCCCCGCCCCCTTTTTTTCCCGGTAATAGTTTTTTATAATATGTAAAGTAATCCCCATTCAAATTAAGAGTGGAGTTTTTATTTTATTGTATATTTATATATAAAATATATTATGAATAAAAGTTACAGTAAGATACGTCACATACAGAAAACTAATCAGAGATTGCAGAACCGATTGTTAAACGAACAATCAACGGTAGAGGATAACCAACAACCCGTAAGTAATGGTAAAGAAAATAAAATTATTGAGATAACCAACCAATCTCAAGTTCCACAATCTTTAGTTGACAGTACTCCCCCTGTTGGATATTATGATGCTAATAGAGGTTCTCATGATGAGAAAGGCCAATATATTCAGATTACAGATGAAAATGGTATAACATACCGATTAAGGAATTTTGATTTCAACTTGGCAGGACATAGTACAAAAGGGAGTATCGAAGCGGAATATAATAGTTCCTTATCTCAAGTGGGTAAAGATTCTAAGGGTACAGAATTGATAGCATATTTTAATGGTGTCCCAGGTTCTGAAGTTGTTCCTAATAACAAAGATAAATGGATTGGTTTTGAGTCTGACAGTAAAACAATAAAGTTTGCATGTTTTTCGGATAAGAAAGGAATTTTCTCTTGTAAAACATATAAATGGGGCATACCAAAATAATATTTAACCCCCATCTCTAATACAGGTGGGGGTTTTAATTATTGATATATTTATATATAAAAATATATATTATGAAAAAAGTTATAGGACTTACAGAATCAGATTTAATGAGATTAGTTAAAAAAGTAATTAATGAACAATCTGAAATACAAGAATCTTACAGTGTGACTTTAGAAGGTGGTACTATTAAAGGTACAGGTGATGAATGGCCTGATGTTAATGTTGAATTCGAAAGTGATGGATATATTAAGTTGTCTCAAAAGATTAATGGTAAAAATTCAAAGGTTATTCTAAGTAAAAAACAATTTGCAAAACTAATCAAAGAATCGTAAAATACAATACATTAAATAATTATTAACCCCTCCCAACAGAGGGGTTTTTTATTATTGATATATTTATATATAAAATATATTATGAACAAAAGTTACAGTAAAATAAGACACATACAGGAATCTAATCAGAGATTGCAGAACCGATTATTAAATGAACAAGTTCCTACCCAAACTACAACGGGAGCTACTCCTAATAATACAACTTTAAAACCGACATATAATAAACCATTGTGTAATAATATGACAGGAACATATGGTACTGGTGTTGAAACCCCTGGTTTTAAATCTTGTGTTTACATGTTGGGACCAGGAAAAGATAGATATATAGATTTAAGAGATGGTTCAGGTAGAGTACTTGTTAGTGTCGGTGGTGGTGACTTTGCGGAGGCTTATAAAAATTTCGTATCAAAAGTAAAAATTTCTTATCCCGATAAAACAATAGGTAAAGAATTACCTATTCCAATTGACCCTGATAACGAATCGGCTAGTAAGTATTATAAACTGTAAATAATATTACCCCTCCCAACAGAGGGGTTTTTTATTTCCTATAAACACGACCCCCTATTTTGAATTGGGGTCTATATGTAAAAAAAAAATTTTGGAAAAAATTTATATATATGGGTTGGTATATTTATTATAGATGAAAAGATTAAATATAACAGAGGAAGAAAAGATAAGTATAAAAGGTTTATATGAACAAAAGGCTTTATTAAATATTTTAAAGGGTCTTGGTAAAAACCTTGGTTTGGGGGTTGAAAAAAAAGTTGGACTTGGGGTATCAAAACAAATTGCAAAATCCCCAACTAAAATAAAATTAAAACCGGTATTAGGTTTGGGTAAGGAACATATAGTATATGAATCTGCAATATTCCCTAATAAAATAATTAAAGTTGAATTAACACCAGGTACTATTAATAAGTGGTATACTATTTTTAACAATAGACCTGATATTTTTCCAAAGATATATAAGACCATACAATTGGTTGATAAGGAAGGTAAAAAATTAACTGGTGTTGTTATGGAAAAATTAAACACTTCAAAATTTACGAAGTTGTGGTATGAGATTGAATCTGAAATGTATCTATTCTATAAAAACTCACCAACCTTAGATAAAGAAGGTTCATTGGAGGGGATTGTTAAATATATCAAAGAACCTAAGGTTAAAAAACAATGGGAAGAACTTTTAATATATGTAAAGAAAGAAAAACCTGAGTTAAGTAAAAGTATTGATGAGTTTTCAAAAATGGTAAATGAGTTATATAAGATTAAAACAAACCCGGATATTAGAAAATATAATTTTGGTTATGACAATAACGGCGTTTTAAAATGTTTGGATATATAAAAATGACATGTCTCCCGGTCCGGACTCCCTTCGGTCGTGGTCAATCCCCCCGCCCCCTTTTTTTGAAATAACAATATATTTATATATAAAATAATATTATGAAACTAAATAGATTTAAACAATTATTAGAATCGACAATGGGTGATGTTAAACCATTGGTTAATGAAACTGATAAAGGAAAAGTAATTCGAGGAATACTTAACGGACCACAAGCTAGACCCCAATATATTGAATATGATGGGGAACAACAAACCACACCCTTTGATTCTGAAGAGAATATTTCTTACGATATCAAATCGGTAGAATGTGATGGGAATGAAATGGATGGTTACGTAGATATTAATGATGATACAATTGTAATAAGATATTGTAAAGGGAATAATGAGTCACTTGAATATCTAAAAAGAAAAGGTAAGAAGTTACTTTATTCAGACCACGGATTATATTAATTAACCCCTCCTTTATGATTTAACCCCCCCCCCCTTTTTTTGAAGTTTGAAATATTTATTTGATATGAGAATTATTATTACGGAGAACAAGTTGGTGAATATGGTTAACAACACATTGGGGTATGACTTGTCAGATACGATTGACATAATTACTGATTACTGGGATGCCGATATTCTTATACGCCGTATGTTTGAAAATAAAACAACATTTACCAAACTATTAAATCATTGGGGACCTATGTTTTCGATTAGCACCCCCAAGGATGGTAGATGGTTGGCACAACAACGTGAAGGTCGTAAATGGTTTATTTTTAAAGGTGGTTGGGACCGGCGTTGGGGTATTGATGAACACCAATTATTATCTTATATGGGTCTTGGTATGTTTGGGGTGCCGCTTGATACTATTATTGATAACTTTGTGAAAGAAAAATAAAATGACACCCTCTTCAATAGAAGGAGGTTTTATATACGTGAATAACAATGACACTACAAGAAAACATAAGAAGAATATTGAAGGAGGAGTCGTATTCTCCGATTAAACTAATACATAAAGGAACAGGAGAAAGTTATTAATATGAACCTACAAGAAAACATACAGAGAATTAAACAAGTAATGGGGGTAACGGAATCCATTGATAAGACCGCAGGAGTTTGGGATACAAATGAACATTTCAAAGACGGGTCTGATTTTAGAATTGAATTTAAAGTTAGTGATGTTATTGATTTATCCAAAGATAAACCCGTTAAAAAAGTTGATGTCAAAGATATCCATTATAATTTTGAAGGACGAAAAGAAGATGATTCTGAGACCAGTAAAAGAGTTATGAAAGCGGATTTATCATATCCAATTCTTGTGGTAAAAAACAAAGATGGAAAGATATTTGCTCTTTTAGATGGGACACATAGATTAGAAAAAGCCATTCAATTAAAACACAAAAAAATTAATGTAAAAGTTTTTAACAAAGAAGAACTTAAAAAATTTGAAGTCGACAACTTAGAATATTAATTATGAACTTACAAGAAAACATACAAAGAATTAAAGAGATGATGATTTCTGAGGAAATGGTTCAATCGGATGCGTGGAAATCAATCAAGAAAACATTAGACATTCTTAAAAAGAAAAAGAAAGTTTTAATATTAAGTTGTTCCAATAGATATAATTGGGATGAAAAAAACATTGATATTCCAAAATCAAAGCAGATAGCAATGTATCTTAACGATGAGTTAAAAGATAATTCGGTGTTGATTGATGTCTCTGAACTTAATATTGTTCCATGTGAAGGAAATGTATCAAGGAAAGAAGGGAATAGTTGTGGGGTGTTAAAGTCAATGCTTAAAGATAAGAAAAAGAATCCATCTGGTGACCATAGATGTTGGGCAAGTTTTAACAACCCAAAGGATGAGTTATGGAAGATATCCAAGGTGTTACTTGAATCGGATGCGGTTATATTCTTTAGTTCGGTAAGATGGGGACAAACCAACATGTTTTATCAAAACTTAATTGAAAGACTAACTTGGATTCAGAATCGACATTCAACATTAGGGGAATCAAATATTGTTGAAAATATAGAATCAGGATATATTTGTGTTGGACATAATTGGAATGGGGAAAACGTTACTAAAGTACAAAAGGGTGTTCATGAGTTTTATGGATTTAAAATAAACGATGATTTATATTGGAATTGGCAATACACCAAAGATGAAAATAATGAAACTCAAAAATCATATAAGGATTCATATAAGAAGTTTATTAAAGATACTAAATTACCTAAATAATAATTTTCCATTCACTATTGTTTATTTTTCTTTTTCTAAAGAATGTAAGTGATATATTTATTATTAAACAATTTTAATATGGGAAAGATTATTAAACTTACAGAAGGAGATTTGATTAAATTAATAAAACGTGTTCTTGAGGAAGGGGAACTCACTGAGAAGTGTTGGGCTGGTTATAAACAAAAAGGGATGAAGACCATGTATGGAAAACGATATCCAAATTGTGTAAAGAACGAATCTGAAGATGTGGAAACAAATGAAGCATCAAGTCCCGCTCAACAAGCTGCCATTGCCATCAATATGAAAAAGAAGGGTATTAAACCCAAAAATGAAAGTTTATATGAGGATGAATATGGTTCGGTTGAATTGGTTAACTATAGTGAAGAATTTATCAATGAAGCAATATATCATGGACGTAAGGTTCAACTTGGAAAGATTATGCAAGGCGACATAAAGAAGTCCAAGGTGTATGTTAAAAATGATAAGGGTAAAGTTGTTAAGGTTAACTTTGGGTTTGGTGGAAAATCTGCTCATGGTAAACGAATGGTTATTAAAAAAAATAATCCCGCTAGACGTAAATCTTTTAGAGCTCGTATGAAATGTGATACCCCAGGTCCAAGATGGAAACCAAGATATTGGGCATGTCGAACTTGGTAATAAATTATTAACTTTATCTCTAATAAAGGTGGGGTTTTTTGTTTTATGGTATATTTATATATAAATTAAATAAATTAAAAAAATTAAAAAAATGAGAAACGCTATAAGATTAACCGAAAGAGATTTAACAAGACTTGTTAAAAGAATTATTAACGAAACAATAATATTAGACCTAGGTTGTTCGCCTAGTCAGTTCCAAAACTATGCGGCAAACCCAATTACTAATGCAACTGTTGATGGAGAAAACGTTACTTTTACGTTTAAGGATAATAGTCGATGTACCACCAATGTGATAAATGATGACACAGCCGCTCCGGTTAAACCTGTTGGACCCGCTACACCCGCAACACCTCCTGTTAGGCCTGCACAATAAGTATAATTGTTATTATTAAAAAGAAAGTAAACATAATATTATGAAACATTTATTAAATAATTTAACGGAGCAAGAAAAGAATTCAATCCGTGAACAACATACAGGGGGTATGGAAGTCGTAACCAAAAACTTCTCAAGATTAATGAACGGGAAGCGTGGCGATTCAAAACCATTAGTTAGTGAACAAGAACCTACAACGGACCAAAACAGATATAATACGGCTGGTTATAAAGAAGTTACCGATATAAATCTACCTGACGGAACATATATTGGAAATCCCGATGGATATTCAAAAGACGCTAGCGACAAAAACTTAAATTATGTATCCGATTTACACATATATGATAAGTCAAATAAAAAGACTGGATATGTTATTTGTTTAAGAAACCCTTCACGAAGTGGGGAGTATAATGCAAATGTTGTAATAACAAATAAAAAATCGAACTTTGAAGGTGAGTATTATTTCAAGGAGGTTGGTTATAAACCTAGTGAAATTTCAGGTCAAAACGTAAAACAAGAAAAACCTATTAAAACAATCAAAACTAAAGAACTTATCTACTTACCACAAGAGATAATTGACGCTCCTGCCCCAAAAACAAATATTGTGAATGGTAAAGGGTCATTTAAATTAAAAAATGGTAACTTATATGCTTATGATTTTTCAGATGTGACAAATTTAACGCAAGAAAATACCTATTTTTTATCTGAAACAAGTAAAAATAATGTATACAAAATACCCGACATGATGTTTGCAAATACAAATTCAGGAGAAAACATTAGCGTATGGGTTGGGTTTACTCAATCAACAACACCAGGTAATACTGGTACAATAATTTATCAAAAAAGAGATGAAAATAAAAAAACAAACTATTATGTTGCAATTCAAGCAACGAGTTAATAAATTGTTATACTTATATTAACCCCACCCCCATCTCTAATAAAGGTGGGGTTTTTTATTTAAATAATATTTCTTATATTTGTATTATGATATCTGAAAAATTAAAATCAATTATATTTGATAAGTTATATCAGGATTTAAAACATTGTGAGATAATTTCTTACGATAAAAGTATATTTTTTATTGATAGGGATAATAAGTATTGGTATTTTGAATATGAAAAGGGTGGGACATTATGGTGGAGATACACATTCTTTAATGTTTTTTTTCAATTATTTTCTATAACATATAAGGAATTCCAACCCGTTCTTGGTGAGTGGGTGGAAGAGGTATTAAATTGTAAGGTATTAACAACGTTCCGCCGCTTCCAACAGAACCGTTATGTGGTGGAAGAGGTATTAAATTGTAAGGTATTAACAACCGAATTGTTCGAGACATTCGAGATAAACCTGGTGGAAAAGGTATTAAATTGTAAGGTATTAACAATACCCTCACTGTTATTAAAACCAGAAATGTTGGTGGAAGAGGCATTAAATTGTAAGGTATTAACAACAATCTTTGTCAGTGGTGAAAAAAGGATTCTGGTGGAAAAGGTGTTAAATCATAAGGCATTAAATTACTTGGATTTTGATGGTACACGTCCTTACAAGATGGAAGAGACATTAAATTGTAAGGTATTAACAACCAAAGGAACCCCCTACCTCGAAAAACATTTGGAAGATGTGTTAAATTATAATGAATCTAAAACTTAAGAATCGTTTTGTATAATCTCCCTATTTATGGATAATAAGGTAATCGATATCTTTCACGGTCCAAACTCCCTTCGGTCATAATCAATCCCCCCCTTTTTTTAAAGATTGTATATTATTCATTTGAAAAAGAATGTAAGTAATGTATTTATAGATATTATTATGAACCTACAAGAACAAATATCAAAAATACAATCAATGATGGGGAAGAAAAAAGATTCTTCCGTTAAGGTTTTTAATTACAAAAACTACACACTTATTCTGTCTAAAAATCCTTGTGATATATTTACACATTTTAAAGTAGAAGATTTACACGGACTAAACTATCAAAAATGTTTGAAACATACAAATACAAAAGAAAACGCATATATTGCGGGTCTCACAAATAAATCACCAAAAACAAAAAAAGATTTTTTATTTTTAAACTTAAATAGATTAGGTAAAGATGAAGAAAAGATGGGACTAATTATGCACGAGACAATGCACTTATCATTAGAGTTACACAAACATGATGTTAATAAAAAAGAAGAAGAAATAATTACTTGGGCAGAAAAAGAGGCTTATAAAATTTATAATATTATAAAAAAATTATGAACCTACAAGAAACCATAAGAAGAATATTAAGGGAAGAAAGAAAACCATCTAATTTTTTAAGAAGAAGAGTGGAAATGTTGGATTATGAAGTTGAATCTCATTTTTATGAAATTGAACATGGAATAGAGACGTACAGTGGTATTGATATATGTATTATATATAAAAACGGGGTAAGCTTATTTGAAACAATTATGGAGAATTCAATTAGTGCTATGTATTATAATCATTATTCTAATATAGATGATAATTATGATAATTCAAAAGAATGGGCCCATGAATATCTTGATATGGTTAATTATATTAGAAATAAATATCAAGACAAAATAATAAAGTATTACGAAGATAATTGTCCCTCTCCAAAATTAAAGTAATATGAAATATATCATAACTGAATCTCAAAATAATAAATGGTGGTTATTACGAAGACATGATATTGTAAATCATTCTTTTAAAAAAGCCATTTCAACTATCAATCCTTGTGGTGAAAAATCATTTGATACGTTTAAATATAAAATTTATCGAGTTTTTAATTTTTATATGAGTATGATGGATAATGAAATTTCTGATTATGATGAAGTAAAATTTGAATTTATTGAAATGTTTAATGATAAGTTAATTGAGATATATGATAACAAAGAATGTTAGAATCTGATAATTAATTGTAAGTTTATTATATTTATATAATAAATATATAATATGAAAAAAACTATAAGGTTAACTGAATCAGATTTAACTAAACTTGTTAAACGAATTATAAAAGAAAGTAACCAAGGTGACATATTAAATTGTTTATCAAAAGCAACAAATATATCTAATAAAGAGTTAACTAAATTGGGACCGTGTCTTGAATTACAAAAAAACCCAACAGATAAAACAAATATTCAATCTTGCGTATCAGCTGTTATCCCTTTTGCACAAGAAAAACTTGGTATTGATTTTTCTGACCCTATGGGTAGCGCTAAAAAAATAATGGATTTAACAACAAAATGTCTGGCATGTGTTGGAAACATTTCGCCTGTTATGTACTAAAATACTCATAATTTATCATATATAAAAATAATTTATTAAATATAATTACCCACCCCATAAAAGTGGGTTTTTTGTTTTATATGGGGGTTTGTTAACTTGTACGTCCCAAATTTTATTTTTTCAATTTTATTAATTAAAATGCTTGACAATTTAAAAAATAATTAAAAATAAATTTGGATATATTAATTTCGTTTAATATCTTTACAGTATGAACAGAATTAAAACATACATCTCAAATTTACCAAAATCAATAAAAGTATTATTATTGATTAATATTGTAGTATATTTTATTTTTATTATAACTGATTGGGTTTTTTCATATAATTTAAATTACATTTTTGGCGCTTACCCCGTATGGACTGAAAAATTTGAACTATATCGGATATTCACATTCATGTTTTCACATAATATAAATCCTGACCACATAATAGTTAACTTAATTACGTTATTACTTTTTGCTCCGGCAGTATCAAGAGTTATTGGGAATAATAACACCATAAAAGTATACGTTTTTTCAGGGTTAATTTCATTTTTTTTATTTAACTACCAAATGTATAATCAGCATAACGAAATTGTTGATAAATTAACCAAAACGGGGTTTGATGTAAAAAAAATTAAACAAAATGAAAATGGGTACATGGAAATGGGTACATTTGATAACACCAATAAAAGACAAAAAAGGTTACTTGAAGTATATCCTACCACTAGTGGATTTTTATATGGGGCGTCCGGTTCTATTTATGCCTTTATGGTTATTTATCTTTTCCTTTTTATTAAAAGAAAAAAATCAATATTGTTGAATTTATTAGTGTTACTATTAGTTTTTAATGTTATAAATAAAGAAATTAAACATAACATTGATTACTTAGGCACAATAGCAGCACATATGGGAGGTGTTATTGGTGGAATTGTTTTTTTTATTATTTGGTTTTTGTATTTAAATAATAAAAGAGAGTCAATTGACTCTCTTTTATAAAACTCTTTTATTAAACCCTATTACATAAACATCTTCAGATATTATCCGTATCCATATTTATTTTTAATTGAGTCCATTTATAACGTATCAATACGAACCTTGTTCGTCGTCAGTAAAAAAATCTCCTATGTCACTAGCAAGACTGTCAGCTTTACAATACAGTCCAAGTTGATTGAGTTTTGACTGAATAGTGTTAAATGGTTTACGAGTTAACGTTGACATTTCATCATTAAAATAAGAACAAAAATCCATATTTTTTTTTCTTTTTATCTCATTCTCAAATTCAATTACGTCATTTTTATTTCTTAATTTATTAACCGCATTTACAGCTCCTTGTTCATCATCAATTGGTTTAGAAAGGGCTTTTATAAATTCATTAGCTACCGATTTACCAATCCCAGTTGATGGTGTTGTTTGTTCATTAATAACTCGTTTTACTAATCTAATCAAATCAGACTCTGTTAATCTTATAATTTTTTTCATAATATAATTTTTTATTTATTATAAATATATTAAAGATGTAAAATATTTAATAATTAAAAATAAATTTGGATATGTTAAATTCATTTAATATCTTTACAGTATGAAAAATATATTGATAACATTAGTATTAGTTGTTTTATCAACTATTGGTTTAGGACAAACACCTTTTAGAAGTTTAACAATTCACGAAGACACTATTCAACGTATGTCTTGGGAGTTAGGTTTGAATTTTAAAACGGCTAAAGACCAAAATAAAATTGTGTACATAGATACTTGGGTTTTTAATTATGATATTATTGTAGATTTAAAAACCAAAACTGTAACCCTTTATTGGGTAACTAAAAAAAGTATAACTAGGGTAGAAAAACTTAAAAAATTTAAAGTTCTTAAATAAGGG
>Ga0114981_10000745_pt1 | contig 21284 bp, 18 predicted proteins | sample S_140806_MF_Meta_FD_87028 | JGI IMG/M metagenome (GOLD analysis project Ga0114981, IMG submission 87028) | Freshwater microbial communities from Lake Simoncouche, Canada to study carbon cycling - S_140806_MF_MetaG | ecosystem: Environmental > Aquatic > Freshwater > Lake | place: Lake...
CGAAAATCATTTAACTTTCCGCAGGTTTCATTTACTAGATTTAAGATCCATTTTTTTTCTTCCTCCGTCAATTCTGAAGTCTGAGTATTTAATACTTCAGGCATGCGCAATACAATTGATAAATAATCTTGCGGGGCCTCTCCCCAAGACTCATTCAATTTTTTTATTGCAGAATAGTATTTTGTAGCTACTTCATTATTTATAATGTTGTTAAGACTTTCATTTGTGCTTTCTATGAAAATTCCAACATCAACTTTCCCACGGTCTAAATTTTCGGAAAGCATTTTTCGAATAGCGGTTTCTAAATCTCTATATGGTGAAGCTATTTTAAGCGATAAATCTAAGCCCTTACTATTTAAAGAGCGGATTTCAACAGAAACCTTTTTCGATTCAAAAACTCCGTTTGATTTCCCGAAGCCGGTCATTGATAACAACATAGTTAAGTTTTATGTAAAAGTAGGCAATTGTAAGTGATTACTCAAAAAGTAAATCAGCATCAATACCTTCATTTTGCTCTTTAATATACAAAGCTATTTCACTTACAAACTGATTTTTTTGAGTATCATCTTCATTTCGATTATCTAAATAATCCTTTAAATAGAGTTGGGATTCTAAAAGTTGATGTTCCTCAAAAGGGCCAGGCATATTCTCAATAATTGTTAAACAATCCAAGGCTTGCATAAAATCTCCATGAACAGCTATTGAAACAATATCTGCTAAATGAGCACTGAAATCGAGTTTGCTATTCCAAATTACTGCTAAAAATTCTTGTTTAAATATGGGATTTTTCTCTTTCTCTATTAAACGAATAATTTCCGCTGCGGCTTCTTGCTTTTGTATATTGGAGACAAACTCTAATATCTTTTTTTTAACTTCTGTATTTCTTTGCTTCTTATAAATCTCGAACAATTCAGTAATGAAAGCTAATTTCCCGTCAGTTTCAAGTAATTTTAATGCGTTTAAAGCAGATTCTTGATTTTCAGAATTTAATTCGTTTAAAATTTTTGCTTGCTTAATCGTAGCAATTTTTTCAGCCATGCCTCAATTTTTTGATTTGGCAAAGATATGAAAACAAAATCGTTATCAAAAAACAAGATTCTTTAAGTCTGTAGACACGAATTAAAAATAGCTCTTTTATGAAAGATTGAGTGTTCAAAAGTATCCTATGTTAATTGTATTTTATCCCTTTTTCTTCAAGAATTTTGTTAAAAATAATTATTATGAAAAACTTATTCTCACTACTTCCTTTTTTTATTGTTTTACTTCTACTTTCAGCTTGTGTCCCTGCGAAGAAATACAAGGATTTATTAGAGCGTGAAAAAGTTTGTTCTGAAGAATTAGCGAAATTCAAAAAAAGTAGTGGGGAATATGAAGCCCTTTCAAAAGATTTACAAACAAAATTCGCCAATGCGAGTAGGGATTTATCAAAGCTTATTCAAGATACAACTGCTTTAGGAAGTAAGTATCGTTTATTACTAAGGGATTATAATATAATAGATGGCGAGTATAAATCACTACAGAAATCTTTTGATAAATTAAAAAATCTGAGCGCTAGAGAAACAGCAGAATTACAAAACCAATTAGAAGCAAAAAATAATGAGTTACAGATTAAAGAGGATGCATTATTGAAATTAGATCAAGAATTAAAAGAAAAACAACGCTTACTAATAGAGCGCGAAAAACGTGTAAATGAACTTGAAGAAGCTATTCGTAAAAAAGAAGCGGCAGTTCAATTGCTTAAGGCGAAGGTAGCAAATGCGCTAAGAGGATTTGAAAATCAAGGCTTATCAGTAGTCCAAAAAAATGGTAAAATTTATGTTAGTTTAGAAGCAAAATTACTTTTTAAGTCAGGAAGTACATTTGTTGAGGAAGAAGGGGTTAGGGCTTTAGTTGAATTAGGCAAGGCGCTAGAATCTGAAAAAGATCTTGAAATAATTGTTGAAGGACATACCGATACAGACAAATTAAATAGCAGCGCATCTCCAAAGAATAATTGGGAACTATCTGTTTTAAGAGCAACCTCTGTAGTTCAAATATTACTAAACAACTCTAGTATGACTCCATCTCAAATTATGGCAGGAGGGCGTGGCGAATTTTTGCCAATTGATGTGTCTGATAAAGCAAAAAATAGACGAATAGAAGTTATTATTTCGCCGAATTTAAATGAGTTATTTGAAATTATTTCTAACGAGTAATTATCTAATAACATTAACGTGTCCACTTATTGTTTCGCGTTGGCCTTTGATTGTTAAATAATTAATGCGCCAAGAGTAAGCTCCACTTTGAACATTAGTATTTCCGTATTTCCCATCCCATTCAAAATTTAAATCGGCAGCCTCAAAAATCAATTCTCCCCAACGATTAAAAATTGAAATTTCTAAAGATTTAAGTCCAATGAAACTTCCATAAAAATAGCAGTTATGCTCATCATCATCAGGGGTAAATGCGTTAGGTATATAAATGTAAAGTTCTTCTTTAATTGTTATTGGCTTTGTAATTGTGTCAGAACACCCTTTATTATCAGTGGCAATTAGCGTAATATAATAAGTGGAATCAATGTAGTAAGTATTTATTGGGTTTACCAAACTAGAAGTAGTTCCTTCCCCAAAATTCCAAGAATAAAATGAAGCATTCGTTGATGTATTTTGAAAAGCAATGGGTAGGCCGATCATTAAAGTATTACTGCTAATTTCAAAATTTGCATTTGGTTCAATTACAATAACTGATGCTATTGCGGGGACAGAAAAAGTTTGACATTCATCTGACACATTTACGACATAATTTGTCGTTGCAGAAGGATAAACCCAAAGAGAATTTAAAGTTGTGTTATTGTGAGGCCATACGTAATAGTAAGATCCATTTCCTCCACTTGCTATTGCTGATATGAAAGCACTATCTCCGGGACAAATCTCAATAGCTGGACTTGTAGTTACAATCAAAGGAGGACTTGTTATTGTGTATATCACTGTCTCTGAAGCAACAGATCCGCAGTTGTCAGTAACAGTAGCAAGAAAGCTCGTGCTAACTGAAGGACTTACAGTTACGGAGTCAAGTGAGCTTATTAGAGTAGTATTTTCTATCCATTCAAAAGTGTAGATTCCAGAACCACCAGTTGGAGTAATATCTAAAAGTACCGGGATATATGGGCATATTTCCGTAATATCATTATTTACACTAATCGTTAAAGGTTGAAAAAAAGGAACGGTTACCATTATATTATCAGAACTTGGTTGATTGGAACAAGTTCCTGAAACTTCAACCGAATAAGAACCGCTTACTGAAGGAGTGAAATTAATCGTAGGTGTCTGAGCTCCGGTATTCCATAAATAGGAAAAGGGGGCGAGTCCTCCAGTAATATTTGTCGTTAAAACAACATTGTCGCCAGGACAATTGATTGTTGTTGCATTAATTTGTACAGTCAATGGAGGTATATCTTGAATTAATAAATCTAAAATCAAGGGGGTAATATTTCCACATGGATCAACTAATGGGAAAACTAAACTTATTGTCTCCAAGCCTTCCAGAAGATTGTCATAAAGAGAAGTTATAGTAAAACTCACAGTACTTTGACCTGGTGCAAATGTTATACTTGCGGGCACTCCTGAAAAATCAAGCCCATTTGTTGCAGTTCCGGTTATTTGGATTGGAATTGTTAAGGGTGACGAAAGATTTGTTTGACGAGAAAGAGTAACGATAGCATTAACACAACCTTCAGCAATCCAGTCAGGATTGGAAAATAATGATTGAGATATGGTATAATCTAAATCAACGGGTGTTTTGGATGTTAAACTATTTGCTTCAAGAAAAATTCCTGAGTCCCACTGACCATCTCCAACATCTGCAAGAGCCAATATTAAGTGATATGTCTCTCCGCATTGAACACTTGAAACTGCCTCTAAAACATCCGTGAAGCCATCGTATTGAATGTAAAAGGGAGATGAATTGTATGGAGATGAAGTCCCATCCCCATTAAAATTAAAAAAGGTAGGATTTGTAATGGCATTTACATTATTAATCGAAACAATACTTCCATTATTTGGTAGACGAGCAATATTTTGTAAACCGGTGATTCCAGGACCAGCAATAAAAAATCCAAATACATCATTGAATCCAGAATTAATTGGTGGTGCAAATTCAGGGTATTCATCAGAACCAAATACATATTTAAAACGAACAGTATCTGAATAAGGAATAAAGTCAAATTCTAAAATTGCGGCATCATAGGTTTGCACACCGCCAATAATTCCGGAAAGTAACGTTGACCCTGCACCTCCATTTGTTTGACCAGCTCCAGCTTGATTATTTGGACCGTGGGGGCCACTTCCATTGTCAATAACTGTTCCGGTAGTAATTATGATACCATTAGCAATTCCTAGATTAGTACCTGTTCCAGAAAATGAACCAATTGAACTTGGAGAGCCATTAAATGTAATATTGGAAACGGTTACACCTGGCCCAATTAAGGTATTTTGAACAAGTGCTTGTGGGTTGATTCCTGTATTCGTTGTTAATTGAGCAAAGGTAATTTTTGAGCATATCAGAAGCAAGAAAATAAAAATAGGTTTTGTTCTAGTTTGCATAGTTAATTATTAAACGAAATTAACTGAAAAACGTTGTTTTTTTAAGCTTTTTTTTCAAAAAAAAGCTAGTATATCAATTTTTAAAACTTTGTAGCCAGAATTTGGATTTTTATGATTTATTCTTTGTTTGAAAAGAGTACCTCGGCTCTATTATTTTAAAATTAACGGAGTGTTAATATCAACATTTTGTTGTCTATATTCTAATTTTTATAGCTTCTTAAAAGGTTCATTTATAATTAATTTTATAAAAAAAAGATGTTGAAAAAAGAAAAAATATTTGTGCTTGACACCTCTGTCCTTTTGCACGACCACCAAGCCATAACAAATTTTAAAAACAACAATGTTACCATTCCAATAACTGTATTGGAGGAACTTGATAAGTTTAAAGTTGGCAATGAAACTAAAAACTTTTGTGCCAGAGAAGTAATTCGATTCATTGATAAACTTTCAATTAAAGGCTCACTTCAAGAATGGATTTCATTAGGAAAGCTCCTTGGGAAATTTAAGATTGTTATGGATAGTCAGCCAATATTGATTAACGCAGAGCATGTTTTTTTAGCGGAAAAAAATGACCATAAAATCATCAATGCCGCATTGTATTTAAAAGAGCAAGAGCCAAAGCACATTGTTATTCTTGTCACAAAAGACATTAATCTTAGAATTAAAGCAAAGGCATTAGGATTAATGGCTGAAGATTATGAAACTGGAAAAGTTAACATTGACGATTTAAAAGGAGCTAGCTCTTATGGAATTGAAAATGTAGATTCAGAAATAATTCGGGATATTTTTATTAAAGGCGCCATCGATGAAAATGGTGTTTTGGGAGATAAAAAAGAAATAAATGGTTACTACATTTTAAAAAATGGGAAAACCTCTTCATTAGCTTTTTACAACCACCTTACAAATAAAATCGAGCGAATAGAAAAAGAATTTATTTATGGTATTAAACCAAAAAATGCCGAGCAAACTTTTGCATTTCATGCACTTTTAAATGATGATGTAAAATTAGTTGCGCTTCAAGGTGTTGCGGGCACAGGAAAAACTTTACTCGCTCTTGCAGCTGCTCTTGAACAACATAAAAGCTACAATCAAATTATTCTTGCACGGCCAATTGTTCCACTTTCAAATCGTGAAATTGGTTTTCTCCCTGGGGATGTTAATGATAAAATCGGGCCTTATATGGAACCATTATGGGATAACCTGAAGTTTATAAAGTCGCAATTTGGAGACAACGAGAAAAAAAACCGAGCTATTCAGGAAATGCAAGAAAACGGAAAAATTATAATTACTCCACTTGCTTTCATTCGTGGAAGAAGTCTTTCAAACGTTATGTTTATTGTCGATGAAGCTCAAAATCTTACCCCACATGAAGTAAAAACAATTATAACTCGAGCTGGTGAGAACACAAAAATTGTATTTACTGGGGATGTTCATCAAATCGATTCGCCTTATCTCGATGAAAACAGTAATGGCTTAGCTTACCTCATCGATCGCTTAAAAAATCAAGCGTTATTTACCAATGTGAAATTAGAAAAAGGGGAGAGGTCAGAATTGGCGAATTTAGCGAATGATCTTTTATAGTTTTTCTGCTTTATTGTCTTTCAAAACACTAAGTTTCTCAAATGCATCTTTGATGTGTTTAACAGGTTCAATTACTAAGCGAAGTTTTTCATTTTGCTGCACTAAGCGATAACCTTCTCCAATAGCTGTAATCTTGTTTAATAAATTAGAGAAAACCGGTGTTTCAAAGAATTCAGATTGCGAATTTGAAATAAACTACCCAACTAATTTAGTTGATTTAATAACCAAGAGTTCCAAGCCTAATTCTTGAGCAAGCCAGCGTAATTGGAACGAAAACAGCAATTCTTTCACTTCTTTTGGAATTGGTCCAAAACGATCTTTGAGCTGCAGGGCATAGGTATCCAATTCTTCGGTATTCTTTAAATTATCAAGTTCTTGATAGAGACTTAAGCGCTCATTTACATTGTTCACATAATCATCTGGGATGCGGACTTCTAAATCTGTTTCAAATATACAATCTTGAACAAAAGATTGAAAAGAATCCGTATTTCGATCATCAAAAAGCTCTTTGAATTCACTTTCTCGAAGTTCTTGCATTGCTTCGTTTAGAATTTTTTGATACATTTCAAAGCCAATTTCAGAAATAAATCCACTTTGTTCTCCTCCCAACATATTTCCAGCTCCACGAATATCTAAATCTTTCATTGCGATATTAAAGCCAGAACCAAGATCAGAGAATTGCACCAAGGCCTCTAATCTTTTTCTTGCTTCTGAAGTCATAACGCTAAATTTTGGCGCAACTAAATAACAAAAACCCTTCTTATTACTTCTTCCAACTCTTCCACGCAACTGATGTAAATCGCTTAATCCAAAGTGATGCGCGTCATTAATTATAATTGTATTTGCATTTGAAATATCTATTCCAGACTCAATAATTGTTGTTGCTATAAGAACATCGTAGCTGCCTTCTATAAAGTCCATCATTACTTTTTCAAGTTGCTTTCCATCCATTTGTCCGTGTCCAATTCCAACTTTTACTCCAGGACAAAGTCTTGAGATCATGCCAGAAATCTCACGGATGTTTGACAAGCGATTATTAACAAAAAACACTTGTCCTCCACGCGTAACTTCATACGAAATAGCGTCTCTTAAAATTTCTTCATCGAAAGAAATTATTTCTGTTAAAACGGGTTGACGATTTGGAGGTGGTGTATTAATGATACTTAAATCTCTTGCTCCCATTAATGAAAATTGTAGCGTTCTTGGAATCGGAGTTGCGGTTAAAGTGAGGGTATCGACACTTACACGAATTGTTTTAAGTTTATCTTTTACCGAAACGCCGAATTTTTGTTCTTCATCGATTATCATTAAGCCCAGATCCTTAAACTTTACTCTTTCTGCAACAATAGCATGCGTTCCAATAAGAATATCAATCTTTCCTTCTGCTAATTTTTTTAAGGTCTCAGAAGTTTCTTTTGTTCCTTTAAAACGATTAATATAATCAATGGAACAGGGAAAATCTTTAAGACGTTCCTTAAAACTTCGATAATGCTGCATTGAAAGAATTGTCGTCGGGACTAAAATCGCCACTTGTTTATTGTCAGCTACCGCCTTAAAAGCAGCTCTAACTGCGACTTCTGTTTTCCCAAAACCTACATCTCCACAGATTAGTCGATCCATTGGCCTTGAAGCTTCCATGTCTTTTTTCACATCTTGAGTTGCTTTGTTCTGGTCTGGCGTATCTTCATACATAAAAGAGGCTTCCAATTCATCTTGTAAATAGGTGTCGGGTGTATAAGAAAATCCTGCTTGACTTCTTCGTTTAGCGTACAATTGAATTAAATCAAATGCCAATTCTTTAATTTTCTTTTTAGTCTTATTTTTTAGAGTGCTCCATGCCTGCGTTCCTAACTTGTTCATTTTTGGAACAGAGCCATCCTTGCCTGTAAATTTTGAAATTCTGTGCAAGGAATGAATTCCAAGATACAAGACATCTCCATCCTTATAAACCAAGCGAATTGCTTCTTGCGGTTTTCCATTTACATCAATCGTTTCCAAGCCAGAAAACTGCCCAACACCATGATCAATATGCGTAATATAATCGCCTTTTTGAAGGTTGTAAATTTCTTTTAATGTCAAGGCTTGTTTCGCCTGCCGGAAACCTTCCTTTAAGCGAAAGCGGTGGTAACGTTCAAAAATTTGATGATCTGTATAACAGACTAATTTCATGCTTGGAGAAATAAATCCCTCTTGCAAAGCCAAGTGCATAGGAGAAAAAGAAACATCTCCACCAATGTCTTCAAATATTTGAAACAAGCGTTCTATCTGACGAGGTTGATTTGAAAAAATTAAATTCTCAAAATTATTTTCTTGTCGCGAAAGCAAATCAGTTTTTAATAAATCAAAGTTTTTATTGAAATTAGGTTGAGGTGTAAAATCAAAATGAATACTATCTTGCGTTTTAAAATAAAAATCAGACCCCCATTCAATAGTCTTATAATTTTCTAGACTTTGTTTTAATTCACTATCATTCAAATAGCGCATTGAAGGAATTGTATGCTTTACAGTGTCACCTAGTTTGTCGAATATCACCTCTGCTTTAGCATATTCTCTCGAAATAATTTGCGCCAAACGTTCGTGTGAACTCAGCCATAGGATTGCTGATTGCCCAATAAATTCAAAGAAAGAACCAATTCCTTCCAATGAAATTTGTCCTTGAATATTTGGAATTACGTTGAAGAAGGAGTGAGATTTTAGTGACAATTGTGTAGCTGCATCAAAAGTTCTTATGGTTTCTATTTCGTCACCAAAAAACTCAATTCTGAAAGGAGAATCATTCGCATATGAAAATACATCAACAAGTCCTCCTCGAATGGAAAACTGACCAGGCTCATAGACAAAATCAACCCGATCAAAATGATATTCTAAAAGCAATTCATTAATAAAATCAATGGAATAGTTCTTGCCAACGTCCAGTCGTAAAGTATTATCTAGTAATTTTTTCTTAGTAGGAACTTTTTCAAAAAGAGCTTCAGGATAAGTGACAATCCATGTATTAAATCCACTTGCAACACGCTCTAAAATTTCTGCCCGATGCACCACATTTGCATTATCGGTTTCTTCAAATTGATAGGGGACTTGACAGGATGAGGGATAAAACAAGATGCGCTTGTCTTCAGGATATATTCCTTCTAAATCGTTTAAAAAATAAGCTGCTTCTTCCTTGTCATTTAGAATAAAAACATGGTGGCCGGGTGTTTGTTCTGCGACAGCAATAGCAGAAATGCTCCTTGATGAGCCAACATGTCCTTTCCAATGGATGTGCGAATTTGGACGACTTAATACTTTTGCCGTTTGATCAATTTGAGGAAATTCTCTAAATAATTTGAGGAAATTTTTAAGTTCCATTGTTTGGCGCAAAAATACCGATTCTTTTTCTTTTGAAGTAGTGAATTAAAGAAAGAGAAATAAATATAAATCACGAAGAAGTGGAAATTCCTATTTCAAGTGCCTGCCCGAAGTGAAAACAATCTTCATAACTTGTATAAAGTGGAACAGGCGCAAGTCGAATAACATTTGGTTCTCTCCAATCTGCAAGAACTCCAAGCGCACAAATTCGTTTAAATAATTCAATCCCTTGTCCCATTACTTTAATAGAAAGTTGACTGCCACGCTGTTTTTTATCCCTCGGAGTAATCAGTTCAAAACTACATTTTTCCTTGTAATTTTCTGATATGTTATCAATCACAAATTCTAAATAGGAAGTAATTAAATCTCGTTTTTCACCAATCTTATCCATTCCTGCTTCCTCAAAAATTTCCAGTGCTGCCAAATGTGCTGCCATTCCAAGAACTGGCGCATTACTCAATTGCCAACCTTCCGCTCCTTCTAGGGGTTGAAAACCTTTTTCCATTTGAAAACGCGCTTCTTTATTATGTCCCCACCAACCTGCAAAACGCGGCAAAGAGGAATCATTAGCATGTCGCTCGTGTACAAATATTCCAGATACACCTCCAGGGGAAGAATTCAAGTATTTATATCCGCACCAAGTCGCGAAATCAACATTCCAGTCGTGCAATTGTAGATTTACATTTCCAGTTGCATGCGCCAAATCAAAACCTGCGATTGCACCAACAGCATGTGCAGCAGCAGTTATTTTTTGCATATCAAAAAATTGACCTGTATAGTAATTTACCCCGCCAATCATCACCAATGCTAATTCATCACCAAGCTCTTGAATTTTTGCTAAAATATCTTCTAAGTGAATTAACTCCTCACCAGCTCTAGGAAATACCTCAACAATATTTTCTTGCTTTAAGCCGTGAAAATTAACTTGTGATTCCAAAACATATTGATCGCTTGGAAAAGCTTTTGCTTCGCAAATAATTTTTGTTCGTTTTCCTTGAGGTCGATAAAAAGAAACGAGTAAGAGGTGCAAATTTGTTGTTAAAGAATGTGTTACAACAACTTCTACGGGCTTTGCCCCTACAATTTTTGCTGTCATCTCGCATAAATTTTCATGGTAAGAGTACCAAGGTCGTTTTGCATGAAAATGCCCTTCAACTCCAAACTTCGCCCAATCTGCGAGTTCTTCTTGAATATATTCTGCCGCTTTTTTGGGCTGCAACCCTAAAGAATTCCCTGTGAAATAGAGAATTTTTTTTTCGTGAAAATTAGGAAAATGAAACTTATCCCTGAACGATTTTAAAGGATCTTTGTTATCCAATTGACGCGCAAACTCTAAGTTGTTTTCAAACTGCATATGCTACTGATTATTGCTAATTTTGTGTTCGGATACAAATGTACAAAGAAATGAAGATTACAAGTCCCATAAAAAGAACGGAATCAGCAAGGCTTTTTGAAGCTTCAAAAACTTTTTTCCCTGGCGGAGTGAATTCCCCCGTTAGGGCTTTTAAGTCTGTTGGTGGAACACCCTTGTTTATAAAAAAAGGACATGGAGCCTTAATTTGGGACGAAGATGACAATGAATTTATTGATTTTTGTTGCAGTTGGGGACCCTTGATTTTAGGACACAATCACCCACAAGTTTTTAGTTCAATTGTCAGCACACTGGAAAATGGATCAAGTTTTGGAGCTCCTACGAGAAAAGAAAACGACTTAGCTCAATTTATTTTAGAGAGAATTCCATTTATCGATAAAATGCGTTTTACAAGTTCGGGAACAGAAGCAGTAATGTCAGCTATTCGTTTGGCTCGTGGCTACACAGGAAAAACAAAAATTGTAAAATTTGATGGTTGTTACCACGGACATGTTGATGCGCTTTTAGTAAACGCAGGAAGTGGTCTAGCAACATTCGGCACCTCATCAAGCGCAGGAGTTCCTGAAATTTTTGCAAATGAAACACTGGTTTTACCTTTAAATGATATTGAAACATTAAGAACTTGCTTAATTGAATATGCTCATGATATCGCCTGTGTTATAATCGAACCAATTCCTGCAAACAATGGATTACTTTTACAGGACAAGCATTTTCTATTAGTTTTAAGAGAAATTTGTACTGAATTAGGAATTTTGTTAATCTTTGATGAGGTAATTTCTGGTTTCAGAGTAGCATTTGGTGGCGCCGCAGAATTGTATGCTATCACTCCCGACATTGTAACTTACGGAAAAATACTTGGTGGCGGATTGCCTGTTGGTGCTTATGCTGCAAAAAAGCACATTATGGCTTTTGTTTCTCCTGACGGACCGGTTTATCAAGCGGGAACACTTTCTGGAAATCCCGTTGCAATGGCTGCAGGGCTTGCGCAATTAAAAGAATGCGCAAAAAATAATTTTTATCAAGAGCTTGAAGAAAAGGGGCTCTATATGGTAAATCAAGTGAATGCCTTTACAGAAGAAAACAATTATCCCTTAAAATTAGTGTCTTTAGGATCAATCTTTTGGTTTTCATTTAATGGCAGGAAGTCGATTTCTGCAGCAAAAGAAATTAATCCTGATATGACAAACTTCAATCTCTTACATGCATTTTTATTAGATGAAGGTATTTATTTTGGCCCCAGTGGCTACGAAGTCGGCTTTATTTCTCAAGCACACACGCAAGCACAATTGGAAAAAGCCAGCAAAAAAATTCAAGAGGGTCTAGCGTTTATTTTCAAGTCTTAAATCCTAGTTTTTATAAAAGCCGGGTCATTATTTGTAATTTCGTCATATGATATTAATTACCGGAGCAACAGGTTTAGTGGGAAGTCATTTATTATTTCAACTTATTGAAGCCGGAGAAAACTGTAAAGCACTTTATCGTTCTGAGCACAAAATTAAATTAGTAGAGAAACTTTTTCATTACTATAATTCACCCGATGCAGAAGTTCTATTCTCCAAAATTATATGGGTTAAAGGTGATTTAAACGACCCTGAAAGTTTAGAATCCCTTTTTCTTAACGTGGATTACGTCTATCATTGCGCTGCAAAAGTGTCTTTTTTTAAGGCTGATTTTGAAGCATGCATGAAAGAAAACAGGAATGCAACTGCCAATGTTGTTAATTATTCTCTAAAAAATGGCGTTAAAAAATTGTGCTATGTTAGTTCAACCGCAGCGCTTGGTTCAAATCCAAATAGTGCAACAACCGAAGAAACACTTTGGACTCCAGGATCAGATGTTAGCGGTTATTCTGTTTCCAAATTTTCAGCAGAAAAAGAAGTTTGGAGAGGAATAGAAGAAGGATTGCCAGCAGTAATTCTAAATCCTTGTGTTATTTTAGGACCAGGAGATTGGCGCTCAGGATCTTTATCAATCTTTCGATCGGCAAAAAAAGGCATGTTATTTTATACAAGTGGATCCAATGCAGTTGTAGATGTTCGTGACGTAGCGCGTGCACTTTCTCTTCTTATGAATTCTAGTGTTGTTTCTGAAAGGTTTCTTTGTATCGGCGAGAATGTAACATTTCAGTATTTATTCACGGCTTTATCAAAGCAGTTTAACACTGCTCCCCCAAAGATTTCTATTCCAAAATCCTTAAGTCTATTTGCTGGAACAGTTTTAGAATTTATAAGTCAAATTTCTAGAAAAAGAAATGGGTTTTCTGTTGAAACTGCACATTCCTCGTATAAAAATATTGTCTACGATAAAACCAAGTTAATGCAGGCTATTCCAATCCAATTTTATACTTTAGAGGAGACAATTGATAATTCTATTCGCGGTCGGTTACAATGATAAAAAAAGCGTATCTACAAGCACTAATAGTAATTTTCTATGCAGTAGGAACCGTTGGGATTCTCCTTCCTGAAACAAGGCCCTTGTTTTTAAAACTTACCGTTTTTAATTTAATACTTTCTTTTTTAATCATTGTTTTTGCTAGAGGGCAAAATAAAAAGGCTTTTTATACATTTTTAGCAAACTGTTGGATTGTAGGTTTTGTCGTTGAATGGATAGGAGTGCACACAGGATTATTATTTGGGGATTATTCTTATGGAGAAAACCTCGGCATTAAATTTTTGGATGTCCCATTTGTAATTGGTTTTAATTGGGGGCTTGTAACGATCTCTGCTGCAGCACTTGCAAATAGGGTTTCTAAAAATAAAAAATGGATTCCATTAATCGCAGCTATTTTAATGGTTGCATTGGATTTTTTCATGGAACCTGTAGCCATGAAAAGTGATTTTTGGACTTGGAAAAATAATGTAATTCCCTTATATAATTATTGCTGCTGGTTCTTAGTTGGCTTGTTATTACAAGTTATTTATCAAAAAACTTCTTTGTGGGAGGAAAACAAAGTCAATGACACATTGTTTATTACGATGTTTGTATTTTTTATTATTTTAAATTTTAGTTTTTAATGTATTGGTGGGGACCTTTTGTTTTATTAGCTACTTTTTTCGGTATGGAATTCATGGCCTGGGCTACGCATAAATTTGTAATGCACGGTAAAATGTGGCATTTCCATAAGGATCACCATCAAGTAGAGCCGGGTTTTTTTGAAAAAAATGATGTTTTCTTTCTTATTTATGCCATTCCTTCATGGCTTTGTATTATGCTGGGAATGATGTATGGTAACTATTTCTCCGTTTGGATTGGCTATGGAATTGCGGCTTACGGAATGGCTTATTTTTTAATTCACGATGTTTATATTCATAGGCGTTTTAAATGGTTAAGGGACATTGACCACCCGTATTTTTACGCTATTCGAAAAGCACATAAAATCCATCACAAACATTTAGGAAAAGAAAAGGGAGAATGCTTTGGTATGCTGCTTGTCCCTTGGGAATTTTACAAGAAAGCAAAGTTGGTTTATGATAGAAAAACCCCTGCAGAATGAGCTTGTATTTTTGGGTAATCACCCTTTCATTTATTGGCCCATTTTTATTAAGCTTCGATAAGAAAATAGCTTTTTACAAGAACTGGCGTTTTCTTTTACCAAGTATATTACTAGTTGCATTATTTTTTATTTGTTGGGACGAATGGTTTACAAAAATTGGGGTTTGGGGCTTTACTCCAAAATATCTTCAGGGAATTTATGCTGGTCATTTGCCACTGGAAGAAATCCTTTTTTTTATTGTAATTCCTTACAACTGTTTATTTGTCCATGAAGTTTTAAAGGGTTATTTCCCATTAATTTCCTTAAAGACCTTTTCCTTCGTATTTATCTATGTATTTGGCATCTCAGCCTTGCTTTTATCCTTATTTAACCTTGATAATTATTATACTTTATCCGCAACTTCACTTGCATTTGGCTTAACACTTTTTCTAGTGCAACAAAAAAAAATATGGTTCTCACAATTTGTATTGACCTACATAGTTTGCTTAATTCCATTTCTTGTTGTAAACGGCATATTGACAGGCCAATTCACTGAGGAGCCAATTGTTTGGTATTCAGAAAACCACATTGTAGGATTTAGATTGGGAACTATTCCCTTGGAAGATTTATTCTACAATTATTGCTTAATACTCCCTATTATTTGGATTTATGAGGGTTTAAAAAACTCTTATTCTAAGAAATAGTGTTTATTGGATTGCAGAAGCATATTCCTTAACATCCTTTGTAATAAACTATTCTTTTAAAAGCTGATTAATGTGCATCATTAATTTTGTGACCTCCTCTTCTGAAGTCCCATCATAATAGCCTCGGATTCTTTTTTTCTGATCTACTAAAACAAAATTATTGGTGTGAATAAAATCACTTCCGGCATCTCCTAAATTTTTCGCTTCGGCGGGCTTTAAAATGAAAAAAGATTTTCTAGCGAGACTGTATAACGCTTGTTTTTGTCCAGTAAGAAAATGCCATTGACCTTCTTTAGCATTCATTTCTTTAGCATATTTCTCTAGCGCATCTGTGTTGTCAATAGCAGGATCAACTGTAAAGCTTAGAATTTTTAAGTTTTCATTGCCCTTGAATTTCTCTTGTATTCGCTGCATTTGCTTATTCATTAAGGGGCAGATACTTTGACAAGTTGTAAAAAAATATTCTGCAACAAAGACTTTCCCATTGATTTCTTTCTGCGTAATACTTTTTTTGTTTTGATTTTGAAATATAAAATCCCCAATTTGATGGCCTTGACCTATTCTCAGAAGTTCGGGGTCTACCATTTCTTCATTCAAATCTTTTGGATTGATAATTGGAAGAGGCTTCTGTTTTTTAGGATTGAGAATGAAATAACTAACAGATACACAAACCAAGAGCAAGCAGGCGATAAATAGAATTCGTTTCACAGTGCAAAGTTACTTCTTTAAGAGCAATTCCATCTGTTTTTTGCATGCAATAATTCGCTGTTCTATTGTTCCTTTGAGGATTGTAAATGGCTTTTTGCTATTTTCAAGCACTACCTTATAAAGCTGAAATAAGCGCTCACGATCCAAGGGATTTTCTCTAAGTTTATCTGCTTCCCAAGGAATATCTGGCGCACAGAGGAAAAGGTGATCAAAATCCTGCGATTCCCAAAAATTTTGTATTATTGGTGATACTTCCTTGAATTTTTCCTGCGACCAAATAAGCATGACAGCCATTTCAGTATCTGAAATCAACAACTTGTTCTTTGAGGACTTACAAAGTTCTACCTGCTGTTCAGCAATTTTATCTAAATCAGCAAGTGTGTAAGTTATTTTATCATTTAAAAATTCTCTTGCGTATTCAGGAATAAAAGAAGTAGAATATTCTTCGGCAATTAATTCTGCCATGGTTGTTTTACCACTAGATTCTGGCCCGGTAAAAGCAATTTTAAGTTGTTTGTCCATCTTTCAATTCTTTCTTCCACTGATAAAAACCATAAACTGCCGTAAGGGCAAAGCCAAAAAACAGAAAAACAGAAAAATTTAAACCTTTCTCCCAAAATAAATACATCGAAAGAAGGTTCAAAATTATCCAATAAATCCAATTCTCTAAAATCCCTTTTAGTGCCAAAAATGTCGAAAAAATGGCAAAAACTGCTATAAAAGCATCTAAAAATGGCAAAAACTGTCCATTTTTTGCAAAAATGCTCCCAAGAGCAAAACTACTTATTGATCCAATTATAAGTGCTAAAAGATGCTTTTTCCAGGAAATAGTTCTTATTTGAATTTCTACTTGCTTCCCCCACTTATAAAATGCAAAAACGCCTAAAAAAACATAAATTAATTGAAGTAAAGCTTGAATAGTGAGATTACTCTTGCTGCAAATATAACAGTAGAGCATAGAACTTATTATTCCAAATATCCAAGCAAGACGTTTTTTACGCGCTATTAAAAATAGGTAAATAAAACCGAGAAGAACGGCAAGAATTTCTAGTTTCTCCAAGTGCTTTAATACAAGAGCTGTTTTTTTGAACTGTTTTTCCAGCCAGCTTGACTTTGGTAATCCACAAAAAAGATTTTTAAATCTGCTTGACTTTCGTAATCTACAAAAAAGAGTTTTTTCTTCGCTTGGCTTTCGTAGTTCACGAAATACCATTTTCCATCGTTATTTCCAACTTGACTTTCATAGTCAACTTTATATACTTTAAGATCAGCTTGGCTCTCGTATTTTACAACAAAAACTTTTACGTCAGCTTGACTTTGGTATTTAACAGAATAAACTTTCTGAGCATTTGTTGTTCCTAAAAACAATAAAATTGTGCTTAAAAAAAATAGTTTTTTCATAGGAAGATTTTTATAGTGTAGTGTAAATATAAAACTTAGTTACAAATATCAATGTGTTAATTCCACCCAATCGCCATTTTCTTTGATGAGGTCGATTAATGCTTGCACTGCTTCTGCTTCTGCAACATTCTTCCTTACAACATTTCTTTCTTTGTAGAGATTAATTTTCCCAGGGCCTGTGCCAACATAGCCATAATCTGCATCTGCCATTTCTCCGGGGCCATTGACAATACAACCCATTATACCAATTTTTAATCCTTTTAAATGTGCTGTTCGTTGCCGAATTTTTGTTGTAGTTTCTTGTAAATCAAATAATGTTCTACCACATGAAGGGCAAGAGATGTACTCCGTTTTTGAAATCCGAGTTCGTGTTGCTTGCAAAATCCCAAAACTAGTAGCATTTACAAGGGTTGGCGCTTGGATTGATTTCAGCCAAAGACCGTCACCAAAACCATCAATTAAAATTGATCCAGCATCACTCGAAACGTTCAAGATAAATGTTTCTGAATCTTTTTCATCAGAGTTGTATTGAAGAAGAACAGGGTGCTCAAAATTCATTCTCGAAAGCTCAATAAAAAATTTGCGAAATAACTGAGTTTTATTCGAAAAATCACTTCTTACAACAAGTATTAAATTTTGGAAATCTCCAATTTTAGCAGGAATTTCTTCCTCGGCTTTTAAAATACAAAAAGCAATAGTATCTCTAGATAATTTATCTAAATCAGCCACTGAAACAAGTGGATAAAACCCTGATTTTTTGCTATAATTAGCACTCCAATTTTTATGATCGCAGATTACACCCAAAGTACCAGGTACTTCGAAATTAAGTTTATTTTCTCCAATGTAAACGTAATCTGCTGCTAAATCTTGAAGGTTCCATTTGTCTAAAGGAACTGAATAATTGTAACCAAACCCATAAAAATTCGCAGGTGAAATTTCTTGTTTCTTTGAGCAGTCGGCTACTACAACAGGCACGTTTTTCCCTCCAATATTTTGAATGCTTTTTGCTATTCGCCGAGTGTAAGAAAATGGGTCGTAGGGCAAAGCACCAGAAAATGCTGCCAAAGGAAAGTGATTTTCGTTTTTATATTTCTCTGCTAATTTTCGTGCAACAGGAATTTCAAATTCTGGTTCTTCTGTAAGAGAAACACGAATCGTATCGCCTAAGCCATCCTCCAATAAGGCACCAATTCCTACGGCAGACTTTATGCGTCCGTCTTCGCCATCTCCAGCTTCTGTGACTCCCAAATGCAGCGGATAACATCGTTCATTTTTTAGCATTTGAGCAGCCAAAAGACGGTATGCTTGCACCATTACTAAGGTGTTGCTCGCTTTCATGGAAATAACAAGTTCAAAATAATCGTTCTTTTCGCAAATACGTATAAATTCCATAGCAGATTCCACCATGCCTTCAGGAGTATCACCATAACGGCTCAAAATACGATCGGAAAGCGAACCGTGGTTAGTTCCAATTCGCATTGCGGTTCCGTTTTCCTTGCAAAGAAGAACCAGGGGTGTAAATTTCTGTTCGATACGTATTAATTCCTCTTCGTAACTTTCATCGGTATATATTATTTCCTCAAATTTCTTTTTATCAGCATAATTCCCGGGATTTACACGAACTTTTTCAACAAGTGTAGCAGCAATTTCCGCAGCATTTGGGGTAAAATGAATGTCTGCCACTAATGGCGCGGAATATCCTTTTTCTATGAGTGAAGCACGGATATTTTTTAGATTTAAGGCTTCATTTTTACTTGGTGCCGTTAAGCGAACAATTTCACAACCTGCATCAATCATTCGAATGGATTGCGCAACTGATTTCTCAGTATCCATAGTGTTAGTTGTTGTCATGGATTGCAAACAAAGAGGATTTTCACCACCAATTAAAACGGTGCCAATACGAACTTCGCTTGTATTAAGGCGCTTACGGTTAAATAAGTCAAAGCAATAAGATGGAAAATTAATGGGCATTTTAGCTAACTATCTTTATCAAAAACAAAGTTAAGAAGAATTAGTTTGTATGATAAGTTATATCTATCCCAAATATTTTATTAATGTAAAAATGTTTACTTCAAAAAAACAGTTTGTTGCAGGTCTTTATTTAACTTAAATTTTGCCTCCTGAAATGATGGTGCACTAAAGGAGCGCCTTGCATTATTTGAAAATCCGTAAATTTCTGTTGGAACACCGAGTAGATTTTTATCTAAAATTTTATTTCTGTTTACATCCTGATAAATAGCAAGAGCATATTCTCCTTCGGGTAAATTATCAAAGTTATAATTTTGCGATTTTCCTTCTACTTCTTTTATAATTCCTTTGAATTGTTTTCCGAAAACTGGAAAATCATCAGTTGCTCGAAATACCGCAATAAATAAGCTGCCTTTTATTTTTGAAATCCCTGAAATATGTATGGAAAGCTTGTGTGTTTTTACACCTGAAAAAAGCAAAATAAAAGTTAAAAAGAGCAGTTTCATTAAGGTTCAATTTGTTTTATGGGAATTTCACGTGGAGCAGCTTTGACTTTAGGTTTATTATTATTTATATTTTGGTAAAACAGCAGATAAAAAGCGATTATAAAAGAAAGAAAGTAAACACAAAAGCGGAAAACATACATTTTACTGTATTTCAAGGGTAGAAATTGCCTTAAATTTATTTTTTCATCCTCGAGCATAGTGCAAAGATAGGAATTCAAAAATTTATTTTTTTGTATTTCTAGCCTTTCTATTTTTTGAAAAAACAGGAAAATAGCAACATTCACTTCTCTTTCCTTATCTTTGTAGCTATATCATGAGAACAAAAAAACCTACCGTACAAAAAACCCCTGTTAGCTCTCGAAGTATTTCTAAGAAAGTAAAGGAGAAAACCCCGCTTGACAAAACGAAAACAGTAACTGATAGGGACAAACGAAAGTACATAGATTATAAAATAAAAGTTAAGAAAGGAGATCCTCTTCCGTCTTTTAGAGAAGAGAATGTTCGCTTGAATAAATACATGTCAAATGCTGGGATTTGCTCTCGTAGGGAAGCGGATGTTTTAATTCAAACAGGTGTTGTTAGTGTCAATGGAAAAGTTGTCACGGAATTAGGATTCAAAATCCAGCCTACAGATGTTATTCAATACGATGGAGAAACGATTAATCTTGGAACCAAGCGCTATGTTTTATTGAATAAACCTAAGGGTTATATTACCGCCATAGACGATCCAAGAGGTCGAAAAACAGTTATGTCGCTTGTAAATAAAGCGTGTAAGGAACAAATTTTTCCGATGGGAAAAATGGAAAAAGATACAACAGGCCTGTTGTTATTTACCAATGATGGTGACATGGCGAAGAAATTAACGCATCCTCGCTACCAAGCAGCAAAAATGTACCATATAGAAGTGAATAAACCTGTTTCAAAAGAAGATTTAGAAAAACTTTTAAAAGGAATAGACTTAGAAGACGGCAAGACAAAAGCAGAAAAAGCAGAATATGTAGAAGGCGGAACTTCGAGAGAAGTAGGTGTTGAAATTCGCTCTGGGAAGCAACAAGTTGTCCGTCGACTTATTGAAGCATTGGGGTTCCAGATTGTAAAATTAGACCGTGTTCAATATGCAGGGCTTACAAAAAAAGATCTCCCACGCGGGTATTACCGTCATTTAACCGAACAAGAAGTATCATTTTTAAAGATGACAAAATGAGTTATTTGCGCTTGCTATTTTTAGGTTTAACCCCTATTTTATTTTTCGGCTGTACTTCTAAACCAGATTTTACATCTATAAATCCAAATGCAGCTTATTTTTATCAGCTTCAATCGGAACCACAAGTCTATTTATATAGAAATATCGTGAATGGATTAGAGGAAGAATTTCATCGTATTTATACGATTACTGATCAAGCAGGAGATCACATAATTGTTGAGCGTTATTCGAGCGATTTTAGAATTTTAGAAGCTCTAAATTATAATATTGACTCGTTAAATGTCTTAGATCACATGGTTGTAAATCGCTTTCAACAAAAAGAAAAAGCATTTATTTATAAAAACGGCTTATTCCCCATGGATCTGAACGAAGAGCTTTGGTTTGCGTCAAAATTTTCAGGACTTACAGATTCAACAGTTATTTTATATGAAAAGAAAAGA
>Ga0114981_10000746_pt1 | contig 21283 bp, 13 predicted proteins | sample S_140806_MF_Meta_FD_87028 | JGI IMG/M metagenome (GOLD analysis project Ga0114981, IMG submission 87028) | Freshwater microbial communities from Lake Simoncouche, Canada to study carbon cycling - S_140806_MF_MetaG | ecosystem: Environmental > Aquatic > Freshwater > Lake | place: Lake...
CCAGCTCGCCGGCATCAAGGGCCTCGGCGAGGCCTTGCGCGATAAACTCCACGAGATGGCCACCACCGGACGGCTGGAGTTTTACGAGAAATTGAAGGCGGAGTTCCCGGACACGCTGTTCGAACTGTTCGACATCCAGGGCCTGGGGCCGAAAAAAGTGGCCGCGCTGTATGGTCAGCTCGGCGTGGGCAGCGTGGCGGACCTCAAACGCGTCTGCGAGGACGGCACAGCGGCGGCGTTGTCTGGCTTTGGCGAGAAGACGGTGAAGAAGATCCTCGAAAGCATCGCCTTCCACGAGCAGCACGCGTCCGAGTTCCGACTCGATCAGGTTTACCCCCTGGCGCAGACCATGCTGGAGGCATTGCGAGAGCATCCGAACGCCTCACGCGTCGAGGTGTGCGGCAGTTTCCGTCGCGGCAAGGAGACGGTGCATGATCTCGACTTCCTCGTGGCCACGAAGAAGCCGGAGGAGGTCATCGCGGCCTTTGTGAAGCTGCCGGAGGTGATCGATGTGATCGCCCAAGGCCCCACCAAGGCCAGTGTGCATGTCAAAGACGGCATCCAGTGTGATTTGCGAGCGGTCTCGAATGCGGAGTTCCCCTTTGCGCTGGCTTATTTCACTGGCAGCAAGGAGCACAACGTGGCCATCCGTGGCCGGGCGCTCCAGCAGGGCCTGTCGTTGAACGAGTACGGCTTCACCCTCGTGAAGGAAGGCGCAGAAGCGCCGGAGGTTCACGATGAGCGGGATCTTTACCGCACCCTCGGCCTCGACTTCATCGAGCCGGAGCTGCGCGAAAACACGGGTGAAATCGACGCCGCCGAGCATGGCCGCCTACCCAAGCTCATCGAGCTGGAAAACCTTCGTGGCACTTTTCACAACCACACCACCGCCAGCGATGGCCGCGCCACACTGCGCCAGATGGCGGAGGCCGCGCACGATCTCGGCCTGCAATACCTCGGCATCTCCGACCACAGCAAATCGTCCTTTCAGGCAAACGGCCTTGATGAAAAGCGTCTGCTGGCGCAGATCGCCGAGATCCGCGAGCTGAATGCCGAGCTCGACGGCTTGCATCTTTTCGCCGGTTGCGAGGTGGACATCCTCAAGGACGGTTCGCTCGACTTCTCCGACGAGATTTTGTCCCAACTCGACTACGCCGTGGCGAGCGTTCACAACGTCTTCAACCTGCCTGAGGCGGAAATGACCAAGCGCATCATCCGCGCCATCGAAAATCCGCACATCACCATGCTCGGCCATCTCACCGGCCGCCTGCTACTCCAGCGCCCCGCCTACGCGGTGGACATCCCCGCCATCATCGAGGCCGCCGCCGCCACCGGCACCATCATTGAGCTGAACTGCAGCGGCTGGCGCCTCGACATGGACTGGCGCTGGTGGCGCATGGCCCGCGACAAGGGCGTGAAATGCAGCATCAACCCCGACGCCCACAGCACCGAAGGCCTCCAGGCCTTGATCTACGGTATCAAAGTGGCTCGCAAAGGCTGGCTGTGCCGCGAGGATGTCATCAACTGCCTGCCGCTGGATGAGGTGAAGAAGGCGCTGGGACACAAAACCGGTCGGTGATGCCTCAGGAATACTTCACGTCCTTCCGCGGCTCCATTTCGAAGGCGGTGCTTTCCTGCTCGGAGATGTTCGGCTTGAGCACTTCCTCGCGGTATTTGATGTAGTAGGGGTCGTCCTGGCAGATGGCGAGCTTGTCCATGGTCTCGACCTCAATGTGGACGAACCACGGGTAGGGATCGGAGGGATTGACCCGCTTGCCGGTTTTGACCACGAGCACCTCCGGCACACGGAGGAGGAGCACACGGGTCTGGGACATGATCGTCTCCAGCTTTTCCGGGGTGACCTCGGGCTTGAGCTGAAAGAGGCTCAGGTAAGCAATCATGGCGAGGTCAGTTCTTTTGCCGGAAGTGGCCGGTTAGGATTTCCAGTCCAGCACGCCCTTTTTCCAGGCGTAGCCGAAGGCTCCGAGCAGGATGGCGGCAAAGACGAAGGCAAAGGCGAGGATGGACGGCCCAAAGGCGGCGAGGTAGTCCTTATACACGATGGACCAGGGGTAGAGGAAGACGACTTCGATGTCGAAAAGCACGAACAGCATCGCCACGATGTAGAATTTCACGCTGAACCGAGGCTGGGCATCCCCGATGGGCAGCATGCCGCACTCATAGGCGCTGTCTTTGATCACATTCCGTTTGGCGGACTTCCCGAGCAGAGCAGAGGCGATGAGGGTGACGACCGCGAACCCGGCGGCGATGATCAATTGAAGCAGGATGGGAAGGTAGTTTTCCAGCATGGGGCGAGCGGATAAAGGGGGAGGCTGATGGGTAGCGAGCCGGGGAGGAGGCGTCAAATCTTGTTCACAAAACAAACAGGCCGCCCGGTTCACGGACGGCCTGTTTGCGAGGAGCTTGGCTGAAATGGATTAGCGGCGGGCAGCGATGGCGGCGGCATTGCGTGCGGCAATGGCGGCCTGATGGGCCTCACGCAGGCCTTCGAGGCCGCGGTAGGTCTTGCCCACCTTGGCGCAGAGGCCACGGCTGACGAGGTTCTGGAGCTTTTCGTAGCTACGAAGGCGAAGCATTTCTTCACCGCCGCTGACGGCGTTCTTGAGCTTCAGATTGTCGTAAACGAGGCGAAAAAGCTGGTTGAACTCGTAGGTTTCCTGGCTGGAAAGGACATTGACCAATTCGTCTGTGACATGGTCAGGGACTCGACGGGAGAAACGTGTCTTGCGTACAGGAGCGGTAGTAGTCGTGGTAGCCATAGAGAATGAACACTAACACAACCTTGGCAGGTTTGCGACGGTTTTGTGAGAATATTAGCCCATCGCCCTATCTGGAATGAGCAGAAATGGCAATTCGAACCTTGACTTGTGAACAACTGAACGATTCCAAGCCTAAACGGCGAAGTCGATCATGTTTAGGTTCCGCGCATCGAGCGTGGCTTGGCTGAGGTCGGGCTGAAAGCGGGTGAGGTTGGGGAAGACCTGGTTCACCTGGGCGTCGCTAAGGCCGAACCATTTGCCGATGAGGGAGGCTTTTTGATCGACGGCGGTGGTGGGTATCCAACGACCGCGGTTGCCGGAGGCGTCGATGCCGCCATTGACGGTGAGGTCTGGGAAGCGTCCGTAAATGCGGCCGCCTTTGACGGCGCCACCGGCGATGATGCTGTGGCCGCCCCAGGCGTGGTCGGAGCCACCGGTTTGGTCGCTCTTGTTGGGGGTGAAGGTGCGATTGAAATCGCTGGCGGTGAACATCATTACCTTGTCCCACATGCCGATGGCTTTCATGGCGTCGGAGAAGGCTTTGATGCTACGGGAGAGGTTGTTGATGAGGCTGTACTGGCCTTGGTTGGCCGTGGTCGGATTGGGGATCTGCGAGGTGTGGGTATCCCAGCCGCCGATTTGGACGAAGAAGATCTGGCGCTTGTTGGAGAGCACGCTGCGGCCTGCGATGAGGCGTCCGACGACTTTGAGCTGGTTGCTGAGGTCGGTCTGGCCGAAACCGCCGGGGAACCAGTTCGTCCAATGCTGGTCCATGGTGGGATTGGGCGTGGCGGATTGGGCGAGGGCATTGCCGACGAGGCCTTCGGTGTTGCGGGCGCTTTGCGGGACGCCGACGTAGGTTTCGTCAAAGAGGCTGTCGTGGGAGGCGGCGAGGATTTGCTCCAGGGCACGCAGGCGATACCCAGCGCTGCTATTTTGGTAGTTGGTGGCGCTGAGAGGATCGCCCGCCGTGAGGCCTCCGATGCCTGCGAGAGGTGTGTATTTGTTCGCTGGCGTGCTGCCGCCGAGGTAGTGCGGATTGAGGGCGGTATTGCGCAACGCGGAGCCATAAGCGGTGCTCGGAGAACCGCCGCTGAAGCCAGTGAGAGAGCTCACGGCCCCGCTGGTGTTCATGAAGTAAGGCTGCTCGGTGAGGCCGATTTGAAAGCTGTTCGCTCCGGCGATGCTGATGCTCACGCCGAGGTCACCGCTATTCATTCCGGCGACGATTTCGGCGATGCGGCCGCCCCAGCCCTGCGAGAAGGGTTTATCTGGCAGCGAGGACTGCCACTGCACCTGCTGGTCGGAATGAGAGAAGAGCTGCGGCGGCTTGGTGGAGGCGGGCAGGGTGTTGAAATTGGCCCGCGTGATGGCCTGTGTGCCGACGAGGGTGCCGATGTTGGCGACAAAGGCGAGGTCCTGCGAATCAAAGAGCGTTTTGAGCGGGTAAGCACCGGGATGGAGGGCAAAATTGCTCTGCGTGTAATTGGCGCGATTGAGCGGCTCGAACTGCCCGGCATTCAGCGGTGCGATGCGGGTGGTGATGGCGCTGGTGTCGTTATTGGTGGTGCCGTTGAAGTAGCCGTTGTTGGCTGCTGGGCTGTAGTCGAACTGAGCATCGGGGATGTTGAGTACGCCGCGTCCGGCGTTGTAATCCGTGCGGGCCGCAGTGCCGCCAGCGGGGATGAGGAAGTTGTTGGAATCGCCGCCGCCGTTGAGGAAGACGCAGACGAGGGCTTTGTAGTCTTCTCCGGCGCTTTGCGCTGCCGCAGAGCCGACGAGCTTGAACTGCGAGATGGTATTCACGAGCGAGGTGAGGCCCATCGAGGCACAACCCGTGCGGAGGAGGAAGTCTCGGCGGTTGGGCTTGGAGCGGTCTTCGGTCTTTTTGAGGAAGATGTTCATGATGAAAGCGGGGCTGGAGAGGTTGGCGGGGCGGGAAATGACGAAGGACGAATTCAGAAGGACGAATAAATAACGAAGCTCGAAGGGCGAAGGGCGTGTTTCATGGCGAGGTGGTTTCGGATTTGGGAATTCGGATTTCTTTCGTCATTCGTCATTCTGGTTTCGTCATTCCACTTTAGTGGCTGATCAGCCCCGGTGCTCCCACCGTCATGAGATACCCGCACCAGCGCACGCGGTCGCGGATGTCGGTATTGAAGGTGTCGGTGGGTGGGGTTTTGGCGTTGTAGGTGCCGGCGGCGGTGTAGCGGGTGGTGGCGGGGAGATTGGTGCCGCCACTGTGGGCGTAGATGGCCTCAATAATGGCCTGGCGGGCATTGATGGTTGGCAGCGGGCTGGGCGGCGTGGCATGCGGCTCGACGAGGATGGGGAATTTGGCCTTCATGCTGCCGCCGTTGAACCAGAGGTCCATTTGATCGACGACGGCCTTGCTGGCGGCCCAGTGGGCTCGCTGGACCTTTTGAAGATCGGCGGCGACGGTGCTGGTGGCGAGATTGGCCGGCATGGTGCCACCAAAGAGCGTGGTGAGCGTGCTGTAGAAGGTACTGCGGTAGTGGAGGATGCTCTCGGTGTAGTCGATGACGATGTTGTCACGCTGGTTGCTGCCGCCTTGGTCGTTGGTGAAGTAGCCGTTGCTCTTGCCGATCTGCGGCGGCGGGATGAAGACCATTGGCGGATAGAGGGTGAGTGTGACGTTGGTACCGGGAGGTGGCTGGGTGTTGAGCTTGATGAGGATGGAATCAGGAGCTCCGCCTTCGGTGATGACGGTGTCGGTGCCGCCGACGTGCGTCACGTCCACGCTGGCCACGTCGTTGTCCCAAACGGGTACGGTGAGCGTGGCGACGCTGGCATTGTGGTAGAGCGGATCGGCGCTGGCGACGCTGTGGGTGATGAGGCCGTTGTGCGTGATGGCTTCGACATCAGGATCGTTGACGGCGGTGATGGTGAGGGTCTTCGGTGCCCAATCGGCGGGCGTGAAGGTCAGCGTGCTGCTGGAAAGGCTGAGCTGCGAGTTCGCGGTGGCGGTGATGACCACGTCGGAGGTCGGCGCATGGCTCAAACTCAGCGTGTAGGTATCCGTGACGCCATTTTCATTCGTAAGCGTGCTGCCGCCGCTTTGGATGACATTCACGCGATAGCCGTCGTTATCATAAACGGTCGAATTGATCGGCGTGACGGCTTTCCCATCAAAGAAGGTGTCGGCGCTGGCCAACGTGGCCGTGACGGTGCCCCAGTGCAAAATGGCGGGTTCAATGACGGAGTCGTCGATGGCACGCACGGTGACGGTTTGGGCCACATTGAAGGTTCCGGCACCGGTGGCACCCGGAATGAAGGTCAGCGTGCTCGGGGAGACCTCGACCTGCGAATCACCGGTGAAGGTGACCGTGACATTGGAGGTCGGCTGCTGGCTCAAAACGACGGTAAAGGTGTCGGTGGTGGTGCTTTCGGTGACGCTGGTGAAGCCGCTGCTCTCGCTGATGCGCACGACGTTCGCGGCGGCGTTATTGTCGTTGTCGGTGATGAGGTGCGTGATGCTCGGCAAGGTCAGCGCTGCATATTCCGGTGCGGAGCTGGCATTCACGCTGACATTGATCGGCGTGAGGTGGCGGAGCTCGGCGGTGGTGTCATCGACTGGGAGCGTCCAGAGAGTCTGCGCCGTATTCCAATTCGCGGGCGAGAAGGTCAGCGAGGCCGTGGTGGCGGCTCCGACGGTGCTGGTGGTGCTGAGGCGGCTCTGCGAGCCTCCATTGAAGCCGAGCACGACATTGGCTGTGGGGGCCTGCGTGAGCACGACGGTGAAGCTGTCAGTGGTATTGCTCCCCTCGGTGGTTTGCGTGGTGCCACCGCTTTCCACAATGCTGACGCCGACGGAATCGTTGTCCGTCACCTGGACGAGCACGGGCGGGACAAAACTGCCATTGAAGTAGCTGTCCGTGCTGGCCACGTTGAAGCCAATCACACCGCTGTGCACGGTGCTTTCGACATCGAGGTCGTTCACGGCCGTGACGGTCACGGTCTGTGTAGCGGTGGCGGTGCTGGTGAAGGTCAAAGTGGCTGGTGCGACGGTGACTTGGCCGTTTGGTACAAGCGTGACGGTCACGGTGGTGCCGGTGGCAGGATTGCGGCCGTTCATCCCGACGGTGAAGGTATCGCCAACGTTTGGCGTGCCTCCTGTGCCGGTGGTGCCGCCTTCTCTGACCTGGGTGTAAATATTACTCTGCGTGATGGCGAGTGCTGGATCATTGTCATCGACGGTGACGATGACGACGGGCGAATTCACGCGATCATAAGTTGGATCGGTGCTGGTGATGTTATGGGTGATGGTGGCGGTGCCGCTGGGTTCGGCGGTGGCATCATTCGTCGTGGTCACGGTGACAGTGACGGGCGTGTTCCAGTTCGTGTCGTTGAAGGCGAACGGCCCCGCTGGTGAAACCTGAATGCCGGTGCTGCCGGGGACGAGTGTGACGGTGCTGGTGCTGCCCGTGTCCGGCCTGCGGCCCAAAGCGATGGTATAAGTGTCCGTGGTGCCGTTTTCATTCACGAAGGTGCTGCCGCCGCTTTCGACGATGACGACGCGGGAGTCGTCGTTGTCGATGACGGTCACAGGCAGCACGGGAGCGGTGGTACCGTTGTAGTTCGTGCCGCTGCTCTGCGACATGGCATTGATGACCACCGGCGGGATCTGCGGGGCGGTGATGCTGACGCTCGGTGCCGTGGTGTAGCCCAAACCGGGGCTGGTGATCACGATGGAGTCCAATTTACCATCCGCCGTCATTTTGGCGACGCCCGTCGCGGTGATGCGTGCAAGCGGTGTGGCGATGGTGACAGTCGGCGCGGCGATGTAGCCGGAGCCTGCATTCGTGATCGTAATGGCCTGCAACTGACCATTCGCATTCACCGTGGCCGTGCCGGTGGCAGCGACACCTGAGGTCGGAGCGCTAAAGGTCACCAAAGGCGCGGCGGTGTAGCCTGCGCCGACATTGCCCAGCGTAACGGAAGCCACTCCATCACCCGATAAGATCGCGGTGCCTGTGCCCGTGACAGCAGCAGCTGGCGCAGAAAAGGACACCCCCGGCACGCCGACATAGCCGTGACCCGGATGGGTGATCGTGGTGCCAGTGACCAAGAAATGGGAAATCGCCGAAGCGGCCGCCGCAGGCACCGGCGGCGCATCGGAGGTGAAGCCCATCATGATGCCTTCATTGAGGAAATCATCGGTGGCGGTGACGGTGACGGTCTGCGGGCTGTTCCAAAGGATGCCGCTGCCGCCGGTGGGCTGGAAAACGATGGTGGAGGGGCTGAAACTGAGCTGCGGAGAGCTGAGCGTGACGCTGACCGGGGCATTCGGATTTGTGCGCAGCGCGACGGTGATCGTGTCCGTGAAGTCACCCTCCATCACGCGGGTTTCCGTGCCAGTGTGGCGCAGGATGATGCTGTCGTCATCATCCGCGATGTGGGTGGTGACGAGCGGGATGGGCATGCCAGCCGTGTAGCCCCCTGCGGTGGCGACGGTGTGCACGACGCGGCCCCAATGCGGACCTTCGCCAGTGGTGTCATTGTTGCCACGCACGACGACGGTTTGCGGCACGTTCCAATTCGCTGAGGTGAAAGTGCGGGTTGTGGCGCTGGTGGTGAAGGTGGTGCCGCTGGAATTGATCGCGAGCTGGTTCGGCGTCAGCGTCACGACAACATTCGCCGTCGGAGCGCTCGTGAGGGCGATGGTGTAACTATCCACTCCCGCCTGGCCGATGGCGGTATTGTTCGTCTCCGCCACATCGGTGAAGCTGTCGGTCTCGGCAATGATCACGCCGATGCCGCCGTCGTTGTCGTTCACGTTGACCGGCACGTCCGCCGTGACGAGGCCATGACAGTTCGCCGAAGTGGTGCTGCTGGTCGTGATGATGATGCGGTCATTGGCGGTGCCGATGTTTTCCACGTCATTATCCTCGACCGCCGCGACGGTGATGGGCTGATTCACGTTCCAATTGGCATCCGTGAAGGTCAGCTTGGCCGGAAAGACGCTGGCCTCGCCATTCGCCGTGGCAAACGACACCTCCACGCTCGCTCCCGGCGGCAGTGGCGAGGAAAGACGGATATTAATCACATCCGTGATGCCACCTTCATGCACCCAGGTGCTGGAGCTGCTCTCGGAAACGACGAGGCTTTCATTCTTCGACTCGTTTTCGACAAAGCTCACCGGCGTGGGGGCCACGGCGACGCCGTTGTAACCCGGTGCCGAGCCGGTGACGGCATACCGCACGCCGCTATACGCCATCTGGCTGATGTGCTGGTTGTTCACGCCCACCATCATGAGGGTGATGCCGGAGTTCCAGTTCGCATCGGTGAGCTGGATCGTCGCAGGCCAGTTTAGCAGCGAGGAGCCGCCATTGGTGGAGAAGCGGGCCGCCGGTGTGGCACTGCCATTGCGGAAGATAAAATCCGCCGCACCAGCACCCGGCGTGCTGCTCATCGGGGCGAGCGTCATCCAGGTGTAACCATAAAGGAAATTGATTTTCGAAACTTCAGCCGCCTCGGTGATCGCCTGCATTTCCGGCGCAACAAGGCCTGCCTGCGAAAGTTTGCCCGGCACGGTGAAATCAGGGTAGAACCAGTTAAATACCGTCGGCGCATCCAGCGGCGATTGACCAAGACTCGAACGCAGTGAGTCGATGCGGAAGCGGAAGGGCCCATCCGGCCACGCGGCAGGTTTGGAGGGCGGAGAGAGGTTGTAGTTGCCAAAATTCGACAACTCGGTGCTGGGGTATTTTGCCATCGGCGAGTCGGTCTCGGAGAAACCGGTCTCCATGCTGCTCAGCAGGCTCACCGGAGCACCGGAGAAGGCCTTAAACTGACGCAGGACATGCGCGAAGTGGATCATCGGCTCCTTGATCTTGCCGTGGGAGATGGCCGTGTCCGCGAGCTGGAGGCTGCGGGCTTCATAATCGAGCAAAATGGCCTTCACGACGCTGCCGAGCGTGCCGTTGCTATCGCGGTAAGCCTTCTGCACGCGGTAGATGTAGCCTGCGGAGGGATTCGAGGTCACGAGGCGCTGAATCATCCAGCGGGAGATATTGATCGGCGTATTCGTGTGGCCGGGGCGTGACGGCGTGACTTCGTCATAAGCCGGATACGTCGCATCGGCGCTGCGGCCGGCGAGCATGTCGTGTGCTTTGACGACTTCGGCCATCGCTGCGGAGTGCGTCGCGGCATCCGCCATCGCGCTGATGTTTGTGAGTGCCAGCGGCAGTTCCGCGTGCTTGCCATTGAAAAGCGTCTTCGTATTGAAGTCGTGATAAACGGTACTGCCTTGGCGACCGATCACGACCATCGGCGTCGTCCACGGAGCCTGCCAGTAGAAGTGCCCATCCTGGCGACCGAACCAGATGTTGTTCCCACTGCCATTGGCATACGCCGTGGGCGAAATGCGCTGGTCTGACGTGCCCACACTGCCGTAGCCACCATTGATGCCTGCACGCACCGTGCCATGACGTGCGCCGTGCGAGAAGCCAGTGAAGACGCGGGCCAGCTCAGAGATGTCGTTGTTGTCATAGGTGGCGATGGGGAGGCCCTCCTCGCTCAAAATAAGGCTGCCGTCCGGATGGCGCAAAACGAGGCCGATGGAGAAGAGCTGCATAATCTCGCGGGCGTAGTTTTCATCCGGGCTGATGATGATGCCGCCACCGGCATCGTAAGTGGCACGGTTCGCGACGCTGGTGAGGTAGATGCCCATCATCGGATTCAGCGACACCTTTTCCAAGAGATCGCGGAATTTGCCGAAAGAGCCCTCGGCAAGCATGTCCCACCAGTTCGCCGCGCCGTAGTGCCACTGAAGCACGCCCGCATCACGCTCGGAGATGACGATAATCTCGCTCAAGGCCTGTGCCACACGCTGGCGGAGCTGGTCCTGGCTTTGCAGCACCATCGTCCACCACTCGCGGCGGCGGTTCGGCGAGTTTTGCGGGTAATTGCCGCCAGGGTCGTTCGTGTTCGGGCTGCCGCTGTTGGCCACGGGCATGCCGTTCACATAGGTGACACCCACCGTGCCGCCGTTTTGTAGCGGATCGTTGTTGTAGTTGATCGGCTTGTTGCCTCGCAGCGCAAACTCCTCCGCATCCGCCGCCATGACGAGTTTTTGGTAATTGATCGACGGCGTGAGCGCCGGGTTCATCTGCGCGTCCATCCACGCCGCGAGGCCGTCGATGTAGGTGCCGCCGCCCGCGATGGCTGCGTCCACCTTGGCCCGGATCTCCGTGTAAAGCGCCGTCGTGCCGCCCATCGTGGCCTGATTCATGAAACGCCAAATGTCACGCTCCAGCGACTCGCCGGTGGGATTTGTCCAAAGCATGCTACCGAGGGCCGGAGGGGTGAGATTCGTGTTGTTCGGGTCAAACTCGACTGAGCCTGTCGCCTTGCCGAAGTAGCCCCAGATTTCCTTGTCTGGGAAATTCACCGTGGTGATGGCGCAATAGACCTCGCCGTCCTCCAAGGCATCGAGCATCTTTTGGTCGGTCGGCATCGTCTGCGCCGCACGGATATTCCAGCCCGCACCGCTCACCTGCCCCAGCGGCAGCGCCTGCAGCTCCAAATCCTGGCCTATGCGGATGTAGGCCGTGTTTTGATCCGAAGAGAGGTTATTGAAGACAATAGCGATACTCGCCGTGTTGTTCGCCCCATCCACCAGCGCCGTTGCGTAACCACTCGCCGTGGAGGCCGCACCTGCTTCGCGACCCAAAAAGGCCACATAAAGCTGCTGATTCTGGGGATCAGCCGGATTCGCATCACAGATCATCACCTTCGCACCGGGGCCGCCGGTCGTCTCGGTGGCTCCGGGCAGCGCCACGGCCACTTTTAGCTCCTCCGGCACCTCCAGCGTCGTATCCGCGATGGGAGCGATCTTCGCGATCTCATATGGCACCCCCACGCCCGCACCCGCCGGAAGCGTCACGGTGTCAGAGGCCACATTCGTCATCGTTTTGATCACCACCTCAGCGGCCGTGGCACTCGCCTTCGCCGGCAGCGTGGCACCCGGCAGGCCGACCAGCTTGATATTCAGCGGCATCGTGCCCACGCTGCGCTGCACCCGCACTGTGGCCGCCACGCCTTCTTTTTCAAAAGCATCCGTCACACCCGGCGTCACCGTGATCGACATCAGCGACGCCAGCGTGTCCGCATCACTCGCCGCACCACCGGAAGCATTGCTGGTGCTCGTGGACTGCGAGGGATCACTGCCCAGCTCCGCCTCCGCCCAATCCGAAAGGCCGTCATTGTCCTGATCCTGATCGGCCACTTCGAGTTTGTAGAATTTCTTCGTTCCCGGCGGCTTCGTGATCATGATCGTCTCGCCCGGATTGTCGCTCATGGGCACCTTATCACTGCCTGCGACCGGCAGCCAGTCCACCGGAGCCGCGTTCGGCATGTCCGAGGCAATGACGCGATACTTTTTCCCCTTCTCCGCATCGAAGGTGAAAACGACCGTGCCCGCCGAAACGATCGTGTTGCCTACCTTCAAGCAATCGCCCGCCTTGCGAGGATCGGTGCCCGCGATGGACTCAATCATGTTCGAGCAGCCATCGTTATCCGTGTCCGCCGTGGTCACGAGCCCCCAGCCATTGAAAAGCATCTGCCACACATCGCAGAGCCCATCCGGGCCACCCTGGCCGGGAGCCGTGCTGAAGTTATCCGTGCCCGCCAGCCCCGCGATGGGAAGGAAAATAGCGGCAAAAGAGGACAAGACGCGTGCAGAGACGAAGCGCATGACTTGGAGAGGTTGGTTGATCGGGAAACGAGCAGGCCGCAGTTTTGGCCTAATTTAGAGTAATATTCGCAGGATACCGGATTGGCCGTTTCCAGGTCAAGAATGATTCCACCGATCTGCGCCCGGTTTGAAAGATCGCCCGGCCCGCCCCTTGCCTCCCCTTCCCTGCTCGGCATTCTCGGCGACCGATGAAACGCCTCTACCGCCACGCCCAGATCGCCAGCGAAGACTCACCGAAGCTCCAGACCGCCGATGTGCTCGTCGAGGGCGATCAAATCATCGGCGTGGCCCCCAGCATCGAAAAGGCCGATGGCGCGGAGGTGATCGACTGCACGGGACGCGTGCTCATGCCGGCACTCTTTGACATCCACGTCCACGCCCGCGAGCCGGGGCAGGAGGAGAAGGAAAACATCGCCACCTGTGCCGAGGCGGCCATCAACGGCGGCGTCACCGGCTTCATCATGATGCCGAACACCGCCCCGGCCATCGACAACGCGGGCGTGGTGCGCAGCGTGCTCGAAAGCGCCCGCCGCAGCCGCATCGGCGCGGGCATCTACACCAGCGGAGCCATCACGAAGGGCCGCAAAGGCGAAGAACTCGCCGGCATCGCGGGCATGAAGGCCGCCGGAGCCGTGATGCTCACCGACGACGGCTTCCCAGTCGATAACCCGCAGGTCCTCCGCCGCGCCATGGAGTATGCACGCGAGTTCGACATCCCCCTCGCCAGTCATTGCGAGGTCAAAGAACTCAGCGGCAAGGGCTGCATGCACGAGGGCAAGATCAGCTACTCGCTCGGCCTGCCCGGCATCCCCGCCATTTCGGAGGAAATCTGCATCGCCCGCGACATCCGCCTGGCCGAATTCACCGGCGTGCATCTGCACATCCAGCATGTGAGCACGGAGCGCGGCATGGGCACCATCAAACGCGCCAAAGACCGTGGCATCCGCGTCACCTGCGAGATCGCGCCGCACCACCTGCTCTTCAACCACGAGCACATCGGCGACTACAACACGCACTACAAAATGAACCCGCCGCTGCGCACGCCGGAGGACAACGCCGCGCTGCTCCAGGGACTGAAAGACGGCTGGTTCGACGTCATCGCCACCGATCACGCCCCGCACACGCCCTTCGAGAAGAACCAGGACTTCGCCAGTGCCCCCTTTGGCATCACCGGCCTCGAAACCGCCCTCGTCTCGCTCTACGACCGCTTCATCGCCAAAGGCCTCCTCGACTGGAGCCTCATCGTGAAACACTACAGCGCCGAACCGCGCCGCCTTTTCAAACTCCCGCCCGTTCCCATCCAAGAGGGCGGCACCGCCGAGTTCATCGTCTTTAACCCGCAACGCGCCACCACCTTCAGCCGCGACTTCATGAAGTCGAAGAGCCAAAACACACCCTTCCTCGACCAGATGCTCCAAGGCATGGTGGAGCGTGTGATCTATCGCGGCGAGGAACTGCTGGTGAGGTGAAGCGAAGGGCGAAGGGCTGAGAGTCCAGACATCGTCCCCCGCCCGCATCGCTACGCGAAGCGTTGCGGGCGGGTCGATCCTGGCGCGGCGTTTCAGATTCCAAGTTTCAACTCGTGCCTATTTCGCGACAGCGTCTTGGAGTGCGCTGGCAGAGATGCGAGGACACCTCGAATCGACGACACCGCTATCGAGCATGGGAAGAATGCTCTCTGACCTTTCCAGCCCGTCCGGCAGGCGACAGCGATGTCACGCCAAGGTGAAGCAACCCATCACAAATCTCCGGCCCGGCAGGAAAAAGCCTTTACGGCATGGTGAAAATGCGTTTTCTGTTCTGGCGAACAGCTTTTTAAACCACCCAACCCACACGACCATGGCCCGCGCCCCCAAAGAATCCCCCTCCGAAACCGCCAGCAACAAAGTCGCCGAGGCCCGTGCCCGGAATCTGGATCTGGCCATCCAGCAAATCCAAAAAGACTACGGCGAAGGTTCCATCCTCCGCATGGGTGAAGAGAGCAAAGTCGATGTCTCCGTCATCCCAACTGGCAATCTCTTGATCGATCAGGCCCTCGGCGTCGGCGGCTTCGCCCGCGGCCGTGTCGTCGAAATCTACGGCCCGGAATCCTCCGGTAAGACGACCCTCACCCTCACCGTCATCGCCCAGGCCCAAAAAGCCGGCGGTCTCGCCGCCTTCATCGATGTGGAGCACGCGCTCGATCCCGGCTACGCCCGCCGCCTTGGCGTGAAGATGGACGAACTGCTCGTCTCCCAGCCCAGCAGCGGTGAAGAGGCTCTGCGCATTTGCGAGACGCTCGTTCGCTCCAATGCCCTCGACGTCGTCGTCATCGACTCCGTGGCCGCTCTTGTCACCCGTCAAGAACTCGAAGGCGAAATCGGAGACAGCACCGTCGGTGCCCAGGCCCGGCTCATGAGCGCCGCCCTGAGAAAGCTCACCGCCATCATCAGCAAAGCCCGCACCACCGTCATCTTCACCAACCAGATTCGTGAAAAGATCGGCGTCATGTTCGGCAACCCCGAAACGACCCCTGGCGGCAAGGCCCTCAAATTCTACGCCAGCGTCCGCGTGGATATCCGCCGCATCGGAGCCATCAAAACGACCGATGGCACCGTCACCGGCAACCGCACGAAGGTGAAAGTCGTCAAAAACAAACTCGCTCCCCCTTACACCGAAGCGGAGTTCGACATCATGTACAACGAAGGCATCAGCAATGTCGGCTCCCTGCTCGATCTCGCGATGGACTTCGAAATCCTGCAAAAACGCGGCTCGTGGATCAGCTACAAAGGCACCCAGCTCGCCCAGGGCCGTGATGCCGCCAAGGAAGTGCTTCGCAACGACACCAGCGTTTATGAAGAGATCGAGGCTGCGGTGAAGCAAAAGCTCGCGGACAAAAAAGAAGGCGCAGCTCCGAAGGGCAGCGGCGGTGGCGCAGCCGCCTCCGACGAGTAGGCTTCGAACCACTTGGTCATTCTCGAAAAAGCCTGCGGGATACCTCGCAGGCTTTTTCGTTTCCAGTGAGGCGGGCACTCCTGCCCGCCAAAGAGGGTTCATTGTTTCCCCATTGAACCATAGCGGGCAGGAGTGCCCGCCTCACTTTCCCGCTCCTCAGCGCAACGTCCCAGCCGCCGCCCACGTTTTGCCTCTCCACATGCTCCGCCACCTTCTCACCCTAGTTATAGCCTCTTTCACCCTTCATGCCGCTGATCCTGCCGAGATCAAAATCTGGCCGGAAGGCGCTCCCGGCCATATGCTGCCGCATTCGAAGGCCACGGCGGATTTCATCCGCACCAAAGCAGGCAAAAGCACCCTCACCGATATTCACGAGCCCACCCTCACGCTCTTCCAGCCTGCCAAGCCGAACGGCACCAGCGTCATCGTGGCCCCTGGGGGAGGTTACGTCTTCCTTTCCGCCGTGCATGAAGGCACGCAGGTCTGTGAGTGGCTCGCCAGCATCGGCGTCACCGGCATCCTGCTGAAATACCGCACCCCCACCCGCGATGAGGCCGCCCCACACGAAAAGCCCGTGGCTGATGCCGCGCAGGCCATCAAGCTCGTGCGCCAGCGTGCCGCCGAATGGCATCTCGATCCTAAACGCGTCGGTCTCCTTGGCTTCAGCGCCGGTGGAAATCTCCTCGCCCATCTCGCTTGTGATCGCGGCCAGTCTTTGGAGCGTCCCGACTTCAGCGTCATGATCTACGGCGGCGGCTTTGTGGACGCCAAAGAACCCACGAAGCTCAAACAAGGCTTCACCGTGCCCGCCGACGCGCCCCCGATGTTCCTCGCCTGTGCTCAAAACGACGGTCAGAACTCTACCGCCTCCACCGTGCTCTACCTCGAATACAAAAAGCACCAGATCCCCTGCGAGCTTCATCTCTTCACCCAAGGCGGTCACGGCTTCGGCATGCGGGCCGACAACAAACCCATCAACGCCTGGCCTCAACGCTGCGCCGATTGGATGGCATCCATGGGCTGGCTTCCAAACTAATCTTCCGCAATGAAACACCTCTTGCTTCTCCTCGTCTCCACCTCGCTCTTTGCCGCAGATCTTACGACGGTGACAAAGAACGAGCTGCCTTCCCTAGTCACGCTTTACAAGGCGCTGCATGCGAACCCGGAGCTTTCCATGCACGAGGTCGAAACGGCTGCCGTCGTGGCGAAGGAGCTTCGTGCGGCAGGTTTTGTGGTCACAGAGAAGGTGGGCGGTCACGGCCTCGTCGGCGTGTTGGAAAATGGCGAAGGCCCCACGCTGCTGGTGCGCACGGATCTCGATGCGCTGCCGGTGAAGGAGCAAACGGGCGCTGAGTATGCCAGCACGAAGGTGGTGAAGGATGACACCGGCCGCGAAGTGAACGTCATGCATGCCTGCGGACATGACATCCACATGACGAGCTTCATCGGCACGGCTCGCGTGCTTTCCAAGCTGCGCGATCAATGGAAAGGAACGCTCGTTTTGATCGGCCAGCCGGCCGAGGAGCGGGTGCTCGGCGCCCGACTCATGCTGCGGGCCGGCTTGTTCTCCAAATTCCCCAAACCGGACAAAGCTATCGCCCTGCATTGCTCGTCGGACATGGCCCACGGCACCGTCGGCATCGTCGAAGGCTATGCGCTGGCGAATGTGGATAGCGTCGAGATCATCGTGAAAGGCGTGGGCGGCCACGGTTCCATGCCTCACCTTTGCAAAGACCCCATCGTGCTCGCCTCGCAGATCGTGCTGGCCTTGCAGACCATCGTCAGCCGCGAGGTGAAGCCCGGCGATCCCGCCGTCGTCACCATCGGCAGCATCCACGGTGGCACGAAGAGCAACATCATCTCCGACGAGGTGCGCCTCCAGCTCACCCTCCGCAGCTACAAAACGGAAACTCGCAAACACCTCATCACCTCCATCCAACGCATCGTGAAAGCCCAGGCGGAGTCCGCAGGCATGCCGGCGGAAAAAATGCCCGAGGTGATCGTCTCCGAAGATCAATCTCCTGCTCTCTACAATCATCCGGAACTCTGTGCCGAAGTGCGTCAGCACCTCGAAAAGGCTCTAGGAGCCTCGAAAGTGCTCACTCGCGACCCCATCATGGGCGCGGAGGATTTTGCCGAATATGGCCTTACCAAGGAAAAAGTGCCGCTGTGCATGTTTTGGCTTGGCACACAGCCCCCGGAGGTTGTGGCGGAAGCCAAAGCGAAAGGCACCACGCTGCCTTCGCTGCATTCACCTTACTTCAAACCGATCCCGGAACCCACGATCGAAACCGGCGTCACCGCGATGACCTCGGCGGTGCTCGGTTTGATGGCGAAGTGATGGTGTAAAAAACCGCCGGACACACAGGGCATCCGGCGGTGTGAGACAGCTTTAATCAGCGATTAGTTTTCGATTGGAGTCCTTGGCTTTAGCAGGTCCTCAGGCTTGGGTTGGATCTCGGGCAGTTCGATGGGGTTCTCTTTTGTCGTCATCGTCACGCCTCCTTTGACCAAGGGCATCAGGATCGCCTGTGTCTGCCCGTCGGTGGCCTGCGTGAAGATGTTCATCCCGCCGGCTTTTTGCGGCACGGTGACCAGGCCGGTGCTGCCGTTGAGATCGACCACCTCTGCGCTGCCATCTTGGCGGCCGATGATGACCTGCCCGCCCGTCCAGGTGCGGCCTGGGCGGATCTGCCCGGCCACGCTGGCGTTCCATTGCGGAGGCCAGGCAGCGGCGGCGGGGTTTTCAAACACGAGCGGCACATTGCTGGCGCTGGTGTCCGTGAGGTCGGCGGTCATGGCCCAATGATTTTCATTGGCGGTCACCGCACGCTCAAACGCGGGTGACTTGCCAATCATCGTGTCCGGGTAGTAGCCGGATGGGCAGCCGAAGATGCGTTCATCGGTCACCACATGCTGCTGGAACAGCAGATGGAAGGCTTCGTTCGCATTTTTTGGCGTGCCGCCAGTGAGCGGGTTCAGCACCGAGTCAGGGTACTGCGACTGATTTTTAGCGGCGAACTGCTTCAAGGCCGTGATGACCTGTCTGCAATTATTCGACGCCTGGTTTTGACGTGCCATCTTCAAGACCGCCTGCGAGGCAGGGATCGCCAAGCCCGCGAGAATCGCGATGATGGTGATCACCACCAGCAGTTCGATCAGCGTGAAGCCGACGTCCCTTCTGTGTGTGTTTGTTTTCATGGTATGGGTATGTCTTATGTTTATCTATGTGGAGCCGCCGCCTGATGAGGCTGCGGTTCCAGCTCGATTTGACTCCTCCCACGCCCTGCGTGTCCATAAAAAAACCCGGAGGGGAAACCTCCGGGCTCAGATTGTTAAATCGCGATGCGATGATCCGATTAGCTCTTGGCGGCGATGGACTCGACCTTGTTGTGGCCGACTTTCGCGGTCACTTCTTTGCCGACGAGCTTCTCATCGACGGAGGCGGCTGGACCGAGCTTGTAGCTCTTGCTGCCGATCTCGACGGTTTTCTTTTCAGCGTCGAATTTCTTGAGCTTGCCGGAGACGTCTTCGGTTTTGCCGCAGCCAGCGAAGGCAGGAGCAGCGAGGGCGGCGATAACGAGGGTGGTGAGGATGGATTTCATAGGTGTATTTGAATGGAGGGTTCCGTGTGGCGGACCGTTGCGGAGACGCCAGTTTCGCGGAATGCAGCATTAAACACGGCCCGCAGGCCTTTTGGCTATCAAAATTTTTGTGGGGACGGCAAAAAGCGCTCGTCTCAACCCCTGCTCGCGTGGCAGACTGGCCGGATGCGCCTCTCCCTCCTCCCAGCCTTGGTCTTCGCCCTCCTCAGTGGTCTGGCCCACGCTCATCCCCTGCCGGAAATCCCCGTGCATGCCTCGTTCGATGGTCAGGGCGGCCTCAGCCTGCTCACCGAGGTGGACCCACGCTGCTTCGAGCCGGACCCGAATACGGCCCCATCCATCACCAAGGCTGATTTCGCCCTCACGCCCGCCGCGCAGCAGGAGCAGTGGAAGACGCAGGCCAGCGATTACATGCGCAAGACCGTGAAATTCCTCCTCGATGGCGTTCCGCCGCTGGAGCCGGTTTTTGAGTGGACCTTCACCACGCATGAAAATGTGCCGCTCGCCAATGATGATGACGTCGTCGTGCTCACCGGCAAGGCAAGCCTCACGCTGCCACCCGCTGCCACCGGCTTTTCCATCGAGGCGACGAAGGCCGGCAGCCTCAGCGTCATCCTGCGCAATGCGGTGCGTGGCACGGCGTTGGAGCGCTTTCAGGTGCTCTTCCCCTCCGAAACGAGTTACGTCCTCGATTTCAAGACCTGGCAGCCTCGCACGCCGCCGCCCGCTATCATCGTGGCACCCGATGAAGAGCCTGCCAAAGCTCCTGAGGCTCCGAGTGTGCCCGCATCGGTTCAAGGCCCCGTCTGGATCGGCTGGTTCGCCGTGCTCGGCCTCGTGGTGCTGCTCATCGTGCGCATCAAAAGAGGGCGTTGAACTTCCGTTTGCGCCTTCCGCCGCTGGCTGGTAGGAGCGCCGCCGTGAATCAGGCTTTTGTACTCGGCGCAGGCCTCGGCGAGCGGTTGCGTCCTCTGACGGAGCAGCTCCCGAAGCCCCTCATCCCCGTCTTCCACCGTCCGCTCATCACCCATGCCTTTGATCATCTGCATGCGGCGGGTGTGCGGCGTCTCGTGGTGAATACCCATCACCTCCCCGGTGAATACGACAAGGCCTTCCCCGGCCATCGCTACCGGGACATGCCCATCGCCTTTCGCCAGGAAAGCCCCGTCCGCCTCGAAACCGCTGGCGGCATCGCCAATGTGCGCGACCTCCTCCACGACGAACCCTTCCTCGTCTATAACGGCGACATCCTCACCGACCTCCCACTCGCGCCACTGATTGAGGAGCACCAGCGCAGCGGCAACATCGTCACGCTCGCCCTGCGCAGCCACGGGCCTGCTTTGCACATCGCCTACGATGCCGCCGAGCAACGCATCACCGACATCCGCAACAAGCTCGAAACCGGCGATGAAGGCACCCACCTCTTCACCGGCATCTACGCCTGCTCCCCCGCCATTCACGAGTGGCTCACGCCGGGCAAGGTCGAGTCCGTCATCCCCATCTTCCTCGAAATGATTCGTCGCGGGGTCAAAGTCGGAGCCGTCGTGCTCGATGAAGGCCAGTGGTGGGATCTCGGCAGCCGCACGCAATACCTCGCTGCCCACGCCGCGCTCAATGGCATGCACGGCCCGGCGATTCATCCCGAGGCCCATGTCGCCTCCGATGCCATCCTGCGCCGCACGAACGTCATCGGCCCTGGAGCCAACGTCGAGCCAGGCTGCTGGCTGGAGGACTGCATCCTCTGGCCTCACGCCAGAGTCGTCACCGGTGCCCGCCTGACCCGCTGCATCGTCCGCTCCCACATCACAGCAGCGGGCACGTTTGAAGACGTCGATTTTTAACCGCACTTCTAGACCTCCAGCACGGAAGCGGGGCGGTGAGCAGATCGTTCGATGTCCCCTCACCTAACCTCTCCCCGCATCATGCGATGAAGTGATTGACTGCCGATCGCGGAGAGAGGGACCAGAAAGGACGCCTCGGCTCATGATCCGCGCCAGCTTCTACTTGTGAAAGCAAAACAGCCTCAACTCATGCCGCACACTTTTTCAGTCCCTCTCCCCGCTGGGAACGTTCGCCCGCTTCTCGGCGAGTTTGCGGGGAGAGGTTAGGTGAGGGGAGTGACCATTCGCCAACTTACCGGATGAACCGGTTTGTTAATTCAAAGACGCTTCAACTTACTTCTTACCGCCAGCAGCTTCCTGGCGGAGCTGCTCGAGGCGGGAGAGGGGCTTCGGCGCGGCAGGAGC